>Ga0256404_1006048_pt1 | contig 20514 bp, 13 predicted proteins | sample RumenRJG_01DNA_FD_185990 | JGI IMG/M metagenome (GOLD analysis project Ga0256404, IMG submission 185990) | Bovine rumen microbial communities from Lethbridge, Alberta, Canada - RJG_01 | ecosystem: Host-associated > Mammals > Digestive system > Stomach > Rumen | place: Canada: Alberta | collected...
AGCAGAAAAAAGCAAAGTGAACCCCAACCAGACAAACAAGATAGGCAGGAAGGTTTCCTTATTGAATAGGGAAACGCCACACAGAGACAAAACACCAAGCGCAATGAGACCCAATGTCTGCCAAATACACCTATGATTTAGCCTGGAGGTTACCATGCTTTATCTGTTCTTATACATGTTGTCATAGTATTTCTGGTAGTCGCCCGAGGTGACGTTGTCCAGCCACTCCTGATTGTCGAGATACCAGCGGACGGTGCGCTCGATGCCCTCCTCGAACTGCAATGAGGGTTCCCAGCCAAGCTCTTTTTGGAGTTTGCTTGAGTCAATGGCATAACGCAGGTCGTGGCCGGCTCTGTCGGTGACGTAGGTAATGAGGTTCATGTCCTCGCCTTCTTTACGACCCAGCAGACGATCAACGGTCTTGATGACTACCTTGATGATGTCGATATTCTTCCACTCGTTAAAACCGCCGATGTTGTAGGTCTCGGCAATCTTACCCTCATGGAATATCAGGTCGATGGCACGTGCGTGGTCTTCTACATAGAGCCAGTCGCGCACGTTCTCGCCCTTGCCGTAGACGGGCAGCGGCTTGCGGTGGCGTATGTTGTTGATGAACAGCGGAATGAGCTTCTCGGGGAATTGGAAAGGTCCGTAGTTGTTTGAGCAATTGGTCACGACCACGGGCATGCCGTAGGTGTCATGATAGGCGCGCACGAAATGGTCGCTGGCAGCCTTTGCGGCAGAGTAGGGCGAGTGGGGGTTGTACTTCGTTGTCTCCACGAAGAACTCCTCGCCGTAGGCCAGATGGTGCTCGGTGCTCGAAGCCGTGGTGGAGAACGGTGGCTTGATGCCTTCGGGGTGCGTCATCTCCAGTGCTCCGTACACCTCGTCAGTCGAGATGTGGTAGAAGCGCTTGCCCTCATACTTCTCCGGCAGTGACTCCCAATAGAGCTTTGCAGCCTGCAGGAGCGAGAGTGTTCCCATCACATTAGTCTTGGCAAACGTGAACGGATCCTTGATCGAGCGGTCCACATGGCTCTCGGCAGCCAGATGGATGATGCCGTCGACATGCTTTTCCTGCATCAGCTGGTAGAACGCGTCGAAGTCGCAGATGTCCATCTTTACGAACTCGTAGTTGGGCTTATCCTCGATGTCCTTGAGATTTGCCAGATTGCCGGCATAGGTCAGCTTGTCGAGGTTGATGATGTGGTACTCGGGATATTTGTTTACGAACAGGCGCACCACGTGACTTCCAATGAAGCCTGCGCCACCAGTAATGACGATTGTTTTCATAATGTTTTGGGGTATTATTGATTAAGTTTTGTTCTTTTTACGATAGCTGTCAGCACAACTGACGACAGCATGAGAATCACCAACATGAAGATGATAAACACTTTCAGCGAAATCATCTCAGTGATGAAACCGGCACAGGCAGCCAGCAGAAGAATCCCTTCGAAGAGGGAATAGAGGAGTATTGCCTTGTTTCTCGACATAGTGTTATGGTTGTTTTTGTTTGTCTCCTAATGTAATAACTTCGCAATCGGTCATTTTATTGCCTTCGATGGTCAATCTTATCAGCGTGCGGTCCTTGTGCCACCCCTGTAAGCCGGCAGCGCCGGGGTTGATGTGGAGCAGGTTCAGCGTGCGGTCGTACTTCACTTTCAGTATGTGGGAGTGGCCGGCGATGAACAACTGTGGCGGTGAGGCGAAGATTGTGGAACGAATGCGCGGGTCGTAGTTGCCGGGGTAGCCGCCGATGTGGGTCATCAGCACGTCGACGTCCTCGCACTTCCAGCGCAGCCGCTCGGGGAACATGCGTCGGAGGTCGCCGCCGTCGCAGTTGCCGCAGACGGCTCTGAGAGGTCGGAAGGCTGCCAGCCGGTCGGCCACTTCCGTCGACCCGATGTCGCCGGCATGCCATATCTCGTCGCAGGGCTCGAAGTAGTAGAGGTACTTTTCGTCCCAATAGGCGTGGGTGTCGCTGAGAATGCCGATTCGTTTCACTGTTTTTTTCTTTTTTAGCTAGATGAACTAGTCGAACTAGTGTTACTAGTCGAACTAGAGATTTTTGATATGCCGGATGAACTCAGCGATGAACTGGGCGGTGGCCTCGATGCCTAGGCGCGATGTGTTCACGCAGAGGTCGTAACAGGCCGAGTGGCCCCATCGCTTGCCGGTGTAATAATTATAATAGGTGGCGCGCTGACTCTCACCGCTCTCTATCTTGTGGCGGGCGGTGTCGTAGTCGCACTGGTGGCGCTCCATAGCCCGATGGATGCGGTCGTCTTCGTCGGCCGTCACGAAGATGCTCACCATGCCGGGCTCGTCGCGCAGCACGTAGTCAGCACAACGGCCCACAAACACGCACGGCCCTTCGGCGGCAGCCTTGGCGATGGCATCGCACTGGAACTTGAACAGACTCTCTTCTGAGAATTCGCTCTGATAGAAACTGCCCATCGAGAAACTACGCCCGTGGTTCTGGAGCAACGTGCGGAAGAAGCCCTTGTGCTCGTCGTTCTGCTTGAAAAACTTCTCAGAGAAACCACTTTCCTTCGCAGCCAGGTTCAGCAGTTCGCTGTCGTAGAACTGGCAGCCGAACTCCTTGGCCAGCCGTTGGGCGATGACGCGTCCGCCTGAGCCAATCTGCCGGCCCACGCAGATGAGCAGTGGATGGTTGTTATTCTCCATGATGTTGACGTTTTAGTTTTGGCATGAAATAGAACATGATGGCGGCGGTCACCACGGCTGCCGTCGTGTCGCTGGCAGGCAGGGCATACCACACGCCGTTGAGGCCCCAGAACTGGGGCAGCACCCAGATGAACGGCAGCAGGAACAGCAACTGGCGCGACAGCGAGAGGAAAATGCTGATCTTCACCCGCCCGATGCACTGGAAGAAATTCGTCGTCACGGCCTGGAAGCCGATGATGGGGAACACCAGCATGTTCAGCCTGATGCCCGTGATGGACTTCGCAATGAGGTCGGCGTCGTCGGTGAAGATGCGCGCCATGTAGTAGGGGAAGAACATGGCCAGCGCCCACCCGATGAGCAGAATCACCGTGGCGGCAATGATGGCCAGCGTGAGCACCCGCATCAGACGGTCGAACTTCTCGGCGCCGTAGTTGTAGCCGGCAATGGGCTGCATGCCCTGGTTGATGCCGATGACGAACATGAAAAACACCATGCCGATGCTGTTGGCGATGGAGTAGGCTGCCACCGCCATGTCGCCGCCGTAGCGCACGAACTGGTTGTTCATGAAAATAACGATGAGGCACGAGCACAGGTTCATCAGGAAGGGCGAGATGCCGATGGAGATGATGTTCTTCACCAGCGAGCTCTTCAGCCTATAGATGCCTCGGCGCAGATGGAGCAACTGCGACTGGTCGCTGAACAGCCACATCTGCCAACATAGTGCCATCGACTGCGAGATGACCGTGGCCAGAGCAGCACCGCGTATGCCCCATCGGAACCACCACACGAACGTCACGGCCAGCACGATGTTCATGCCTACCGTGAAGAGCACGGCCCACATGGCATGGCGAGGTTTGCCCGCGGCGCGCAGCACGGCATTCATGCCGAAATACATGTGGGTGATCATGTTGCCCAACAGAATGACCTGCATGAACGAGCGGGCGTAGGGCAGCGTCACGTCGCTGGCACCGAAGAAGCGCAGGATGGGGTCGAGAAACAGCAGGCATACCGTCATGAACGCCAAGCCCACGATGAGGTTCAGCGTCACCGTGTTGCCCAGCAGGTGCTCAGCCGTCTTGTAGTCTTTCTGCCCGAGCTTCACCGAGATGCACGTCGAGGCTCCCACGCCCACGGCAGCGCCGAACGCGCCGCTGAGGTTCATGAACGGGAACGTGATGCCGAGGCCCGCAATGGCATCGGCACCCACCACCTGTCCGATGATGGCGCGGTCGATGATGTTGTACAGCGACGAGGCCACCATTGCCACAATGGCGGGCGTAGCATATTGCACGAGCAATTTGCCCACGGGCTCGGTACCGAGGGCCAAAGTTGCTTTCTTGTTGTCCATTCGAATGTATTTTGTAATTGCAAAGATACGGCAAACCGCGCGAATATCAAAATATTTTCCATGCTTTTTCTTTATTTTACCATAAAATAGACCGAAAAACGGCTGGTTGTCATCATGCTTCTGTTTGGTGAAACCTGTGTGTTGGCAGAGGAAAATGACTTGACTTGCTGAGGAAAACAACTTAATTTGCAGGGCAAAATGAGTTAATTTGCTGAAAGAAGTAGCTGAGAAATTTGGAATATTGCTTACTTAATTGTACCTTTGCACCACAATGTAAATCCCGTGCACGGGCCGCTGCCGATGGCTGCGGCTTGTTGTATGCTGTTTAAACAATCTGAAAAGATGAAACTAACACTCAGAATCGTTACAGCCGTTGCCCTGTCGTTGCTGGCAACGCATGTGTCGGCAGCCAACGAGCGCAAGGCGTTTCCAGGCGGCCCCTGCCATCTTTATCGTCTCCAGCTGCAGGACAAGGCTGGTTCGCCCTTCTCGCTTGAGCGACCCGAGGAGTTCCTGTCAATGAAGTCGCTGGAGCGCCGCCGCCGTCAGGGGCTGCAACTCGACTCTACCGACCTGCCCGTGTCGCAACGCTATTTGGGCGAGCTCAGTCAGCGTGGGCTGCGCGTTGTGAGCAAGAGCAAGTGGAACAACACCGTGGTGGTTGCGCTGCCGCAGCCCGACGACCTGGGGCAGCTGCGCGACATTCCGTTTGTCACCGAAGTGACCCACCTGTTTTCTGCCCCCGACACTGTGGAGGTGTCGCAGCGTGACGAGCTGATGGAGCAGAATCTGGAGAAGGTGCCAGTAGACTCGCGCCGCCAGCTGACGATGCTCAACCTGCAACGCCTGCACGAGGCAGGCTATCGCGGTCGTGGCATGACCATTGCCGTGCTCGACGGAGGTTTTATGAATGCCGACCGCATACCGCTGCTGTCGAACGTGCGTGTGGTGGCCCATCGCGACTGCGTCTATCCGCCGTCGCCCGAGTTCTTCGGCGAGTTGGACCATGGCACCGAGGTACTCTCGACGATGGCCATGAACCGCCCCGACACGATGGTGGGCACGGCTCCTGAGGCCCAGTACATCCTCGTTCGCACCGAGGACGGACGCTCTGAGAGTCTGGCCGAGGAGGACTGGTGGGCCGCTGCTGCCGAATATGCCGACTCCATCGGTGTCGACATGTTGAATTCGTCGCTGGGCTATCACCACTTCGACCGTTCGTTGGGCGACCATCCCTATCGCGAACTCGATGGGCGTACGTCCATCTGCTCGCGGTCGGCATCGCTGCTGGCTGGCAAGGGAATGATTCTCGTGGCCAGTGCCGGCAACGAGGGACTGGGGTCGTGGAAGAAAATCAACGTGCCTGGCGATGCCGACAACATCCTGACCGTAGGCGCCGTCAACGAGCAATGTATCAACACGGGATTCTCTTCGGTGGGTCCGTCGGCAGACGGCCGCGTGAAGCCTGATATCATGGCAATGGGGTACCACTCGGCAGTGGTCAGCGGCAAGGGCACGCTCACGACGGCTAACGGAACGTCGTTCTCGTCGCCTATTTCTTGCGGTGCCGTTGCATGCCTGTGGCAGTCGCTGCCGCAACTCACGGCCATGCAAATCATCGACCTCGTGCGCTCGTCAGCCGATCGCTATGAATACCCCGACAACGTTTTCGGCTACGGCATTCCTGACTACTGGAAGGCGCTGGAGCAGGGTAGGGGCATAGAGGGGTTCTAGTTTCTGGTTTATAGTTTCTAGTTCTTTCTCCGCTGTGCTACGAAAGCGTCGCTTCGCGCCGAGCGTCTGGTTTCTAGTTTCAAGTTGAATAATCCTACTGATGAAAGATATTTTCTCTACTGATAGCCTTCAATCCGGCAGACCCTCCTCCCCCTTGGGGAGCCCGGGTGGGGTTTCTCTCACTCTTTTCGAACTGAACTCGCTCGTACGTGACGTGCTGGAGACCACCTTCGATCAAGACTACTGGGTGGAGGCCGAACTGTCGGAGGTGCGCGAGGTCAGGGGCCACTGCTACATGGAACTGGTGCAGAAGGATCTCTTCGGCAATACACCCGTGGCACGTGCATCGGCCAAGTGCTGGCAACGCACGTGGATGCAGTTGCGTCCGCGTTTCGAACGGGTGACGGGGCAGACGCTACATGCCGGTCTGAAGGTGCTGCTGCGCGTCCACGTGAACTTCCATGAGGCCTATGGCTTTTCGTGGATTGTGAACGACATTGACCCTACCTACACGATGGGCGACATGGCGCGCCGCCGACAGGAAATCGTGCGCCAATTGAAGGAAGAAGGTGTGTTCGACTTGCAACGCGAACTGCGCCTGCCCATGTTCTGCCAGCGCATTGCCGTCATCTCCAGTGAGAATGCAGCTGGCTATGGCGATTTTTGCAACCAGTTGGCCGACAATGAGTTCGGACTGAAGTTTCAAGTGACGCTTTTCCCTGCAACGATGCAGGGCGAGCAGGTGGAACAGAGCATCATAGAGGCGCTGAATCGTATCTACAATGCCCAAACCTCCCTTTCGGGGGCCGAAAAGGGAGCTGCGGCTCCTTTCGACTGCGTCGTCATCATCCGCGGCGGCGGTGCTACAGCCGACCTCAGCGGTTTCGACACGCTGGCGCTGGCTGAGAATGTTGCCAACTTCCCGCTGCCCATCATCACCGGTATAGGTCACGACCGCGACGAGAGCGTGCTCGACATGGTGTCGTTCCGGCAGGTGAAGACCCCCACGGCAGCGGCTGCTTTCCTGATCGACCATCTGACTGCAGTTCTCAACGTGGTCGACGACTGCCAGCAGCGCGTGGCAGCCTGTGTCAGCCGTCGCATGCAGATGGAGCAACTGCGACTCGGCCGACTCGCCGAGAAGATTCCCGTGTTGTTCTCGCTCGTGAAAACACAGCAGACGGCTCGCCTCGATCAGTGTTACCTGCGTATAACCTCGCTTGTTGGGAATCGGCTTACGGCGCTCAGCACCCAACTCTCAACGCTGAACACGCAACTTGCCACGCTGTCTCAGCGGCGGTTGCAGCGCGAACAGCATCGCCTCGATATGCTCGCCCAGCGAGTGCAGAGCCTCGATCCCAACCTGCTCCTGCGCCGCGGCTACAGCATCACGCTGAAGGATGGTCGCGCCGTACGCTCGGCCGACAACCTGCAGCCGGGCGACATCATCGAAACCCGACTGGCCAAAGGAAGCGTCAGGTCGAAGGTGGAGAAGAAATGAGAAAGATAATTATAAATAATAAGAATAATGAAGATAATGAATTATGAAGCAGCCGTTGAGCGGCTCGAAGAAATTGTGAAGAAGATGGAAAACGACGAACTCGACGTCGACCAGATGGCTCAGCAGCTGAAAGAGGCCCAGCAACTCATCCGTCTTTGCAAAGACAAATTGACCAAAGTTGATGCAGAGATACGCGAGGTAATGAAAGAAAAGTAAAATTAGTTGCATTTTTCTTTCGTACTTCAAAAAAAATGTGTACATTTGCAAAAAGAATTGGTGTTAGACTCTAAACCTTTTTTAAAAAATATTTCAATATGATGAAGAACATTGACTGGGCAAGTTTGTCGTTTGGATATATGCCAACCGACTACAACGTACGCTGTTACTACCACGACGGTAAATGGGGCGAAATAGAAGTTTGCTCCGACGAGTACATTAAAATGCACATGGCAGCTACCTGTCTGCACTATGGACAGGAGTCGTTTGAGGGACTGAAGGCCTACCGTTGTCCCGATGGCCACGTGCGACTCTTCCGCCCAGAAGAGAACGCTGCACGCATGCAGTCGACGTCGCGTGGCATCGAGATGCCCGAGGTGCCGACAGATATGTTTGTTGAGATGGTGAAGAAGGTGGTTCTGCTGAATCAGGACTACATTCCGCCGTATGAGAGCGGTGCCACGCTGTATCTGCGTCCGCTGCTCGTGGGCATCACCGCTCAAGTGGGTGTGCATGCTGCCAAGGACTATCTGTTCATGATTTTCGCAACCCCCGTGGGCCCCTATTTCAAGGGTGGTTTCAAGACCAATCCCTACGTCATCACGCGCGACCACGACCGTGCGGCTCCTCTCGGCACAGGCTGCTTCAAGGTGGGTGGCAACTATGCCGCCTCGCTGCATGCCCACAGCAAGGCCGCCCGTCAAGGCTACGCCAGCGAGTTCTATCTCGACGCCAAGGAAAAGAAATACATGGACGAGTGTGGTGCCGCCAACTTCTTCGGCATCAAGGACAACACGTATATTACGCCAAAATCATCGTCGATCCTGCCAAGCATTACTAACAAGAGCCTGATGCAGATAGCAGAAGACCTGGGCATGAAGGTGGAGCGCCGTCCCATCCCAATTGAGGAACTCGACTCGTTTGAGGAGGCTGGAGCCTGCGGAACGGCTGCCGTGATTTCGCCGATTTCCTACATCGACGATCCCGATACCGGCCACCGCTACGACTTCGGCCCAGAGCCCGGTCCGCTCTCAAAGAAACTCTACGACACGCTGCGCGGCATCCAGTATGGCACCGTTGAAGACCGCCACGGCTGGACGCAGATTGTCATATAACCGTTTTTTATGGGAAAAGGAAAACTACAGAAGTTTGCGGAGATGGAGACGTTTGAAAACGTGTTCCAATATCCGTTCAGCGTCATCGAAGAACGTCCGTTCGAGATGACAGGCCGCTGGCATGAAGATTATTTCAAGAACGCTAACCCGATTGTGCTGGAGCTGGGCTGCGGCAAGGGCGAATACACGGTGGAGCTGGCACGGCTTTTTCCTGAGATGAACTTCATCGGTGTCGACATCAAAGGTGCCCGCATGTGGACGGGGGCGAAGATGGCCCTGCAGGAGGGACTGAAGAACGTGGCCTTCCTGCGCACGAACATCGAAATCATCGACCGCTTCTTCGGCCCCGACGAGGTGAGCGAGATCTGGCTGACGTTCAGCGACCCGCAGATGAAGAATCCCCGCAAACGACTGACGAGTACGTATTTCCTGGAGCGCTATCGCCATTTCCTCGTTGATGGCGGCATTGTCCACGTGAAGACCGACTCGAACTTCCTTTTCACCTATACCGACTACATGGTGCGCGAGAACCAGTTGCCGCTGCTGCTCGCCACCACCGACCTGTATCACGATGAGGGCATAGATGACGCCACGCGCCGCATCCTCTCCATCCAGACCTACTACGAGCAGATGTGGATCAGTCGCGGTCTGGCAATTAAGTACATGAAGTTCAGCCTGCCTCGGGCTGTGGCTTTGCGTGAGCCAGACGTTGAAATAGAACTCGACGACTATAGCAGCTACCATCGTCCGAAGCGTAGCAGCAAGGATAAAGCCAAGTAGATAAACAAAAAAATCCCCTCCCAGATACTTCCGGGAGGGGATTTTTCTTATTTCCCTAAGTAGACGTTGAACATCACCCACGCCCACTGCAATTGACGATTGTCGGTGGTGCGCTTCAGCAACTTCATGGTGTCGGTACCTCGCATGAAGGAGTAACCGGCACTGAGCTCGGCTTCCTTCCTTAGGCGGTAGGAAGCGGTCAATTCCAGCTCGTGGCCCAGCGACTGGCTGGCATCTCTGATGTCGACAGCTGTTGCGAGATAGTGATAGGAAGCGTTGAAGGTGAACTTGTCGAAGGGTTTCCACTTTGTGCCCAGGTAGAGGTTCTGCAGACCGGGAGTGAACCCGCTGTAGTAGGTCTGGACATAGAAGAAGTCCATGGCACCGTAGAACTTGTGGTGGGAACCGTAGAGACTGCTGAACCCATGTATCTTTTTATGCTGCATCATTCCGATCATACCCTTCGGCGGCACGTTGTAGTTTTCGTCGCCGCTCATGAAGTCGTAGCCTCCATAGAGGTTCAGCCTGCTGTTGATGTCGTAGGCCAGTTTCGCACTCGCCATCCATGCCGAGATGGGCAGTCCGTACTGGTCCTTACCCTTCTGCAAGTAGAAGGCGGCCTCGGCCTTCAGATTCTTCGGCTGGCAGGTGATGTAGGTGCCCATGATTTGCTGCTGATAGGTGCAGGTGTCCGCATTGGCGGTTGCGTCGACATCCCCCTGCATGCCGATGTTTGAAAAGAGCAGCGATGCACTTAGGGGAAGGTGCGTGAAGTCGTAGTGGTACCAGACGGTCTGCAAGGCTTTGTAGGGTTGCAGTCCACCTGTGAAAAAGGTTCCACCCTCGATGTTCTTGACGTTCTGGTTGAAGGCGCCAATGACGTGCACCTTGTGCCCATGCCCCTCGTAGCCAAGTTTCAGCGCATCGTGCGACATGGCCGTCATGGCCCAGTCGTCAGCACCGAAGATGCGCTGGTCGTCATAGCTGAGGTTTTGGCGTCCCACCTTGGCAAAGAATCCGTTTTTCGACTTCAGTTGCACCCATGTTTCGTAGATGTTGAAGTTGTTGGTCTCGTTGCTGCCCCAAGTGCCGCTATGCTGGGCGGTGATGCGCGCCGTGAGGCCCGGCCGCTTGTAGTTGACGCCGAGCAACGTGCGGTCGATGATGAAAGCAGCGAAGTCGTCGGAGGATTTTTCCGGCATACCGCCCTTTCGCACCTCGCCACGTGTGAGCATGTCGAAGTCTACGGAAAACGTATCGACACGCTGCTGGCTGGCAGGCGGTTGGGCAACCGACTGCTGGGCATCTGATTGTTGGGCTGCGCCTGCTGTGGAGAAGAGCAATGCTGCCACAGTGGCACAGGTGTGGAGACGTCGTAGCATGATTATTCGAAATTGAAGATGCTGATGAATCCCGTCAGGCGGAACACTTCTTTAATGTCCTCGTTGACGTTGCGCAACACGACCTTCTTGCCGTGTGCCTTTGCCTGTTTGAGGATGCTGAGCAGGATGCGGAGCCCACTGGAAGCGATGTACTCCAGTTGGGTGCAGTCGATGACTACATCGCAGTCTTGATTCTCGAAGAGGGGCTTCAGCCCGCTTTCCATCTCAATGGCCGCCGCCGTGTCGAGTTCGCCAACAAGCGTGGCTACGATCTGATTGTCTAGAATCTGAATGTTTGTTTCCATTACCTTTTTATTATTTAAGTTTTACTTTTTAATTCTGAGCGTCAGGATGTTTCGTCCGCCGATGCGCTCGTAGTTCAGTGAGTCCACCATTTGGCGGGTAAGCTGGATGCCAAGTCCGCCGATGGGGCGGTCTTCTACGCACTGCGAGAGGTCGGGCGTTTTCACGGCCGTTGGGTCGAAAGCCATGCCTTCGTCGCTGACAACGAATTTCATGCGCTTCTCGTTGCAGAATGCTTCGATGACGATGTCGCCCGTAATGCCGGGTGAATAAGCATAATCCATGATGTTGACCACCACTTCCTCGATGGCCAGTTGCAACCGGCGTGTGGCCGATTTCTCGAGACCGTTGCGTGCGGCGATGTCTTTCACGAACGCATTCAGCTTCGGCACTTGGTGCACATCGTTTTGCAGGACTATTTTCTCGGCGAAGGTGTCGCGTTCTTTCTCCCGGGTGTAGCGTATGGCCAGCATCGTCAGGTCGTCGCTCTGCTCGGCATCGCCCGCAAAGCCATTCACGGTGTCGGTCATGAGCGTGACCAGTTGCTGGGCGTTGAGGCTTCCGGCTTGCGATGTTTCTTTCGTGAGTGTGTCCATGATGCGCTTCATGCGGAATTGCTCGCGTTGGGAGTTGCGCGCCTCGGTCAGTCCGTCGGTGAAGAGGAACAGCGTAGATTGCGCCTCCAGTTGTAGTTCTTGCAGCTCGTAGGCAAAGTCGCTGAACACGCCGATGGGTAAGTTTGCATTCACGGGAATCGGTTGCACTCCTTGCACTCCTTGCACTTCTTTGACTCCTTGCGCTTTGAACCTTGCGCTCGGCTCTGCCGCTTGCGTAGCGAAGCCGGAGCAAGAACTTTGAACCTTGAACTTTGCGCTCGGCTCTGCCGCTTGCGTAGCGAAGCCGGAGCAAGAACTTTGAACAGCCGCCTTGCGGCCTTGCACTCCTTTTATCAAAATCGGTGCGTCGTGTCCTGCGTTGCAATAGCGCAGGCGTCCGGTGGGCAGGTCGAGTACACCGATGAAGAATGTCATGAACATGTTGGTCGGGTTGTTGCGGCAGAGTTCCGCGTTGAGTGCCGTCACAATGTTGGACGGGTCGGTGTCGTGAGCCGCTGAGAGACGTATCATTTTCAGCATGACCGCCATGACGATTGCCGACGGCACGCCTTTCCCTGAGACGTCGCCGATGCAGAAGAAAAGCTTCTCGTCGCGCAGGAAGAAGTCGAAGAGGTCGCCGCCCACGGCCTTTGCCGGCACCAGCGAACCATAGATGTCGATGTCGTTGCGCTCAGGATAAGGCGGGAATGTCTTGGGCAGCATGGCCTGCTGTATGCCGCTGGCAATATCGAGTTCGCTGCCCAGACGTGCCTGCTCGATGCCGGCCTGGCGCAGACGTTTCTCATTGCGGGCAAAGCGGTTGATGATGAAGAACAGCACCAGCAGACCTGAGAGTATCAAGAGCATGTTGCGAAAGCGCATGCGCTGGATGGGCTCAAACACCTCGTCGTCGTAATTCACCAGCACCACCTGCCAATGGGGATTATCTTTCAGCGACGTGAAGTAGACGGTGCCTTTCGAGCGGTTTTTGGAACTGACGAATTCGGCTATTTCTATGCCCCCGCCGGTTTCTCTTTTCGAACGATTGTTGACAAGGTTCACAATCTGCTTGACATCGTTCTGATCGGCACGGTCGGCCGACGGTCCCACAGCCAACTGCCCCTCCTGCGTCAGCACCAGTCCGAACGACGAGGGATAGTAGTGCATGGCATTGATGGTGTCGCTCAGCCACGTCAGGTCGATGTCGAGTCCACACACCGCCGCCACGTTGCCATTCGCGTCGAGCAGGGGGTAACTGTAGGTGGTGAGCTGCTGATTGTTTTCACCATAGACGTAAGGGTCGCTCCATAGTTTGCGCTTCTCTCGCGAGGCTTCTGTAAAGGCGGGATTCAGCGTGTAGTCGTGTTCGGGCGAAGCTATCTGGCTCACCGCCACCTGTCCGTTTCGTTTTACAGCATAAGGTTCGAAGATGCGCCCCTTCTCTTTGTAATAATAAGGTACAAAACAAATACAGCCGCCCACCACATTCGGATTTACCTCGACGAGCTGCCCCGTAGCCGCGAACATGTCATCGGGATTCGGGAGATGCTGCTGGATGTGCCTGCTGTGCTCCTCCATCGTGGCTTCAGCGGTGTGCAGCGTGTGGGCAATCATGTCGGCCTTGGCCATGAGTTCGGTCTGGGCACGCTGTTCTATTTCAGTGCGCAGCAAGTTGCGCGTGTAGTAGAACTGCACGACATTGATGAGCTCCACCAGCACAGCGGCACTGACGATGATGCCAAGGCTACTGCTGATGTGTTTTCGGAGGTAGGTCATGAAATTCCAGAACAGCTTCTTCATGATGGCATTTAAGTGGTTTAGAATGCAAAATTATAAAAAAAATCTCGTAGTAGGCAGCATTTTGCTTACAAAAAAAACCATTGAGACAGAAAAAAGTGTTAAATTAAATTAATGAAACAAATGTTGTTTCCCATTTCATATGCAATCCTTGGTTTTTCTTTGTAATTTTACAAGCGAAATAAAACAAACTCATTAACCGAACTATCACGGAAGTCAAATAAAACCGAAAGCCTCTATGAATCATTCTTCAGAACACGTTCAGCTGTCGCAAAGCCAGATGGGCATCTATGCTGAGTGCATGCAGCATCCGGGCGAAAAAGTCTACGATCAGCCTTTCCTTTTCAAATTCAGTCGCAAGGTAAACCTTACCGCCCTGCAAGCAGCCATACAGAAGGCTCTTGAGGCGCATCCCAACATGTATTGTCGCGTGACGATCAACGACGAGGGCATGCCTGTTCAATACATCGATGCCACCACACCTATTGAAGTGCCCATCCTTGAGGTCGACGACATCGAGTCGGTGAAGCCCACGCTGTGGAAACCCATGCATCTCGACGGCCGCCTCCTCACCCGCCTCTGCCTGATTCGGACTCCCGATGCTAACTATATGTTCATGCAGATACATCACCTCATTTTCGACGGCACCACGCTGTCGGTGCTCTTCAGCGACATTGAGAACGCCTATCAGGGTGGGCATGAGTTCACACACGAAGATCTCATGGCTATCGACTTTGCGCGCCAGGAAGCAGCCGACCGCCTTGGCGACCGCTGGGCTGCTGACCGTCGTTGGTATGAGGAGCACATCCTCGACACTGAGGTTGAAACCGTGTTGCTGCCCGATCTGGAGGAAACCGAAACTCGCTACGCGCGCCTCTATCTTCCCATGAAGGCTGATGTGGGTGCCGTTACCTCCTTTTGCAAGCAGCACGGCGTGAAGGTGAGCAACTACATGTGCTCGGCGTTCGCACTGCTCATGTCGCGCTACACCAGCGATGAGCAGGTGCTGTTCACGACCATCTGGCACGGACGCCGCCAGAAGGAACTCGCCAAGACCTGCGGCATGTTCGTCTCTACCGTCCCCCTCTACTACAATCTCAGGAGCAAATCGCAGGAGGGTGGGGGAAAGGCCGTGGTTACCGTTGGCGACCTGTTGGAGCAGGGATGCGAGATGGGCGACGGCACGCGCGAGCACGCTCTCTTCTCGCTCGGAGACGCCATCAACGAGCTGGGCATCCGCCCGCAGGTCATGTTTGCCTATCAGGGCTACACGCTGCGCGATGTGATTATCGGCGGTGAAAAGGCCACCTACGAGCGACTCTTCGATCACGGCACCTACAATCCCATCGGCCTGCAGCTGTTTCTGACCGACGAGGGCTATGAACTGTGCGTGGAATACATGGCGAACCGCTACTCCGAAACACTCATCCGTACGTTTGCCGAGAGCCTTGATGCCGTCATCAGCCAGTTCTGCGATCTCGAGAAACCCCTGAGCGAAATCAGCATCACTACGCCAAACCAACTGCAACAGCTCGACGCCTTCAATCAGAACACAGTACCCTACGACGAAGGACAGACCATTGTTTCGCTCTTCCGCCAGAGCGCGCAGCTGCATCCCGACAACCTGGCTGTGGTCTTTCAGGACCGCCGCTATACCTATCGTGAAGTCGATGAAATCAGCGACCGACTCGCTGCCTATCTCGTCGGCAAGGGGCTGAAGGCCGAGGACGTGGTGTCGATTCTCATCCCGCGTTGCGAGTGGATGGCCATTGCCTCGCTGGGCGTGCTGAAGGCCGGGTGTGCTTATCAGCCGCTGGACCCCACCTATCCTGCTGAGCGCCTGAACTTCATGGTCGAAGATGCCTCAGCCCGCTTGCTCATTGCCGACGAAGAACTGCGCCCCATCGTAGACAAATATCAGGGCGACGTGCTCTTCACCAAGGACATCCCTCAGCTGCCCGCAGCCCCAGCTCCTGAGGTGGCAGTACGTCCAGAGAATCTCTTCATTCTGCTCTACACCAGCGGCTCTACGGGCGTGCCCAAGGGTTGCCAGCTGGAACATCGCAACCTCGTGGCCTTCTGCCATTGGTATCAGCGATGCTTCGAACTCAGCGAGAAATGCCACGTGGCAGCCTATGCCAGCTATGGCTTCGATGCCTGCATGATGGACCTCTACCCGGCACTGACCTGCGGTGCCTCTGTCTACATTATCAGCGAGGACATCCGTCTGGACTTGCTGGCGCTGAACGAATACTTTGAGGCAAACTCCATCACCCATTCCTTCATGACGACGCAGGTGGGCTATCAGTTTGCCACGAACACCGACAACCACTCGCTGCGCTTCTTCGCCGTGGGTGGCGAGAAGCTGCCGTCGCTCAATCCGCCAACCGACTATAAGATGTACAATGGCTACGGGCCTACCGAATGCACTATTTTCACCACAACCTTCTGGGTGAATGAGCATCTGCGCGACATACCCATTGGCAAGCCGCTCGACAATGTCCACCTCTACATTGTCGACAAGCAAGGACACCGCCTGCCTGTTGGAGCCTGCGGCGAGTTGTGGGTGAGCGGTCCGCAGGTGGGCCGCGGCTACCTGAATCGTCCAGAGAAGACCGCGGAAGTATTCATCGAGAACCCATTCTGCGCAGGTTGCGACGCTGCAGCCAACGGAGAAGCAAGCTCTGTCTATAGCCGCGCATACCGCACTGGCGACATCGTGCGCTACCTGCCCGATGGCAACATCCAGTTCGTCGGCCGCAAGGACGGGCAGGTGAAGATTCGTGGCTTCCGCATCGAGCTGAAAGAGGTGGAAGGCATCATCCGCCAGTTCCCCGGCATCAAGGATGTCACCGTTCAGGCCTTCGACGATCCTGCCGGTGGTAAGTTCATCGCTGCCTACGTGGTGAGCGACAAGCCGGTGGACATCAAAGAGCTGAACAGCTTCATCCTCGAGGAGAAACCGCCCTACATGGTGCCGGCTGTAACCATGCAGATAGACCGAATCCCGCTCAACCAGAACCAGAAGGTGGACAAGCGCGCCTTGCCTGTGCCTGAGAAGAAAGTCGAGGAACAAGCCAGTGGCGGCGAACAGGCTCCGCTGAACATGCTGGAACAAGAGCTGAAGGACATCATTCAAGCCATCGTGGGGCACGGCGACTTCGGCCTCACCACGCCGCTGGGCTATGCCGGTCTGACCTCAATCACTGCCATCAAGCTGGCCATTAAGGTCAACAAGCGTTTCGGCGTTGCCCTCGACTCTAAGTCGCTGGCGAAGACTGGCTCGCTGCAGAGCATCGAGAACGAAATCCTCAAGAAGGTGTTGGGAGAAGGAGTTCAAGGAGTTCAAGGAGTTCTTTCTCCGCTTCGCTACGAAAGCGTCGCTTCGCGCCTAGCGCAAGGAGTTCAGGACGACAGTTCTGAGGGGCGTTCTGACGAGCCTGTCAGCATTCCGCTTTCGTATGCCCAGATGGGTGTCTACGTCGACTGCATGAAGCAACCCGTCAGCACGATTTACAACATTCCAACGCTGCTCGTCTTCCCGAAGGATGCCGACACCGAACGACTGGCTCAGTCGCTGCAGACGCTGGTGCGGATGCATCCTGAACTCACCGTCCACTTCGGAAGCGAAGGCAGCGACGTCGTGCAAATCAGTGAGCCGAAACAGGAGGCCGTCGTCACGCGAAACTCGATGACCGAAGCGCAACTCGCCGATTACAAGCGCGAGTTTGTGCGCCCGTTCAACCTGAAACAAGGTCCTCTCTACCGCTTCGAAATCGTCACCACCGAGGAGCATGTTTGCCTACTGGCCGACATTCACCACCTGGTCATCGACGGCGGTTCGCTCAACGTCTTCCTCCACCAGCTTTGCTCGCTCATGGATGGCGAGCCCATCGAGGCCGAAGACCTCACCTTTGCCTCCTTTGTGGCCGAGGAGAAAGCTGCCGAGAGTGGAGCCGACTACAGGGAAGCCCGCAACTTCTTCCACAGCCAGCTCGGCGAGTGCGAAGGTGTCACCGAAGTGGCTTCCGACCTGACCAATCCCCAGCAGCAAGGAACCATCAGCGAGGCCGTGGCAGCCCTTGACTTCGAGAAGATGCAAGCCTTTTGCCGGCAGCACAACCTCTCGCCTTCCCACATCACGCTGGCTGCCACCTTCTACGCGCTGGCCCGCTTCACCAACCAGGAGCGCATCTGCCTGTGCACCATCAGCAACGGGCGCTCCAACCTGCGCATCAGCAACACCGTGGGCATGTTTGTCAACACGCTGGCAATGAGCAGCCTCGTTGGCGAGCAGAGCGTGATGGACTTCCTGAAGACCACCAGCCGGAACTTCGACGAGACGCTGCGCCACGAGAACTATCCCTTCGCCCAAATCGCAGCCGACTACGACCTGACGGCCGAAATCATGTTTGCCTACCAGATGGGCGTGCTCGAGCGCTATGAGTGCGGCGGAAGGGAATTGCACATGGAGAATCTGGAGCTCGACGTCCCGAAGTTCCGCGTGGCGTTCTACATCCGCGAGCATGAGGGGCGGCCGTCGGTGTGCGTTGAGTATGACAACGGGCGCTACAGCGAAGGGCTCATGCAGAGCCTGGCCCAGTCGGTGAGCAATGCCGTCGAGGCCTTCATCAGCCACCCCGAGGCCAACCTGCTGCAGGTGTCGTTGCTCGGTGCTGAGCAGAAGCAGCTGCTCGATTCCTTCAACCAGACCGAAGTGCCTTACGACGACACGCAGACCATCGTCTCGCTCTTCCGCCGCCAGGTGGCGCTGACGCCCGACCGCGAGTGTGTGGTCTATCACGACCGCCGCTACACCTACCGCGAGGCCGATGAAATCTCCGAGCGCATCGCCGCCTACATTGCCGCGCGCGGTCTCGGTCGTGAGAATGTGGTCTCGGTGCTCATTCCGCGTTGCGAGTGGATGGTGATTGCCTCCCTGGGTGTGCTGAAAGCCGGTTGCGCCTATCAGCCGCTCGACCCGAGCTATCCTTCAGAGCGCCTGAACTTCATGATGAAAGATGCCTCAGCCCGACTGCTCATCGCCGACGAGGAACTGCGACCGCTGGTCAGTGAGTATCAGGGCGACGTGCTCCTGACGAAGGACATTGCCGCCTTGCCCGAACCCTCAAAGCCCGTAGAGGCCGACATCAAGCCCGACAGCCTCTTCATCATGCTCTACACCAGCGGCTCGACGGGTGTGCCCAAGGGCTGCCAGCTGGAACACCGCAACATCGTGGCCTTCTGCCACTGGTATCAGCGTTGCTTCGAACTCAGCGAGACTTGCCATGTGGCAGCCTATGCCAGCTATGGCTTCGACGCCTGCATGATGGACATCTATCCCGCGCTGACCTGCGGAGCCTGTGTCTACATCATCGGCGACGACATCCGCCTGAACCTGCCCGACCTGAACAAGTATTTCGAGGAGAACCTGATTACCCATTCGTTCATCACCACGCAGGTGGGCTATCAGTTTGCCACGAACACCGACAACCGCTCGCTGCGCTTCTTCGCCGTGGGTGGCGAGAAACTCTCGTCGCTCAATCCGCCGCAGCGCTACAAGATGTACAACGGCTACGGCCCCACGGAGTGCACCGTCTTCACCACCCACTACTGGGTGAAGGACCGCGAGCAGGACATTCCCATCGGCAAGCCGCTCGACAACCTCCGTCTCTACATTGTCGACAAGCAAGGCAACCGCCTGCCACAGGGTGCCTGCGGCGAGTTGTGGGTGAGCGGTCCGCAGGTGAGCCGCGGCTACCTGAACCGTCCGGAGAAGACCGCCGAGGTGTACATCCGAAATCCGTTTGCTGATTCCAACGAGAAATACGCTCGCTGCTACCGCACGGGCGACGTCGTGCGCTACCTGCCCGATGGCAACATCCAGTTTGTCGGCCGCAAGGACGGACAAGTGAAGATTCGCGGTTTCCGCATCGAGCTGAAGGAGGTAGAAGCTGTTATCCGCCAGTATCCCGGCATCAAGGATGCCACCGTGCAGGCCTTCGACTACGAGAACGGAGGAAAGTTTATCGCCGCCTACATCGTCAGCGACGAGCCAGTCGACGTGAAGGCGCTGAATCACTTCATCGGTCAGCAGAAGCCTTCCTACATGATTCCTGCGGCTACGATGCAGATTCCGACCATACCGCTCAACCAGAACCAGAAGGTGAACCGCAAGGCACTGCCCGCACCCGTCATTCAGACCGACAACAGCGACTACGTGGCACCTGCCAACGACCTCGAAAAACTCTTCTGCGACATCTTTGCCGACATTCTCACGATGGACAAGGTGAGTGCCACCGCCAACTTCTTCGAACTGGGCGGCACGTCGCTCATGGTGACGCGCGTCATCATCGAGGCCGACAAGCACCAGCACCACATTGCCTACGGCGACATCTTCAGCAATCCCACGCCGCGCCAGTTGGCCAGATTCGTCACTGGCGCTTCCGGCGATGCCAGCACCTCCGGGCAACAGGACACGGCCGAATCAGCCGATGCCGCCTACGACTACAAGCCCATCGACATCCTGCTCATGCGCAACACCCTCGAGAACTTCAAGCGGGGCGAGCGCCAGCCCATCGGTCGCGTGCTGCTCACAGGCTCTACGGGCTATCTGGGCATTCACGTGCTGAAGGAACTCATCGACCGCCAGGACGTGCCTGCCATCTGGTGCTTGGTGCGTGCTGCCGACGAGCAGAAGGCCGAACGCCGACTGAAGCAATTGCTCTTCTACTACTTCGGCCACAGCTACCAGGAACTCTTCGGCTCGCGCCTGCACATCGTGCTCGGCGACGTCACGCAGGAATTGGACCAACTCTCCGCTCGGCGCGAAGCGACGCTTTCCTCAGAAAGAACTCTCAACTCTCCGCTCGGCGCGAAGCGACGCTTTCCTCAGAAAGAACTCTCAACTAACATAGATACTGTCTTCAACTGTGCAGCCGTTGTGAAACATTTCTCCAAGGGCACTGAAATTGAGGATGTCAACATCGGTGGAGCAGTCAATTGCGTGAAGTTCTGCGTGATGACCGGTGCCCGTCTCGTCCACGTGTCAACC
>Ga0256404_1006049_pt1 | contig 20510 bp, 15 predicted proteins | sample RumenRJG_01DNA_FD_185990 | JGI IMG/M metagenome (GOLD analysis project Ga0256404, IMG submission 185990) | Bovine rumen microbial communities from Lethbridge, Alberta, Canada - RJG_01 | ecosystem: Host-associated > Mammals > Digestive system > Stomach > Rumen | place: Canada: Alberta | collected...
CGTCAACAGTCTTGGCGGTCGAGCTGTAGATGTCGATCAGACGCTTGTAGTCTGACAGCTGGAACTGCTCACGGGCCTTCTTGTTGACGAAGGTTGAGCGGTTTACGGTGTAAATACGCTTGTGGGTGGGAAGGGGAATCGGGCCGCTGATAACAGCTCCTGTTGCCTTTACTGCCTTCACAATCTTCTCTGCTGACTTGTCAACCAACATGTGGTCGTAGCTCTTCAGCTTGATACGAATTTTCTGACTCATCTTTGTAATTTACGATTTAACTATTTACAATTTACTATTTATAGGGAGCCGCTAAAGAGTCATTTGCTCAACGACAATCGGTTTCGGGCTGCAAAGGTACGCACTTTTTTCCGAACCGCCAAACTTTTTCCCTATTTCTTCTGGAACGGCACTGAATGGCAGCGTCAATGAACAGTTAAAACTATCTCTTCTCCGCGTTTTGCATAAGCAAAGCCCGGCGCTCGGTTAAGCAAAGCCCCGTCCAAAGTGGGAGTTTGGCCCGTCCAAAGTGGGAGTTTGGCCCGTCCAAAGCGGAAGTTTGGACGGTTCTCTCCGGTACAGCACGCCCGTGCTGAATATTAAGCACGCCCGTGCTGAATATTAAGCACGCCCGTGCTGAACATTAAGCACGGCCGTGCTGTACTTAGTTTTTTGCTGACACTTATGATAACTGGTAAGGCGTTGATAACAGTGCAAAGATACAACTTTTCTTCCTTATTACAAAATATTTCATTGTAAAAGTGGATGATTGAGTCCCAATCTTCCTCCTTCCGCTTATTTAATGAATACCTTTTTCCCATTCACGATATAGACGCCCTTCGAGGGATTGTCCACGAGGCGTCCCTGCAGGTCGTAGATGGCATCGCTGACCGTTGACTCGCTATCTTCCTTGACATTGCTGATGCCTGTAGCCAATTGCAAATAGAACTCCACGCTGCCGTCAATGTTTTTGGTGATATCACTGATAGTGACACCCCAGTCCGCTCCACTCATGAACTTCTGATTGCTGATGGTATTGACACCATTGCCGAAGAGATTTGAATTAGCGGCATTGTAGTTGAGTTTCGTTCCGTCGGCGGTTATCATTATCGCACGCCTCTTCGAGTACGTGTTGTTGGGGCGGTCCCATTGCCATTCGGTCGAGTCGTAGGAATAACGGCTCAGCATCAGACCGGTGCCCAGGTCGTTGGGGTACCAGGTCGAGGGCTGGCGCGTCTCGATGATGAAGTATTCCTTATAGCCTTCATTATTGGGGTCGTAGTCTCTGCGGAATACCATACAGTCGCCTGCTATATTTTCTGTTGTCCCAGGGAATAGCGTATAGGGCGGGTATAACTTATAACGACCGCTTCCGTCGAAGAGTCCTATTGACCACCATCCCAGATAACTGCGCTCATAGGCAGTATAGCCCATGGGAGTCCAGTTGCCGTTGCCTCCGCAATAGGGACCCGTATCCATCACCGACCAGTTACCAAAGGGATTATCACCCCAAACAGGGGCTTCCCCTGTCACTGGGTCATTGTCGGTGGCATACCAGTCGGGCAGTCCCAGGGCATGACCCAGTTCATGCGCCATGACACCTATGCCTGCCAGTCCCGTCACGGTCTCTCCCTGGTCAGTCTGGTAGTCTGACAGTTCGTTGCCTATAAAGTAGGAGTTCAAAGTGACGGTGACGTTATCGTCAAGCTTGACTTTTCTCCAATCTGTTCCCGTGTTCTCATCTTTCCACAAATCTCGTTGGTGCGGCCATAAAAGATTGGGCTGATTAACATGTTCTGACTCTGCTATACCAGCAAACAGCAGGACAATCAGGGGTATGCCGTCGTAATGCAGTAGGTCTTTCGCCTTGATGTCGTATTTCGCGAAGTCCACACCCGGTATCTGTGCCACTGCAGCCTGCATGGCATCGCCCGGTAACTCGACACAGTGAAGGTCTTTGATTACGTTGTCGCCTTGCTTCACATTCTCACCATAGTAGCTGCTCGGCTTGTCGAGCGTTACCTTGCCCAGTACCTTGAAGTTGGGTTGGAACATACCCTTCGACTGCGCCACGAAGTAGTCGCGAACGCTGCCGACACCATAGGTCTTGCCGTTTTTCGGATTATTGTACTGGAACCCCTCTTTCGTCAGGTATTCCTGTATGAATGCCGGTGTGTGTTCTATATTGAACTTTACGTCGCTGAATTCTACCATCAGCACCGGTATTTCCCACTCGCCAATACTGTACTGGCAGCCTTGGGCACTCCATCCTCTGTTTCCCAGTCCGTCGATAGTCGATGTACAAATGGCGCGACGTGACGGACTGCTGGACCGATCCTGAATGGCACGGCGCTGGCGTTAATAGTCTTTAAGTCGGTCATGACGAAGGTGTCACCCTGACGCACATAGCACCGTCCCTGCGCATCGCGCCACCAACTGCTGTATTCATCACCACGGGCCTCGACGCTTACCGTTGTTCCGTCGGCAAGCGTCACCGTTATCCACTGTCCCGGACGTACGGGAACAGCCTCTGCTGCCATGCTAAAGAGCAGTGCGACGACAGCCATCAACCAATATCTTCTTGCTTTCATCTTTTATGTACCTTTATTCTTAATGTTTGAAAACTATTAATAAACAAAAAAAACAACTGCTGGTCATAGTTGGTATGCTCAGCGGTTGTTTTTTATTGTTGAGTTATATTTCTTGCTTATACCAAGTCTGCACGGCCCTTCACCTCCTCGAGCACGGCCTTAGCCAGTGCTGAAGACAGCGGAGCATGGTGGTCATACTCCATAGAGCTGGTAGCACGACCAGAGGTAATGGTACGCAGAGCGGTCACATAACCGAACATCTCTGCCAGGGGAACCTGAGCCTTGACGACACGGGCACCGCTGCGAGCCTCTTCCATACCCTCTACCTGACCACGACGCTTGTTCAGGTCGCCGATGACGTCACCCATGTTCTCCTCGGGCGTTACCACCTCGAGCTTCATGATGGGCTCCATCAGTACGGGCTTAGCCTGAGCGCAGACTGCCTTGTAAGCCAACTGGGCGGCAATCTCGAACGACAGCTGGTCAGAGTCAACGGGGTGGAACGAACCGTCAACCACCGTTACCTTCAGCGAATCCATGGGGTAGCCACCCAGGATACCATTCTTCATGGCAGCCTCGAAGCCCTTCTGGATAGAGGGAATGAACTCCTTAGGAATGTTACCACCCTTCACCTCGTTCACGAACTGCAGGCCGCCATTCTCCTTGATGTCCCAATCAGGATCAACCGGACCGACGTTGACGATGATGTCAGCGAACTTACCACGGCCACCCGACTGCTTCTTATAAACCTCACGGTAACCCATGACGGTCTTGGTGATGGCTTCCTTATAGTTCACCTGGGGCTTACCCTGGTTACACTCAACCTTGAACTCGCGCTTCAGACGGTCAATGATGATGTCGAGGTGAAGCTCACCCATACCCGAGATAATGGTCTGACCACTCTGCTCGTCGGTACGTACGGTGAAGGTCGGGTCTTCCTCAGCCAACTTGGCCAGACCGTTGTCTAACTTGGCAACGTCAGCCTGTGACTTCGGCTCAACGGCGATAGAGATCACGGTGTCGGGGAAGGTCATTGACTCCAGCACGATGGGGTGCTCCTCGTCGCAGAGGGTATCACCGGTGCGGATATCCTTGAAACCTACACCAGCGCCAATGTCACCAGCGTCGATAGACTCCATGGGAATTTCCTTATTTGAGTTCATCTGGAACAGACGGCTGATGCGCTCCTTCTTGCCCGAACGGGGGTTGAAGACGTAGGAACCGGCCTTCACGCTACCTGAATAGACGCGGAAGAACACCAGACGACCCATGTAGGGATCAGTAGCAATCTTAAAGGCCAGGGCAGCTGTCGGCTCGTCCTCGCTGGGCTTGCGGCCCTCTTCCTCCTCAGTGTTGGGGTTGGTACCCATCACCACCTCCACGTCAACGGGAGCAGGCAGGAATGCACATACATAGTCGAGCAGCGGCTGTACGCCCTTGTTCTTATAAGAAGAACCACAAATCATCGGCGTGCAGGCCATCGAGATGGTACCCTTACGGATGGCGGCGATGATTTCCTCCTCAGTGATAGAGGCGGGGTCGTCGAAGTACTTCTCCATGAGGGCCTCGTCATACTCGGCAGCAGCCTCTAACAGCTTGTTACGCCACTCGTCGCACTCGTCAGCCAAGTCTGCGGGAATGTCCTCAATGTCGTACTCAGCACCCATGGTCTCATCGTGCCACAGGATAGCCTTCATCTTAATCAGATCGACCACACCCTTGAAGTTCTCCTCAGCACCGATGGGCACCTGGATAACAACGGGGTTAGCACCCAGGATGTCCTTCATCTGCTGAACAGTCTCGAAGAAGTCAGCACCAGAGCGGTCCATCTTGTTCACGTAGCCGATACGCGGAACGTTGTACTTGTCAGCCTGACGCCAAACAGTCTCAGACTGGGGCTGAACACCGTCAGCGGCACTGTAGGTAGCTACGGCACCGTCGAGCACGCGCAGTGAGCGCTCTACCTCGGCAGTGAAGTCAACGTGTCCCGGAGTGTCAATCAGGTTGATTTTAAAGGTCTTGTTGTTCCAAGTCCAGTTACAGGTGGTAGCAGCCGATGTAATCGTGATACCACGCTCCTGCTCCTGAGCCATCCAGTCCATGGTGGCTGCACCATCGTGCACCTCACCAATCTTATGTGTTTTACCCGTGTAGAAAAGGATACGCTCCGACGTGGTGGTCTTACCAGCGTCGATGTGCGCCATAATACCAATGTTACGGGTTAAATGTAAATCGCGGTTTGCCATTTATGTTTTCTTTATTTACCCTTTTACTTTTTTACCTTTTTACCTTTCTATTATATTAGAAACGGAAGTGTGCGAAAGCGCGGTTAGCCTCAGCCATGCGATGCATGTCCTCCTTACGCTTAAAGGCACCACCCTGATTGTTATAGGCGTCCATAATCTCAGCAGCCAGCTTGTCAGCCATTGACTTTCCGCTGCGCTTGCGAGCAAACGCAATCATGTTCTTCATCGAAACGCTCTCCTTACGGTCGGGGCGAATCTCAGTAGGAACCTGGAACGTAGCACCACCGATACGGCGGCTCTTCACCTCTACCTGAGGAGTAATATTGTCGAGAGCCTGCTTCCAGATTTCCAGAGCCGACTTCTCCTCGTTCTGCATCTTGGCCTTTACGGTATCAAGAGCATTGTAGAAAATCTCGTACGATACGGACTTCTTTCCGTCGTACATCAGGTGGTTCACAAACTTCGACACTTTCTTGTCGTTGAAGACTGGATCCGGCAGGATCACCCTCTTCTTAGGTTTTGCTTTTCTCATTGTTGTTTTTGAATGTTTTGTTAAAATTCTGCTTGGGGCTGTTCTTTCTTGTTCTTCAACGCTCGCTCCTGAGCATTTACTCAACCTGTCGTTAACTCCAGCAAAACGGGTTTTCTTTTTTTAAGTTTCTGAGTTTCAAAGTCCTTGAGTCTCTGAGTTCTTATTCTCTGAGTTTCCGGTTTTGAGTGCCGCTCCTCTCCGAGCCAACTCAAAAACCCAAAAACTCAAAACTCATCAACTCTTTTCTTACTTCTTCTGCTTCGGACGCTTAGCACCGTACTTGGAGCGGCGCTGAGTGCGGTTAGCAACACCGGCGGTATCGAGCGTACCGCGAACGATGTGATAGCGTACACCGGGAAGATCCTTTACACGACCACCGCGAACAAGCACGATTGAGTGCTCCTGCAGGTTGTGTCCCTCACCGGGGATGTACGAGTTAACTTCCTTCTGATTTGTCAGACGAACACGGGCTACCTTACGCATAGCCGAATTAGGCTTCTTCGGGGTCGTGGTATAGACACGAACACAAACGCCACGACGCTGGGGACATGAGTCCAGAGCGGGCGACTTGCTCTTGTCAACGAGCACCTTTCTGCCTTTTCTTACCAATTGTGAAATTGTAGGCATAATACTTTTACTTTAAATTTATTTATATATTATTTTGTTTATATTCAGCATATTACGCAGATAGCGCGCCCTTTATAAAGGCGTTTCGGGCTGCAAAGGTACAACAATTCCCCGAAACTACCTAATATATTATGAGAAAAATCTTTCTGTGATATTGTTATTTAAATAAAAATAACATTATTAACAATTTTTGGGCTCAGTGGACTAAGGTCGAAGGTCTAAGGGTTGAGCGTTGAGGGTAGAGCGTTGAGCGTCAAAGGTCAAAGGTCAAAGGTCTAAGGTCTAAGGGGACCGGTCTAAGGTCTAAGGTCAAAGGTCTAAGGGTTGAGCGTTGAGCGTTGAGCGTCAAAGGTCAAGGGGGGCGGTCAATGCACAATGTTCAGAGGGCGAAGAGAGACGCTCAACACTCAACGCTCAACACTCAACACTCAACGCTCAACGCTCAACCCTCAACGCTCAACCCTTAGACCTTAGACCAAAAAAATCACGCCTGTCCCTTGTTGATGTCGAAAGGAGCGATGGTGCCGCCCTTCTGATCGGGGATGCGGATGGGACCGAAGGCCCGCTCGTAACGCATAATGTTCTCCTGCAGGGCACCCAGCAGACGCTTAGCATGCTCGGGAGCCAGCAGCACGCGGCTCTTCACCATAGCCTTTGGCACGCCGGGCAGCACCCGTGCAAAGTCAATCACAAAGTCACTCGACGAATGAGTGATGATAGCAAAATTTGCATATTCTCCCTGTGCCACGTCCTGCGGCAGTTCCAGTTGTAATCCCTGTTTTTTGTTGTCGTTTTCGTTCATTTCCTATTCTTATTTATATATAGCGATGCAAAAGTAAGTCTTTTTTTTGAATTACCGCATTTTTTCGACCGTTTTTTTCAAAAAGGGCGAAGGGTTGAGGGTTGAGCGTTGAGGGTTGAGCGTTGAGCGTCAAAGGTCAAGGGGGAGCAGTCAATGCACAATGTTCAAAGGGCGAAGAGAGACGCTCAACACTCAACGCTCAACTCTCAACGCTCAACGCTCAACACTCAACACTCAACACTCAACACTCAACACTCAACGCTCAACACTCAACACTCAACACTCAACGCTCAACACTCAACGCTCAACGCTCAACTCTCAACGCTCAACACTCAACGCTCAACACTCAACGCTCAACACTCAACGCTCAACACTCAACACTCAACGCTCAACGCTCAACGCTCAACGCTCAACACTCAACGCTCAACACTCAACGCTCAACGCTCAACTCTCAACAAACTTCCTTCAAAGAAGAAGTCCGCGAGGTCATAGTTGTCGCTCGTCTGCACGTCGAACAGCGTGGGCGTTTCCACCCTGATATCACGCATGATGATGTTGTTACAGCGCGAACGGGGCATGTCGGGCCGGTTGCCGGGCTTATAGAACTGCGTCCACGGGTGAATGAAGAGGAAACGGCCGCAACGGCCCGTGATGTCCTCCACCAGCACATACTCATAGTGCTGTGGCGTGTCAGGCCTCATCTTCAGCCACAGCACGCGGTCGGCAGCCTCCGTGTGGCACCGGCGCAGAATGATGTTTCGGTCGTGCAGCGACTCCGACCCTAACGTCAGGCAGCCGTGCACCCTGCCGTAGCGGCAGTCCTCTATCAGTATGCGCTCGTTAGGTCCGTTAGTGCTGTCCTTGTCGGCCCAGGTACCTTTGCCGCCCTTCAGCACCACAGCATCGTCGTTGACGTGCATGAAGCAGCCCCTCACCAGCACATCACTACAGGCATCAATGTCGATGGCATCCGACGAGGGGGCGCCACGTGTGGGGTCCTCGCTCCATACGTCCTGTGTGGGAGCATAGATGTAACAGTCTATGTAGCGCACATGGTGACTCTTATAAACATGGTTTGTCCAGAACGGGCTGTTCACCAAGCGCACATCCTGAATGGTGACGTTACGTGAGTTCGACACGTAGGTAAGCCTTGGCCGCTGCGAGTCCTTGTTCGTACACTCAGGGTTCCACCGCCGGCGGAGCCAGAAGTCCCGCCAGTACTGCAGCCCGTTGCCGTCGATGGTGCCATTGCCCGTAATGGTGAAGCCGTCGAGTCCGTCGGCATTGACCAGCGCCGCAAAGTAGCGGCACGTCTCACCCTCTATGCGGGTGGTCATCACGGGGAAGTCAATGATGCGGTCAGAGCCCTTCAGCCGTCCCTGCCCGGTAACGTGCAGATGCGTGCCCTGCCGGAAGAAGAGCGCTCCCGTCAGGAAAGTGCCCTCTGGCACCACTACCACGCCCCCACCCTCCTGGGCACAGCGGTCGATGACGGCCTGAATCATGGCCGTCTGCACCATGTTGCTGTCACGCTCTACGCCATAATCGGTCAGCACGTATCGCCGGCCCAAGGTGTTCACATCCACCCTGCCCGACTGCATGAACCACTCGTCCATCGGCGTGCCGTCAGGCCACGTCTGTCCCACGGCAGCCACCGTGGCCAGCACCATCCACATCATGAAAAGCCTTTTCCTGTTCATCTCTTCGTCAGTCTGTTTTCTCCTATTCATATTTAAGTTTCGCATGTTTTGTTTTATCGCGCAGAGCCGCTGAGAACACTGAGTTTTCGCTGAGAAGTATTATCAGAGCAGGGGAGTTCGGGGAGTCTAAGCGGCCAAGGGCCGCTCTCTGCGTTTTCCACCAATCATGCGCAGCCAAAAGACACGTAGAGAAAAACTCTTGCTACTCTGCGGCTCTGCGCGAGACAAAACTACCCAGCGATATCTCCTAGTAATATATATAACGCTTACAAAAGTACGAAAAGTCAGGAAAAGAACAAAATAAAAACCGGAAATAATACCGAAAAAGCGCCACCTACCCTCACAGGCAGGTGGCGCATCTTCACATATAGATTCATGTCATACAGAGCATACTGACATGAAACATTCCTCGTAGATTACCAGTCTTCTTCTTCGTCTTCCTCTTCGTCATCAACATAGCCATGTCTTCCGCTGAGTCTGGGAGACTGAGCCTGACCTGGGTTTATCTTATCATTACTCTTAGGAAGAGAACCAGCCAAAAGGCTGTTTCCCACCCGAAGGTTCATCACATAGACCTCTGGATTCAAATATATCTTTTTCATAATTCTTCTTTTATTTATCCGTAGGCACTCCCCGCCCCTCTAAGGAGAGGGGCAGGGGTGGGGTACGTTTATTATTTTACCATTACCTTTTTACCATTCACAATGTACAGTCCCTTCGTAGGCTGAGCCACACGGCGGCCGTCCAGTGTATAGCATCCCTCAACGCTCAACGTTCCGCGCTCAACGCTGTTGATGCCTGTTGTACCCTCGCCATTGAAGTCAAGACCAAGTGCAGGAGCCTGGCCTCCATCTTCAACACGCAGGTATGCCTTGCCTGCTGCTAAAGTACCTGCATTTGAAGCATGGAATGCACCTTCATACAGAATGTAGTCCGTAAATCCAGGCACATTTCCTATTTCTGTCTCTTCAACAGTACCAATTAGCAGATTGTCTTCAAGTTCTTCAGCATCAGCAATTACAGGAATATCAAACGAATTAGCGTCGCCTATCTTCTTCAGTATGACACCAGCACCAACAGGAACTTTTGTCACCTTCTTAGTAGAAACGCTGGCTTCGTTCACCTTCGTCACGATATAAGCCTCCAAACCTTCAACATTCGAGAAGTCAAGAGCCTTGTCACTGCTGCAATAGGTAGTGTATTCATAAGCAGGTGCAAGGGTTTCAGTCTCTACGAACTTGTACAGCTGGATAGCCTGCTGACCAGACTTATAGTAACGGAAACGGCGTTGATCAGATGCATAATTATATTTTAATGTACAACCACCAGATGCGGTAATTATTGCTTCACCGTTATTGATTTCAAAAGTATTGGTAAGTCCATCAGTATTTACATCAAGACCATTAGAATTTGCAGTCTTTCCAATATACAATCCAGCAGCATTCATGATAGTACCATCTTCTACACTGATAGTAAACTCTGCAGCCTTTGTCTCGTCTGTAGCGGCTATTTCATCGTCTTCAATCTCAACATCAATGGTGTTGCCTACATGGTCTAGTGTCTCCAGACCGCCATTGAAAGCAACACTAGCATGAGTATCGTTACCTTCATACACAATCAGGTATTGACCGTCTGTAATATCGTCTGTGCTGGTCACCTTCACATATTTTCCATCAGCAGGAGTGGGAGGAGCCACATAGGCAGCCTGAGTAATGGTAATCAGTTCTGAATAAACCTCGTTTTCCTCATCGTCAAGAGCATATACCTTCAGATAAGCCTTACGCTCTGCACCATCATTGGCATCGACAAGATACTCAATATTATTTTCATCATTGATTTCTGCTACAATCCAGTCGTAGTCAGCCTCTTCACCGTCTGCGTCACAGAAATAGACATTTGCATTGACTTCTGTAATATTATTATAAGTAACAGTAATTGTGCCTTCGGCACCCTCAGCTGTTACATTAATTGCCGTTTCTTTTACTTCAATACTTGCCTCTTCATTTACTGTCACTGTAACATCCGTCGGGTTAGCAATCTGAGCAACATTGTAGCAACCAATGTTACCTGTCAGAGTAAGCACATCACCAACTTCATATTCAACGCCAGAAATGCCACGAACTACAATTGTATTCTGTCCCTGGGCAATAGTTGTATTCTGTCCGTCAATAGCAGTTACTGCTGCATCCTCAATCTTTACAAGCCATCCCTGATTGGTACTTGCATTAATCTCAGCAATGGTCATTACCTCAGGTGTTACGGTATTACCCGAAGAAAGCACTTCAAATTCAGGACTTGTAATTTCAAGCAAACCATTATACGTTGTCAGCGTACCTTCTACTGTAATCTCATCACCTACGGTCAGTGCTTTTCCATAAACACAAATTGCAGCAGTTGCGTCCTGAATATAGCCTGTAGTACCAACACAGCTCGTTACGACACCCTTTGTCTTTACCGAACCTGTGCCCTGAGCACGAACTTGAGCTATCGTCATTATCAAGCTCGGATTTCCTTCCTGAGTAACGGTAACGGTCTTGGTGACAGTCTCAGTAGAATTATAAGTATATGTCAGCGTAACAGTAGCTGTGCGCTCTGAACCGTCGTTAGCTGTAGCAGTAAACGGCACCGTCTCACCCACTGTTCCCAGCGTCAGCCAGCTGCCCTCAGTAACTTCTGCCGTTAACTCACCATCTTCAGCAGGATTATTGATGGTATAGCTGATAGCGCCTTCAGTAGCATCATAAGCAATTTCTACATTAGAAGCAGTGATAGAAGGAACAGTAACATCACCCGTCACCTTCTTGTAGAAAGCAAAGGTCTGATTTTTAATATTGGCATTGATGCTAGTATAGCAACGCCAGTCCTTAGCCACGCTATTATCACTATAAATACCAACATAGCGGGAAGTACCATTATGGAACAAATATCCATCACTTATAACAAAAGTATTATCGCTATTAGCTCCTACACGTACACCATTATTGGTATTCGTGCAGTACAGCCAAGTTTCGGTTTCACCATCGGGATAGAAAGTATATCCATCAGTAGCATCTCCGCTGATGTTCCACTTGATGTTATCGGCAACAGTGCTAGTAATCTTTCCATCGCTGACAGTAACAGCTACTACAGAAGGAGCAGAAGTTGTTCCATTGTTATTCGACATGGCATAGTTGCTACCATTGTCACCCACAATCACAAACACATCGTCTTCAGTCAGGTCAGCAAGGTCTGTCAATACCCAGCTCTCATCACCAATTTCACCGCCGCCATTGGCTGTCCACTGAGCGGTAAAGGTTACATTGCTATTAACGGTATAAGGAGCACCTGCATCGTATGTTTCTGAGCCGTCGTTCCAACCGCCAAAGGTGTTGCCTGTTTTAGTAGGAGTAGCAGCAAGGGTAATACTTGTACCAGGAGTAATTCCAGTTAGGTCATCGGGACAGCCACTTGTTCCCCCATTACAGTCATAAGTAACAGAATATGTGGTTCCACTGGTTTCGTACCATACTTCTATCTTTCCTATATATAATGCTTGGGCAACTTCATACTTTATTTCAAGTTTACCACCATTACCTACGGCATCCTGGGAACTTTCTACGTCAATAATACTACTTGTATTATCTGTTGTGCAAGTTCCTATCGTTATATTACCTTGTTTTACTGTTAGAGTACCAACTTTTGTACCATTATGTTTGAGATTCAATCTCACTTTAGTTACCTTATTGCTGTTAAAAGCTGTAGTAGAAAGAATCACGGGGTTAAAATAATTGCTTCCCGAACTGCCAAATTTTAACCAATAGGCACTATTGGATTTTGCAACTGCAACAGCTGGCTCACCTTGAGCAATAGTCGTTCCTTCATAACTCCATACGTGTGTTCCGTCAACGGTAAATGTCTTGGCTTCTGTGTCTAATTTGCTGCCATCACCATTGACAACAGCGTACGACCAATTAGGCACAGTTTCACCCCACACATTCCCGACACCTGCTATGATGGCAAATAGCAGGAGCCATGATTTTAGTAAAGTTTGTTTTCTCATTTTGTTTTAATTTTATTATTAGTTATAAGTTATTATTGCTCTTACTTCATCATTCTTTTTTTGAGCAAAAAGCATGTACAATGATTCAATTTGCAAAAGTAATGGTTTTTTCTGAAATAAAGAAGAAAACAACCGACTTTTTTACATTTGGCATTTTGAGAGGTGGAAAAGCACCCACTTAGGAGAGGCAAACATGCCACTTTGCTATGCTAAGTATGCCACTTACGTTTCCAAGTGACGTACTTATGGGCAGAAACAGCATGTTTATTGCCAAAACACCTCAACACCTACCTCAACAGGCCAGAAACACCGATACACACAGGCTTTCCGACACAGTAGGTGTTGCCTTAACACCTACCTATCACCTACCTGACACCTACCTTCAGTTCTCATTCCTCATTTCCCATTTCTCATTTCTTGGTGGTAGGTCTTAGGTAGGTGTTAAGGCAACACCTACCGTGCCTCAAACCCAGTGTACATCGGCCTTTCAGCGTGTCAGAGGTAGGTGGTAGGTGTTTTGCGGAAAAAATCTTTTTCTTTGCTTACTCCAAACCATTTGATACCCGGCACCTATCTGTCCCTTACCCGGCACCTATCTGTCCCTTACCCGGCACATAACTTCCACTTAGGTGCCGCCTAACCCCTCGTTAATGCGCATTTAACGCCTCGTTAAATCACATTTAACGGCAAAGAAAGTACGGATGTATTTTGGGCCACGGATGAACACGGAATTTCACGGCTTGGCCTACTCCGTGAGTGTGACTTGGGCCACGGATGAACACGGAATTTCACGGCTTGGCCTGCTCCGTGAGTGTGACTTGGGCCACGGATGAACACGGAATTTCACGGCTTGGCCTACTCCGTGAGTGTGACTTGGGCCACGGATGAACACGGAATTTCACGGTCATGCCTGCTCCGTGATAATCCGTGTGCCCCCGTGGCTATACAACATTGCACATACTCAAACTGGCACTTTGCTTACGGAGAACTCCCAGGTTGCCTTACTCAAAGTCAAAGGGCCCAGAGGCAGCAACACCCCTGAGCCCTCGTTAGAGTTTCACTTGTCTGGATTACCAGTCTTCCGAGCCTCCGTTGTCGAACCACTGAGAAGCATCGTATGTATCGACTTCTTCTTCAGACTTTGACATAGCCAAAACAGTCATAGTTTCGAGTTCCACTACTTCCATCTCAGGATTTATATATTCTTTTTTCATTTTCTTATTTCCTTTCTATTTAATCTCACACAGAAATCAGAGATAACACAGAAACTAATCCGTTCAATCCGATATATCCGTGTTCGGTTATAACTTATATATTATTATTTGATTATCACTTTCTTTCCGTTAATGATATACAGACCCTTAGTAGGCTGAGCAACGCGGCGGCCATCCAGCGTGTAGTACTGATTGTCGTTGATAGTACGCTCAATGTTCTGAATGCCAGTAGTTCCTTCGCCAAAGTCGAATGAAAGTGACGGAGCCTCAGAGTCAGAGGTCTTGGGAAGATAAGCCTTACCTCCAGCGATCTCAGTTCCTGTATATACCTTGAACTTACCATCGCTCAGTACATATACTGATTTAGGAGTTAAACCTGTTACGCCCTCCGTACCAGTACCCTTCAACTTATTATTGGTAATCGCTTCTGCGTCACCACTCAGGTCTGCGTCACCACTCAGGACAGGAACAGTATATTCTGTATTAGCTGTGCCCTTCAGAACCAGACCAGTATTAACAGGAACTTTATTCACCTCTGTCAAAGTAACACTTGTTGAAGTCTCAGCAGACACCACATAAGCAGTTAAGCCAGCAGTATTTGTGAAATCAAGAGGATAAGGACTGCTGAATGAAACATATTCTTTAGTGGGGGTAATAGTCACATTTTCAGGAACGACGGTGGTGCTGTATTCGGAGTAGATTATACCAGGAATAACTTTGTAGAAATAAGCTTTTTGCCCTGTGCTGCTTGAATACCAACGCAGGCCGCCTGCCGTATTATATCGCAGATAATATGTGCCACTACTTGAATTCTTAATACTGCCGTCTGAAGAAAGAGCAACAGACGTAGAGGTTGAAGACATCTTGAAGTTAGCAGTTGTTAGACCTACAAGATAATGGTTCGAGTTGTCTTTAGCAACAAGGGCATCCGAAGTACCCGACAAGGTGAAAGTTATTGGAGTATTTGTATCCAAATCAGCCGAAACCAAGCCCCAACTAGCATTTTCGTCTACTTTATTATAATAAGAGTACAAATAATAAATATCATCGTCAGTACCTGATCCCTTTGCACCAATGACATACGTTGCATTCGTTTCAAATGAATTGCTAGTCAGTTTTTCATAGGTGTCATCGCCACCTTCTGTAGCTTTAGCAAACACAGCATAGAAGGTCAAATCGGCGTCACCCATTGTTGCTTCGGTGACAAAAGCTGGAGCGTTGTTTGTTGTTCCGACAATAGCCGTGGCAGTCCAGCCCATAAACACCTTTCCTTCAATCGCGGCTGGATTTTCTGGGAAAGTTATGCTAGCCCCCAGCTCACACTCTTCTGTTGTTGTGGTGCCATTTATGCTCCAAATTACATTATGCTTTGGACGTTCACTTACTGTAATTTGATATTCCGCAGTCTTTGTAATAGTACCTTCGGTATAGCTTGCTGTAACGTTTTGAGTGCCTGTCGTTTCCATGTTGTAACCTGCGAAGGTCGTTTGGCTGGTAACATCTTTTGTGGTGGCCTCATCACCAGTACCATATGTGGCTGTTACTGTCATTCCTTCATGCGAGAAAGCATCACCTTTATAGAATGAAGTGGGGTAATTACCCGAGAGAGTAATATGGTCAAGTGGAGCTGAAACATAAGTATAAGTTATTGAAATTTTCGAAATCCTAAGAGTTGTTGTTGTTGTAAATTCGACAGAATTACTCTCTCCTGCCCATGATGGAGTCTTGTCGTTGTATGTTAAAGTTCCGCAATTAGCAGTGAAATTTGTACTAGAGGGCGTCCCGCTAGTAAAAGTCATTTCAATTTTGGCAATTTTTTTTGTAGTACATGAAATGGTCATCGTAGTCTTGTTATAAAACCTTATAGCAGATCCATTTGCATAATACATAGGGTTGTTATTACCTGAAACCTTGGAGAATACGACAGTTGAGCTTCCAATGGTTATTTCTTCATTATTGATATCTTTGGTGTTAGTACCAGTAATGTCTGAAAAATAACTCGAAAAAGTAATCTCATCATCCGCTGCCCACGCACTCGATACACTAACTACTATCAGGGCACATAGCAGGAGCATCTTAGTAAGAAAGTTTTGTTTAACCATAATTAGTTTTGTTTTAATTGTTATTATTGTTGATTTACTTGATTCTCCATATCCTTTAGCAATATTTTGATTTGATGAACGGCATAATTTACATTCTCAAAATTCAAATTGGTATTCATAATAATAGGATGGACGATGTGAGGATACTGGTTCCTGAATTTCTCATTAAAAGTGACAATCATTGAAACCATTTTACTCGCTTCATCAATATTGTATTCCTTTTCAAAAACTGGCGTACCATCAATAGCCATACTTATTGCACTATCTGCATTGATCTCACCATTTTTCCATGATTTGAGCAAATTTTTAATTTTCTCCATCTCTTCTGCTTTCATTATTTCTATTGAAATTATTAATAGTTTAACTTGACATTAATCTCATTTGATTCTCTAGGAATTTTCTCGTAAGGATCTTCCCATAGGTGTGGTCTAACTAAGGTGTTCTTTCCCTCAAGAACAATTTGCAAAAACTGTTCTAACGGCATTATCCGATATAGTGGCATCTGCATGTCGGAAATGTTATTCAAATCTAACGATATCATATATAGTATTTGTATTGCCTTGCGGCATCGTTATTTCGGATTTGGAAATCCTGATACTCAACGCAGTTGGATTGCAAATCCAACTGAACGGTTGTCCGCTTTTGTCCTCCCCCCCCAACAGGGGGAGTTAGAGGGGGTCCGGGCCTACACAACGACATTAGCCCCTGAATAGGCTTACCCCCTACTCAGGTGCGCATAAAACCCATTATGAATAAGGCTGTTATGGCACGTCTCATTATTAGTTATTTAGTAAATAATTAGTTTGGAGCCTAATACTCCGCTGCAAAATTAGAAATAAAAACTGACATAGCCAAACAAATCAGTAAAAAACTACAAAAAGTTACGAAAAGGGTTACGAAAAAAGGACAACAGGCTACAGACCCCCTCAGGCTCCCCCAGTTTAGTGGGAGGACAAGGGAGGTTACTATAGGTTCTTAACATCCTCAATCATTTTCCCAATTACAATTTGTAATTGTGGAATATCCTCTTGAATGGTAGTAAATACCACATCAGTATCTATTTCAAAATAGTGATGAGCAATCTTATCACGCATACGCATTACACCACTCCAATTGATTTCTGAATAGTTACAAAGCAAAAGCCCTTTGGTGTGCTTGTCTAATCCTTTTACCGCTTCACCTAAAGCTATCAAGTTCATGCAAATGGCATCAAGCCTCATCACCCCTCCAGGTGACTCAAGAAACTCATTCGGGTGATCAACAACAGAAGCACGCTCCTGTATTCTTTCTACAGCCTGCTTGATTTTCTGGAGACTATCCATTACAAGTTCCTTATCAAACATAGAGCGCTTCCCTTTCTATACGTTTTTTTAGCAGGCCGTTCATGTTGTCACGAACCCTAACCATATCCACTTGGCATTCGAAAAGGTTTTCCAAATCTCGCTGTATAAGATCAAGAGTAAGGAGGGAAGGAACTTTTCCCTCATAACATACGTCAACGTCACTACCAGCTGTCTGTTCGTCACGTGCTACTGAACCGAATATGCCAATACGGGTTAATCCGTATTGCTCTTGTGCTGTCGGCTTATACTCTCTTAGCAACTGCAAAATTTCTGACTTACTCTTCATACCAGTATCTTTTCTGACGACAAAGGTACGAATAAGTGAGTACAATACAAAATAAAAGACAAAGTTTTTTATTTTTATTGTCGAACGATAGTACCTTCGACCAAGTCAAAGGTACGAATAAGTGAGTACAATACAAAATAAAAGACAAAGATTTTTTATTTTTATTGTCGAAACGCTGGAAGCAAAAAGCCCCGAAAGCTACTCTCGTAAGCTTCCGGGGCCGGCTATACAACATTGTGGGAATGTCTAAAATGTTATCTCACATCGTCGAGAACGGTGTCTTCGGCAAAGTCGAGCACGTTCTTGCGGTTAGCCTGCATGCGCTCGTACTCCTCCTTGGAGCCGACGATAATCTTCTCGAACTCACGCTGACCAGTACCGGCGGGAATGAGGTGACCCGTGATGACGTTCTCCTTCATGCCCTCCAAGTAGTCCACCTTACCGCGGATGGCAGCTTCGTTGAGCACCTTCGTGGTCTCCTGGAACGATGCGGCCGACATGAACGACTTGGTCTGCAAAGCTGCACGGGTGATACCCTGCAGAATCTGCGTAGAAGTGGCGGGCACAGCATCGCGAACCTGAACCAGGCGGAGGTCACGGCGCTTCAACGAGGAGTTCTCGTCGCGCAGCTTGCGGGCGGTGACAATCTGTCCGGCCTTGAGGTTCTCGGAGTCACCGGCGTTGGTGACCACCTTCTTACCCCAGATGCGGTCGTTCTCCTCAGCGAAGTCGAGCTTATCGACAATCTCCTGCTCGAGGAACGACGTGTCGCCCGGATCGTTGATCTGCACCTTACGCATCATCTGACGCACAATAATCTCAAAGTGCTTGTCGTTAATCTTCACACCCTGCAGACGATAGACGTCCTGAACCTCGTTGACGATGTACTCCTGAACAGCCGTGGGACCCTTGATGGCCAGGATGTCGGCAGGAGTGATGACACCGTCGGAGAGCGGCGTGCCGGCACGAACGGCGTCGTGCTCCTGTACCAGAATCTGCTTGGAGAGGCTGACCAGGTACTTGCGCTGCTCACCCGTCTTTGAGGTGACGATGATTTCACGGTTACCACGCTTCACCTTACCCATGGTGACCTCACCGTCGATTTCTGATACGACAGCGGGGTTCGACGGGTTACGGGCCTCGAAGAGCTCGGTGACACGCGGCAGACCACCGGTGATATCACCACCCTTGGCTACGGTACGCGGAATCTTGACGAGGGTCTCACCAGTCTTCATGGTCTGGCCGTCCTCAACGACTACGTGACCACCTACGGGGAAGATATAGGTTCCGACGACGTCGCCGTTAGCATCGATAATGTCGCAGGTCGGCACGAGGGCACGGTCGCGGGTCTCGGTGATGATCTTCTCGGTCAGGCCTGTGGTTTCGTCGGTCTCGGCCTTGAAGGTAGCACCCTCTACAACATCCTTGAACTTCAGCGTACCGGCATACTCGGTAACGATGACGGCGTTGAACGGGTCCCAACGGGCGATGAGGTCGCCCTTCTTCACCTGGTCACCCTGTGAGAAATAGAGTGACGAACCGTAAGGAACGTTCATCGTAGAGAGCACGATGTTGGTGTTCTTATCGACGAAGCGGACTTCCGACAGACGGCTGACTACCATCTGGCACTCTACGCCATTGTCGTCGGTGAACGGAACGGTACGCAGCTCGTCGAACTCCAGCTTGGAGTCGTTCTTGGCCACGATAGAGGCGTTGGCGGCAGCATTACCTGCCACACCACCGGCGTGGAACGTACGGAGCGTCAGCTGAGTACCCGGCTCACCGATGGCCTGTGCGGCAATGACGCCGACGGCCTCACCCTTCTGTACCATGCGCTGGGTGGCGAGGTTACGTCCGTAACACTTCATGCAGACGCCATGCTTGGACTCGCAGGTGAGCACCGAACGAATCTCGACGCTCTCAATGGGAGACTCTTCGATAATCTGTGCGATGGGCTCGGTAATCTCCTCACCGGCAGCCACGATGAGCTCACCAGTATTAGGATGAATGATGTCGTGAACGCTGACACGACCGAGGATGCGCTCGTAGAGCGTAGAGATGGTCTCGTCGCCATTCTTCAGGGCGGTGCAGACCAGGCCACGCAGCGTGCCACAGTCTTCCTCGTTGATGATGACGTCGTGAGAGACGTCAACGAGACGACGCGTCAGGTAACCAGCGTCGGCTGTCTTCATGGCGGTATCGGCCAGACCCTTACGGGCACCGTGGGTAGAGATGAAGTACTCCAGCACAGACATACCCTCCTTGAAGTTAGAGAGAATCGGGTTCTCAATGGTACCGCGTCCCTCAGCACCGGCCTTCTGCGGCTTGGCCATCAGACCACGCATACCGGAGAGCTGACGAATCTGGTCCTTAGAACCACGGGCGCCGGAGTCGAGCATCATGAATACGGCGTTGAAGCCCTGGTCGGCCTCGGTCATCTCCTTCATCAGCACGGAGCCGAGGTCATTATTAATATGTGTCCATGTATCGATAACCTGGTTGTAACGCTCGGTATCGGTAATGAAGCCCATGTTGTAGTTCTCAGTAATCTCGCGTACCTGCTGGTTACCCTTCTCCACGAGGTCTTTCTTCGACTCAGGGATGATGATGTCGTCAAGGTTGAACGACAGACCAGCCTCGTAGGCCATGCGATAACCCAGGTTCTTGATACCGTCAAGGAATTCGCAAGCCTCGGCAAAACCTACATTCTTGATGACGTCGGCAATGATGTCACGCAGAGACTTCTTTGAGATAACCTTGTTGACGAAGCCCACCTGCTGAGGAATGATGCCGTTCACGATGACACGGCCCACAGAGGTCTCAACCATGTGGCGCACGGGCTTGCCGTCGATGATGTCGTCAACCACCACCTTCACCTGGGCGTGCAGGTCGCACTTGCCCTCGTTGTGGGCGATGATGGCCTCTTCGGGACCGTAGAAGGTGAGACCCTCACCCTTGGCACCCGGACGAATCTTAGAGATATAGTACAGGCCGAGCACCATGTCCTGCGACGGAACGGTGATAGGAGCACCATTG
>Ga0256404_1006050_pt1 | contig 20510 bp, 14 predicted proteins | sample RumenRJG_01DNA_FD_185990 | JGI IMG/M metagenome (GOLD analysis project Ga0256404, IMG submission 185990) | Bovine rumen microbial communities from Lethbridge, Alberta, Canada - RJG_01 | ecosystem: Host-associated > Mammals > Digestive system > Stomach > Rumen | place: Canada: Alberta | collected...
CCTTTGGATATTGACTTTGAACACGGGCCTGTCCTTTGAGAAAAACCCCCTCTCGATCAGGTTATCGACGAAATGGCCGTTGAAGCCGATCCAATATTCCTTCCAACCTGTCTGACGGTCGGGATGGTATGAGTGCCACTCCCCGGGAAACAGGAGGAACATCATTCCGCTCTCCACCTGGACTGGCTTGCCGCGTCCGAGAGTCTCGCTGTAGAATTTTCCTCTTCCTTCGGTAATATAAAGGAGCTGGTATTCTTCCAATATCCTGCCGCTCTCGACTGTGAAAACGTATCTGGACGGATGGTTCCTGGGGGGATAAGCCATCCCGGCGGCGATCTCCTGGAAGCCTGCCGAGTTGACGGCGGTGCCCCATTGAAGATCGACAGGATTTACGGCCAAATATTTAAGGTGGACTGATTCCATGGTTTTCACTCAATTACAAAGATATGAAAAAATCGGATCAAATTTCCAAGTTCTAATGTCAGATTCTTCAGCGTTCCTGATATTAAAAAGACGAAATTTGTAAAACTACATATTAGACCACATAATCATGAATTTCCTAGCATTCGATCTCGGAGCCACAAGCGGAAGGGCTATTCTCGGCAAAGTCGAGGATGGCAGGCTTTCTTCCGAAGAAGTTTATCGTTTCCCGAACGCCGTCAAAGAAATCGACGGTAAGTATTTCTGGGACATCTATGCCCTTTTGGATCATTTCAAGGCAGCCATGAAAGAGGTTGCGGGGCAGGGTGTCAAGGTGGAGTCCATAGGCATCGACACATGGGGTGTCGATTTCGGTTGCGTGGGTCCTGAGGGAGAGATCCTCGGACTGCCAAGGGCTTACCGCGACCCTTACACTGACGGGATTCCGGAAGAAGTCTTCAAGATCATCCCCAAGGAGGAACTCTACAAGGCCACCGGTACCCAGATCATGAATTTCAATACGATTTTCCAGATATATGCCCAGCATAAGGACCCGGAATCGCCGATCCATAAGGCCAAGGAGATTTTGTTCATGCCTGATCTCATGGCCTATCTCCTGACAGGGGAGAAGGTTTGCGAGTACACGGACGCCTCCACCTCAGGCCTTATCGACCCGAGAACCAGGGACTTCGACCGGAGCCTGCTGGAGCGTCTTGGAATTAATCCCGGCATTCTTCGCCCTATTGTCCAGCCTGGAACCAAAGTGGGGCTGTTGAAGCAGGAAATCTGCAACGCCACCGGCATGGAGCGTGTTCCTGTCATAGCGGTCGCCGGTCATGACACCGCTTCGGCCATCGCCGCCGTGCCCGCTGAGAACGAGCATTTTGCTTACCTTAGCAGCGGAACATGGAGCCTGATGGGTATCGAGTCCCCTGTCCCTGTGGTCACGGACAAGTCCTATGAGTTCAACGTCACCAACGAGGGCGGTATTGAGGGTACCACAAGGTTCCTTAAGAATATCACCGGCATGTGGCTCCTCGAGCAGAGCCGCAAGACCTGGGCAGCCGAGGGCAGGGAGTATAACTACGCCCAGATCGAGGCCATGGGCAAGAGCGAGATCGCTTTCCCCTCGACCATCGATCCTGACGATCCCCGTTTCGCGGCCCCGAAGGACATGGACGCTGAGATAAAGAAGGCTCTCGCCGAGTCCGGCCAGGAGGTCCCCAAGAATGACGCGCAGATGATCAGCTGCATCTACCACAGTTTGACCAAGAAATACAAGGAAGTCATCGCCATGCTTCAGGACTTCGCCCCGTTCACCATCGACAAACTCCATGTGATCGGAGGTGGCTCGGCCAACAAGCTGGTCAGCCAGCTCACCGCCGACACCCTCGGGATTCCGGTTGTCGCTGGTCCTGTCGAGGGCACGGCCATCGGAAACATCATGATGCAGGCTAAGGTGGCGGGACTTGTCAAGGACCGTTGGGAGATGCGTCGCATCATCGGAAACTCCATTGAGACAAAGACTTATTATCCAAACAATTAATATCCAAGAATATGAACGAGCAGAAAATCATCCAGGCCTACGAGATGGCCAAAGAGCGCTATGCCGCCATCGGTGTCGATACCGACAAGGCTATCGCCGAGCTTGAGAAACAGCAGATTTCCCTCCATTGCTGGCAGACAGACGACGTGATGGGATTCGAGAGCAACGCCGGCCTTTCCGGAGGTATCCAGACCACCGGAAACTATCCCGGACGCGCCCGCAACATCGACGAGGTCCGCGCTGACCTCGAGTTCGTCAAGACCCTTCTCGCCGGTAACCACCGTATCAACCTCCACGAGATTTATGGGGATTTCGGAGGCAAGTTCGTGGACCGCGACCAGGTGGGAGTCGAGCACTTCCAGAGCTGGATCGAGTGGGCTAAGGCCAACAATTTCAAGCTTGACTTCAACTCCACTTCTTTCGGTCATCCGAAGAGCGGGGACTTGAGCCTGGCCAATCCTGATCCCGCTATCCGCGAGTTCTGGATCGAGCACACAAAGCGCTGCCGCCGCATCGCCGACGCTATGGGTAAGGCCCAGAACGACCCTTGTATCATGAATATCTGGGTCCATGACGGCCAGAAGGACTACACAGTCAACCGTAAGAAGTACCGCGAGATCCTTGCCGCTTCCCTCGACGACATCCTCAAGGAGGACCTTCCCGGCATGAAGAGCTGCGTGGAGGCGAAGCTCTTCGGAATCGGCCTTGAGAGCTACACTGTCGGTTCAATGGACTTCTTTGAGGGCTACTGCGCTTCCCGCAACGTGATCTATACCCTTGACACAGGCCATTACGAGCCCACCGAGAATGTCGCTGACAAGGTTTCTTCCCTGCTGCTCTATGTTCCTGAGCTGATGCTCCATGTGAGCCGTCCCGTCCGTTGGGACTCCGACCATGTGACCATCATGAACGACATGACCCTGGACTTCTTCAAGGAGCTTGTCCGCAGCGAGGCCCTGCACCGCGCCCATGTCGGTCTGGACTACTTCGACGCTTCCATCAACAGGATCGGTGCCTACATCATCGGAACCCGCGCCACCCAGAAGTGCATCCTGAGCGCTCTTCTTGAGCCTCTTGCCAAACTGCGCGAGTACGAGGCCGAGGGCAAGGGCTTCCAGAAGCTCGCCCTCCTCGAGGAGGCCAAGACCCTTCCTTTCGGAGCCGTGTTCGATTACTTCAACTGCAAGAACGGCGTCCCCGTCGGCGAGGAGTTCATCCCTTGCATCGAGAAATACGAGAAAGAAGTCACTTCCAAGAGGTAGAAAAAAAGAGGGATGGCTCAGGCCATCCCTCTTTATTCTATATTCTATTATGAACGGAAGTTCATGACGCTGAGGACTTTCATTGACTCATCCTCGGCGGTGAGATAGGTGATCGAATATTCCTTCCCGCCTCTGGGGACATCAAGCACGATGTGCCCTCCGCTGAAAGAGTCTTTGTGGATGATGCCAAGCCATTCCTTTCCGGCGTCTTCCTGACGTCTTTCTTTCGGGAATAATCCTGGGCAGACAATCCTCTCGCCCGGGTAGATGCTTTGGTCGGCGATCCTCTCCATCACCGGGGCCACATTGTGGAGCTGGTCCCAGACGCAGCTGACATAAACCCTGGCCTGGAGCGCCTGAAGGAGTTTCCTTGTCATGGAGTAATGGCCGTGGTGGTTGATCTTCGCGACGCTGACCTTTTCGCAAACCTCGGCGATGTCGTCCTCGATCTCATGGACAGTCCCATCAGGCATCCTCCAGTTGTCGGAGAAGTCTCCGGCAGTGTAGAACTTGAACGGACCGTAAGAAATAATCATTCCGAGGCTCAGCCCGTTCTCATTGAAGTTCAGGTCTTTCTTTTTTCTTTCCTCATAAAGGTCCCTGATCCTTCCGTCCGGGTAGGCGATCCTTCCGTTGGCGCAGATGTTCCTGATTGAGAAATCGGGATACTTTCCAGGATTGTGTACCATCTTCACCTGGTCGATGGCTCCCTCGCGGAATTTCTCTATCTCAAGGCCGCGGTGCTTTGTCATGTATGAATAGAAGTCTTTCATCTCATCCACACTGTCCTCGTTGGTGGGGATGAGCTCGTCGTAGAGCGGCCAGCAGCGGTCGAACGCTTTCCCGAAGGACAGCCATTCCGCCGCATGGGAGAACCCGCTCAAATAATAATCCTTACCGTCCCTGATGACTTTGTCCGCATAGAAATCATACCCTCCAGCATGGTCTGAGTGGTAGTGGGAGAGCATCATTAAATCCACTTTATCGCCTCTTGGATTGACTCTTTGGACATATCTCGCGATCCATTCCCCGGCATGCCTGTCTGGGGAGGGGAGAACCGGCACAGCCAACTTGCCGCGCCCGACGGCATTGTGGTCTCCGCAGTCTAAAAGCATTGTGGTTCCGTCCGGGAATATCATGAACATCGATTCGGCTACTCCGGTGTAGATGAAATGCACTTGGAAATGGCCTTTCTTCCACCCTTTCCACGCTTTCCCGACCTCGGGGGCTTTGGTCCCCAAAGCGAAAGCCTCATCCCAGCCAAGCATCAACGCGGCTGTGGCCATTGTAGATGACTTCAAAAATGTTCTTCTGTCCATAAGATATATGCGATTATAAAAAGAAAACCAATCTGTCAAAAAGTACCCTTTAGCAGTGACTCTATCGCTTCTATGAGGATGTGAATCACTTTTATGTGGATCTCCTGGATACGGTCGGATTGAGGCGCGTCGGGGGCCGCTATCGTGACATCGGCAAGATCCGCAAGGGGCTTGCCCTTCTTCGATGTCAGGGCTATAACCTTCATTCCGAGGCTTTTAGCTGTCTCGGCGGCTTTGAGAATATTCCGGGATGATCCGCTTGTGCTGATCGCCAGAAGGACGTCCTTGCTCCTTCCGAAAGCTTCTATCCATCTTGAGAACACAACATCGAAGGAATAATCGTTCCCGACGCAGGTAAGGTACGCCGGATCATTTATCGCCATCGCTGGAAGCGGCCCGCGGTCATTCCTGAACCGGCCTGTCAGTTCCTCGGCGAAATGAGTGGCGTCGCAAAGTGAGCCACCGTTGCCGCAGCTTATGATCTTGCCTTCGTTCTTGAGGCAGTCTGCCATGATAGAGGCCGCATTGGCTATTGACGGGATGGTCTCCGGATCATTGATAAAAGCGTCCAGTTCTTCCCGTGCCTGCTTCAGGCTTTGTGATATCAATCCCTCAATCATAATAATGTCTTATTGGATATTCGCCGCTATCGATAAGGCGGCGTAGTCGCCAATTGATTCTCCAAGTGCGGCAGGGACGATCCGGCAGACCTTGTTTGCGAGCGGAAGTGATTCATTATTAATAACCTCCCGCATCAAAGGTTGGAACACATCCTCATTTCTGGCATATATGCTGCCGATGACTATCATCTCCGGGTTGAGGATGTCGATCACAATGGATAGTCCCATGCCGAGGTGCCTTGCGGAGATGTCGTACACCTTCCGGGCGAGAGGATCCCCGTCCCTTAAGGCTTCGGCCACCCTCTTGGCTGTAATCCCGGAGAGGTCTCCGCCGGGACACCATGAGACCTTCCGCCCCATCTGCAGCTCTTCCTTTGCCATATTCCTGGCAAGTTGCTCGATGCCTCCTCCGCTGCAGAAGCCCTCGAAGGAACCCGCTTTGCCGTAACCGACAGGACCGAATGCCTCCAGCCTGATGTGGCCGAGCTCGCCAGCGTTGTCGTTGGTTCCGGTGTAAAGTTTCCCGTCAAGGATCAGCCCGGCCCCAAGCCCTGTTCCGAATGTCATGAACACCATGTTCCTGGTTCCTTTCCCCGCACCGAACTTCCACTCGGCCAGAGCGCAGGCGTTGGCGTCGTTATGAACCGCCGCGGGAACGCCGAACTCCCCCGAAAGGATGCTGACAATCGGGATGTTATCCCATCCTGGAAGGTTAGGCGGGGACATGATCACGCCGGTCTTGCTGTCGAGGGGGCCTCCACAACTGATTCCGATGGCCTGAATATCATTGGAGGACAACAGGTTACGGTTGAGTATCTCTCTGATCTCCCGCTTGATGTTCTCTATCGTGTCATTAACATCCGTGGTAGGGAATGCGGATTTGTCTTTAATGACAATATCATCGCCGTCAGGCAACCCGACAGTCACGGCACACTTGGTGCCTCCGATGTCAACACCTATTAATATCTTCTTTTTCATAATGTGTCAGATGTTTTGACCTTGCCGATGAATGGGATCAGGAGCACCATGAATAGCCAGACGGCCGCCAAGGCTATAATAGCCGGAGCCTGTTTCCCGAAGGTGTCGGTTATGATTCCGAGAAGGGGAGTAATGACACCGCCACCGCAGACTCCAACGATGAGTAGGGCTGAGACCTCATTGGTCTTCTCCGGGACCCTGAGCATTGAAGTCGAGAAAACGATCGAGAACAGGTTCGAGTAGCCGAGACCGAAAAGCGCCACAAGAACCAGGATCAGCGTCAGGTTTCTCGCGAATATAAGCCCCAGGAGACTCGCGAGGGCAAGGATTACGCTTCCGGTAAAGAATTTAGGAGCTGAATATCTCAACAGGATGATGCCCCCAAGGAAGGCTCCGATAGTCCTGGCGAGGAAATATACGCTATTGCCCATCCCGGCTTTCTCAAGGGGAAGCGAGCACCTTTCCTGAAGCAATTTCGGGAACGTGACGCCCATTCCCACATCGACACCCACCAGCACGAGGATGCCTATGAAAAACAGGACGATGTATTTATCCTTTAGAAGAGAGAACGTTCTCGCGAATGTGATCTCGGACCTTTCGACCAATTGTTCCTCAATCGGGGATAATGCCAGCCAACCCATTGTGAGGAGGGTCACCACGGCATATACCGGAAATATCATCTTCCAGCCTAATATCCCTCCAGCGAAAGCAGCCGTGAGGATTGGCCCAAGAAATGAGCTGATGGCTTTGACAAACTGTCCGAGAGTCAAAGTGCCAGTCAGTTTCTCTTTTGACACCACGCTGGAAACCAACGGGTTCTGGGCGACTTGCAGGATGGTGTTTCCAATACCGAGCATCGTGAAGGCGACAAGGACCGCCGGGAAACTGTATTTGATTAGCGGGATCACCATCGCCAGGGCTGTCACAATGAAACTCAGGATAACGGTTTTCTTCCTGCCGATCCTGTTCATGAGCATTCCGGTGGGTATCGAGAGGATCAGGAACCAGAGGAAGCAGGATAGGGAAATGAGTCCGGCCACTTTGTCGTCCATTCCGGTAAAGTCGGCCTTTACGTAGTTGGTGGCCACTCCCACTATGTCCACGAATCCCATAATGAAGAATCCGGACATAACAGGCAGTATGGCGCGGCTTGATTTCAGGTTGGTCATTTTGTTTGTGCTATTGGCACATAAAAATAACGAATTTCTTTAAATATTCGCTATCTTAGTGAACAAAACCACTTTAGCGCCATGTCCGTTTCACGAAGAGTTGTTTCATTGTTATGCGTCCTTGCCGCCGCGGCGGGGCTCTTCTCCTGCTCAGGAGGTAATTCAGAAGTTGAGGATTTGTACAGCGCCTTTTCCAATCCTGCCATGTCAGACAGGCCTTTTGTCCGTTGGTGGTGGAATGGGGCCAAACTCTCGGCCGAGGAGATCGACAGGGAATTGAATGTGATGAAAGAGGCGGGAATCGGGGGAGTCGAGATCAATACTATACGTTTCCCCGGTGGCGACGACTTGGGAATCCCTTCGATGGATTATATGAGTCCAGAATGGATCTCGATGGTCAAATCGGCCATTGAGTCGGCTTCGAAGCTTGGCATGACTTGCGACATTATCGTGGGCTCAGGCTGGCCTTTCGGTGCGGAGTTCCTGTCTGAGAATGAGCGTACCCAGCTCCTGACAAAGACCTCCAGGCCGGTTTCCGGTCCCTCTAAAGTGACTGTGGATGTTGCCGAACTCCTTTCCGAAGCGTCCCCTCAGGTCGCTTCCAAGTATGAGGGACAGACCGCCAGCCTGTATTCATTGGTCCTTGCTCCCCGCTCAATGCCCACATTTACGCCCGGGATTGACATCCCGTTTGAAAAAAACGCCACGACTGTCACGGTTGATGTCCCGGCGGGCGATTACGTCTTGTATGCTTTGGTTAAAGTGACTGGATTCCAGTCAGTTATCAATGGCGGCCCCGGTGCTTCCGGGCCAGTTCTCAATCATTACGACAAAAATGCCACGCTCCATTTCCTCCACAAAATGTCGGACAATCTTTTCCCGGCAATAAAAGGAACGGACGGTTTCAGGGCCCTTTTCTGCGACAGTATGGAACTCGAGGGCGCCAATTGGTGCGACGATTTCCTGGAGGAGTTTAAGCGCAGGAGGGGATATGACATCGCCCCTTACCTTCCTTTCATCCTTTATAAGGTAGGCCACATGGGACATTCGGTTGAGGGCGCTGTCGAGACCAGGCTATCTCAAGCCGCCACCGAGGAGATTTCCAGAGCGAGATATGACTACTTCACTTGCTGCATGGACATGATGAAGGACCGTTTCCTGACAACATTCGACTCATGGTGCGACTCCGCTGGGTTCAAGTCCAGGGTTCAGGCGTATGGGAGGGAATTCCATCCCGTCGATGCCTCTATGGTTGTGGACATTCCTGAGTGCGAGACGTGGTTCTGGAATCCTGACGGATGTGACCAGGATGCCTTCATTAAGCGCCCGACTTACACAAATGTCAATAAATCAGTGGCTTCCGCCGTTCATTTCAAAGGAGAACGCCTTGTCAGCTGCGAAGAGATCACCAATACGAGCAATGTGTTTAACGCTTCTCTTGAGAAAATCAAGATGACAGGGGATCAGAGTAATCTTTCCGGGGTGACACATTCCATCCTCCACGGTTTCAATTATTCTCCCTCAGAGGCACCGTTCCCGGGTTGGGTCCAGTACGGGACATATCTTAATGAGAAGAATACCATCTGGCCATATTTCCGCCTCTGGGCCGACTATAAGGCAAGGATCTCGGCTGTCCTCGCAAGATCGGATTTCTATTCCGACATAGCGTTGATGATGCCTTGGGGAGATCTTTGGACAAAGAAAGGCCCCCAAAGGGATCCTTTCCCGGCGCTTCATTATCCCGAATATGCCGATGAGGTCTGGGCCGCCATTCATCGTAATGGAAATTCCTGCGATTATGTAAGTGAGTCCATCCTCCAGGGCAGTTCTTCAAAACGAGGCAATCTCGTTATCGGCGGACGTGAATATCCTGTCCTTATGCTTCTTGAGGTTGAATCCATGATGCCCCAGACGGCTGAAGCTGTGAGGCGATTCGTCTCCTCCGGAGGGAAACTCCTTCTCGTAGGCAAAATCCCATTCCAATCAGTAGGACTATATAATCATGCAGACAATGACGCCAAGGTAAAAAGCGTCTTCTCGGAGATCCTGGCATCATATCCGGACCGTGTTTATAAAATCGACGCGCCAAAAGGCGAGATCACGGATTGGTTCAGGAATATTCAGGACAGATGTGGGATAGAGCCTTATGTGGAGATTGACAAGCCTACACCTTATATATCCCAGATCAAGCATGTCGCCGGCGACACTGACATTTACTTCTTCGTCAACAGTGATCCGAAGGAGGGACATGTGCTAAATGTCCGTTTCCATTCGGCGGGCATCCCTATGCTTTGGGATCCTGAGACCGGCTGGAGAATGAAGTTGGATATTAATGAGGATGGAACAATCAGGCTTCCGATTGAGAGAGCGGGATCAAGGTTGATCGTATTTGAGCATCTCTATAGTAAGCCAAAGGCTTCAGAAGCCAGCCTTGTTTCAACTCCTCCAATGGATCCGGGTTATACGGCGACTCGTCCTGATTTCCAAGTTGATCCGGTTTCGGTACGCAGCTGGGACATACGCTTCGACAAAGTGGACGGCACATCCTTTGAATTAAAAGATTCTCCTCTTTTTGATCTCTCAAAGGATTCCAGGACCGTCGATTTCGCCGGTGTGGTTACCTATTCGGCCGAAGTGCCTGTCACTCCTGGAAAGACTCGCCTGATAGATCTCGGCGAAGTTTATGGAGTGTCTGAGGTCTATATCAACGGAGTAAAGGTGGGGCTGGATTGGTATGGAGGAAGAGTGAGCGGTGTTCCCGCAAAACTGCTCGATGGCGGCAAGGCGCTGATCACTGTCAAAGTGACCACGACCTTGGGCAATTACATGAAATCACTGTCCGACAATCCGACAGCCCGTCGTTGGACTTCCGGTCAGGCCTTGCAGCCTACAGGGATGATAGGACCAGTCTCTATTTAGACCGCTTGTTGAACTCCGCTATTCCGGACTCCAGGAAGTCCACGAACCCATCCACGCTGAGATTATAACCTCTGACGGGGACCAGCAGATTCCCGTCAGAGCCCAAGAGGGCGTAGTTGGGTTGCGCGTTGACGTTGAATCTTTCCCGGACGATATATGAGTTGACCCGGCCTATGTCCTTCAGGGTTTTGCCTTCCGGAGTCGTGACCCAGTCCTCTTTCTCGAGTTTGGTCTTGTCGTCGTTGTACAGGAAGACCATGACATAGTCGTTTTTCATTATCTCCTGTACTTTCGGATCGCTCCATACCCTCTGCTCCATCTCCCGGCAATTGACGCAGCCATGGCCGGTGATATCCACGAAAACGGGCTTCCCGGTGGCCTTTGAGGCCGCCAAGCCATCCTCGATGGTGAAATAGCCATTGTACCCCATCGGCAGGCGCAGATTGTATTTCTCCGCAAACCCTGATGGAATCGTTCCGTCTGGTGACAACTCCCCTTCGCGGACATTTTCCCGGTTAGGGCGCGAAGCGTAGGGAGCGGAGGTGAGGTTGTCACCCGATGCGGCAGCCATTGGGGAATCAGCATAGTTCCAGACGATAAAGTCCTGAGTCTCAATGGGTGGCAGATAGCCGGAGAGAGCCTTGAGAGGGGCTCCCCACATCCCGGGAATCATGTAAACCACAAAGGTGAACACTCCGATGGCCAAGGCGAGCCTTGTCACGGACAGGCTCTCTACGGGAGAGTCATTCTTGAAACGGATCTTCCCGAGAAGGTAGAGTCCGAGTAGGCTGAACACCACGATCCAGATCGCGAGGTAAACTTCCCTGTCGAGGAGTCCCCAATGGTAGGTCTGGTCAGCGACGCTGAGGAACTTGAATCCAAGGGCGACCTCGATGAATCCGAGCACGACCTTGACACTGTTGAGCCACGATCCGCTCTTCATCTTCTTCAGGAGGGAAGGGAACATCGCCAGGATCGTGAACGGCAGCGCAAAGGCTACGCTGAACGCCAGCATGGTGACCATCGGGGTCCAGAACTCACCGGAGGTGGACTTAATCAGGACGGTGCCGACAATCGGGCCTGTACACGAGAAAGACACCAGGACAAGGGTGAGAGCCATGAAGAATATTCCTCCGAGGCCACCCTTGCCGGCCTTGGCGTCGCTCTTGTTGGCAAGGCTGGAAGGAATCTCGATCTCGAACGCCCCGAAGAAGGAGGCGGCGAAGACCATGAACACGATGAAGAATATGATGTTCGGGAGCCAGTGTGTGGCGAGCCAGTTGAATATGTCCGCCGTGACGGCATTACCTCCGATCAGCCATGTCAGGCCGATGATTATGGATATCGGAACCGTGTAGAGCAGTACGATGAACAGTCCGTACATGAATGCCTTGAACCGCCCTTCGGCGGGGGACTGGGACTGTTTCATGAAGAAGGAGATGGTCATGGGGACCATGGGGAACACGCAGGGGGTCAGCAGCATGGCGAGGCCCCAGAGGATCGCCTCGATGATCAGTCCCCACAAGCTGTTACTCCCTTCCTCCTTAGTGGTGCCGAGGGTGGCATGGTTCGGTGCGGCCTGTGCCGCACTTCCGCCACCTAGCGGCACGGAGAACTCCCAGTGCTCGGGGGCGGCGCAGAATTGGTCATTGCAGCCGCTCCAGGTGATTTCACCTGAGACAGTCGCGTTCTCGCCATTTAGCTTGACCTTCTGGGAGAAAACGGCCTCATTGAAGAACACCTCCTCATTCTTGAACATGGCAGGTTTGGAGACCTGCTTGAACTCCCCGACAGGAGAAAAGCCCTGGCCAGGTTCTAACTCCAGCGTGGTGGGGTTGTACTGATTGTCGGTGGTGTAGATGTGCCAGCCATTCTCGATGGTGGCGGTGAACACCAACTCATATTCACCCTCTCCGGCCGGCTTGGAAGTGACCTTCCATGTCGCTGTGGCATCCGGCGCTTGGGCGAAAGCGGCGGCGCCCCAAAGGAACGCTGCCGCGATCGATGTGATTATCGTTCTCAGATATTTTCTCATGGCGTTATTTGGCGTAGGAAACCGAACGGGTCTCGCGGATAACAGTGATCTTCACCTGTCCGGGATAGGTCATCTCTTCCTGGATCTTCTGGGCGATGTCGGCCGACAGCCTGGCAGCCTGGTCGTCGCTGACTTCCTCGGCACCGACGATTACCCTGAGCTCACGTCCAGCCTGGATGGCATAGCTCTTTGTCACGCCGGGATATGCCGCCGCGAGGTCTTCCATGCCCTTAAGACGCTTGATGTAGGACTCAATGACCTCCCTGCGGGCTCCGGGACGAGCTCCGGAGATGGCGTCTCCAATCATGACGATCGGAGATATGATAGATGTCATCTCGATTTCCTCGTGGTGTGCTCCGATGGCGTTGCACACATCCGGTTTCTCCTTGTATTGCTCGGCCAGTTTCATACCCAGGAGAGCGTGAGGCAGCTCAGGCTCCTCCTCGGAAACTTTACCGATGTCATGCAGCAGACCGGCCCTCTTCGCGACTTTGGGATTCAGTCCAAGCTCGGAGGCCATTATGGCGCAGATGTTCGCGACCTCGCGGGAGTGCTGCAGGAGGTTCTGTCCGTAAGAGGAACGGTATTTCATACGGCCGATCATCCTGACGAGCTCGATGTTCAGACCATGGATTCCAAGGTCTATGCAAGTCCTCTTTCCGGTCTCGAGAATCTCTTCCTCAAGTTGCTTCTGGACCTTCGCGACCACTTCCTCAATCCTGGCGGGATGGATTCTTCCGTCCACGACAAGCTGATGAAGGGCGAGCCTGGCGACTTCCCTGCGGACAGGGTCGAAAGCGGAGAGAAGGATGGCGTCGGGAGTGTCGTCCACCACAATCTCAACACCGGTGGCCGCCTCAAGGGCCCTGATATTACGACCCTCACGACCGATTATGCGACCCTTGATCTCATCATTCTCAATGGGGAAGGTCGTCACGGCGTTCTCGATCGCGGTCTCGGTGGCGGTTCTCTGTATGGTGTTGATAACTATTCGCTTAGCCTCTTTTGAAGCGTTCAGCCTTGCCTCGTCCATGGTGTCGTTGATGTAGGCCTGCGCCTCGGTCCTGGCCTCGGCTTTCATGTTCTCCATCAAGATGTTCTTGGCTTCCTGGGCCGTCATCCCGGCTATTGTCTCGAGCTGCTTGTTGGCCTGGGCGCTCAGCTTGTCATATTCCTCGGCTTTTTTCGCGAGTTTCTCCTGCTGGGCCTGGAGGCTGTTTTTGGCGTTGTCAGCGTCACGGAGCTTCTTCTGTAGCTCGTTGTTCTGCTGGTTCAGGGTGTTCTCTTTCTGCTTGATACGGCTCTCGGCCTCCCTTAGCTGGTTGTTCTTCTCGTTGATGAAGCGCTCGTGCTCGGTCTTGAGCTGCAGGAATTTCTCTTTGGCCTGGTGGATCTTGTCGTTCTTGATCCCCTCGGCCTCTATCTCGGCCTTGGCTATTATCTCATTCTTTTGTCCGTTCAGAACCATCTTCTGGACCAGGATATAGACCCCCAGGGCTATCGCCGCCCCGATCAGGGCTCCTATAAGGTAAGCTATCATGATTTGTTGTTCACTTTTTGTTAATGTTCATTATCTAATTAATAATCAAATGCTTCTGGTAAAAAGCCCAGACGACCGCCGGTGTTTTGAAACCGGTCGGTCGTCTGGATATTAAAAAAGCCGTTAGTCGCTTGTCTTAAATCTTAAAAAATAAGATTTGAGATCCGGTCCGGTTCGGACTTCCACCGTCGCGCTAGCGCAATCCCGGAAGGTAACCTTGGCCTGCCCTTGCCGTCCTGAGTGTTCTCGGTTCAATAAGAACTTGTTGATAAAAGCACGTGGGACTAACGGCCGTCTTTTTCAATATTCTTGAGGTATGTCTCCACATCTTCCTGAAGCCCTTTCGCCTCCTCGGTGGCATCCGAGAGCCTCTTTTGGTAGGTCAGCCTGCTGACCGTCTCGTTGAGGGCGACGAAGGAAAGTTTGTCGGCGAGAGACTTGTTCGGGAACTTGGCGTCATAGGCGGTCAGTTTCTGGTTGATCGCCTCCGCGGCAAGCCTCATCAGACGCTCCATCTCGGGTGAGGAAGCGACCAGGGAATATTCATTGCCCGCGATTTTTATCTTTATGCTCTGTCCCATTCTAGTTCTCAAGCAAGGAGATGCACTTGTCTATCTCCTTGATAAGCTTATCAATTTTCTCCTTCGCCGCGGTCCTGTCGCCGGCGGCTCCGAAGGCTTCCGAAAGCTGCAGATTGTTAACCTGTTGTTCCAGATCACCGATCTGTTTCCGGCAGGATTCTTTTTCGGCCTCGCTCTCGGCGAGGAGAGTCTGGAGCCTAATTCGCTCCGCCTTCTCCGCCTCGTAGAGTGAGATAAGCTTTTCTATGTCTTTTCTTAAACTTTCAAGCATATCATTAGGGCCTAATTCGCCTGCCGAATGCAAATGTAGCAAATAATCTTTATTCGCGCAAAATCACTAAATTCGCGTAAACGAAAAAAATGTCATGACAATAACAGTGGAAAACAGGGAGATACCGGTGCTGCTCCTGACGGGATACCTCGGAAGCGGCAAGACAACATTGGTCAACAGGATTCTTTCCAATAAGAAAGGGATAAAGTTCGCCGTGATCGTGAACGACATCGGCGAGGTCAACATTGACGCTGACCTGATCCAGAAGGGAGGAGTCGTGGGACAGACTGATGACAGTCTTGTTCCTCTCCAGAACGGGTGTATCTGCTGTACGCTCAAGATGGATCTCGTGAACCAGATTGATGAGCTTTGCCGGATGAGGAAGTTTGACTACATCGTGATCGAGGCGAGCGGTATTTGCGAGCCCGCTCCGATCGCCCAGACGATCTGCTCCATCCCAAGGCTGCTCCCGGAATATAACAGGGCGGCCACTCCTAAGCTGGACGCGATCGTGACGGTAGTTGACGCTTTGAGGATGAGGGATGAGTTCGCTTCCGGGAAGGCCCTGAAAAGGCCCGACATTGAGGAAGATGACCTGGAATCACTTGTCATCCAGCAGATTGAGTTCTGTAATATAGTCCTGCTCAACAAAGCCTCAGAGGTGTCCCCGGAAGAGCTCGGAGAATTGAGGGAGATAGTCAAGGCCCTTAATCCCCAGGCTACAATCCATGAGTGTGACTATGGCGAGGTTGATCTGGATCTGATCCTCAATACCGGGATGTTTGACTTCGACAAAGTCGCGACCTCCGCTGCCTGGATAGCCGCGATCGAGGGGGATGAGGAAGAGGAACTCCATAACGAGGAATCCGGCGAGGCTCTTGAGTATAACATCAGCACGTATGTGTATTACCGGAGGCCCGCGATGGACATCAACATGCTGGACTACATCGTCTCCAAGAAATGGCCTTCAAACATAATCAGGGCCAAAGGGCTTTGTTATTTCGCTGACGAGCCTGACAAGTGTTATCTCTTTGAGCAGTCAGGTTCCCAGAAGTCAATCAAAGAGGCTGGCTTGTGGTTCGCGACCATGCCGGCTGACCAGCTTCAGGAGATGATGCGCAGGGACAAGAATCTGCGTCGTGATTGGGATCCGAAATATGGCGACAGAATGGAAAAGATCGTCTTTATCGGTCGGGACATCGATCCGGCGGCGATTGATGAGCTTATGGATTCCTGTCTGACGGAATAAAAAAGGTCGCTACCTCACGGCAGCGGCCTTTCCCACTTAATACAAACCTAATTTATGAATAAAACGTAAGTATTCTAACGAGACAAAAATAAAGCATTTTTTGTGCCGAAAAAATAGGGATTACCGATCATTGAACTAAAGGATAAAACTTCTCTACTAAAAGCGATTAATTTTTTTGTCATGAAAGCTAAACGACTAATAGTCATTCTGCTTGCCTTGGTGATCTGCTCTTTTGCCCAGGCTCGTAAAAAACCTCTAATTGGTGTTGTGCCTGGATGTAGTGGAGAAATGAACCTGATTCTCAGCCGTTCTTACACTGACGCTGTCGCCAGGGCCGGAGGAATACCGGTGATCCTGCCTCAAGTGGATGATCCGGTCGCCGCTGCCGAGTACATCAGCCGCCTGGACGGAATCCTGTTCACAGGAGGTGTCGATGTCGATCCGGCACGTTATGGTGAGACTGTTCTCAATGAGACTGTTGAAATAGACCTTCGGAGGGATTCCATCGAGTTTCTCTATGCGGAAGCGGCTCTCCAGAAGAGATTGCCCATCATGGCCATTTGTCGAGGTGAGCAACTCATGAATGTCGTGCTCGGCGGATCATTGTACCAGGATCTTCCCAGCCAGAAGCCGGGGGATATTCCTCATCGCCAGAAAACAGATTCGAGGTATCCGACCCATTCAATCTCGGTCGCTCCTGGATCTATCTTGCATAAGGCTATGGGCGAGACCGAGCTCATGGTCAACACATCGCACCATCAGGCGGTAAAGTTGCCTTCCGACAAAGTCATTGTGACCGCGTATTCACCGGACGGCGTGGTTGAGGGTTATGAGAGCGGGATCAAGGGACAGTGGATTCTCGCGGTGCAGTTCCATCCTGAGCAATTGGTCAGGGCAGACGACAAATGGCTCGCCCTGTTCAAGACGTTCGTCAAGGAATGCCGGTAGATGAGACTCCTCCCGGCGTTTTTCTCTATCTTATTGGCTATGATTCCCTTATCGGGTCATGGCCAGGAAGTCGTTGACATTTTTAATAATATTCCGAACCAGTATAAACCGCAGGTCTGGTGGCACTGGATGGATGGAAATGTCTCACGTGAAGGGATCAGGAAAGACCTTGAATGGATGAGACGTTCCGGCATCGGGGGAGTCCATCAGTTTGACGCTGGCGGGATAAACATGCCCCGGGCCGCGAAGGTGAAGCTCCCATATCTGTCCGAAGGATGGAAGGACGCTTTCGGTTATGCTGTCTCACTGGCTGATTCTTTCGGGATGGATGTCACCATAGCGAGCGCTCCGGGTTGGAGTTCCACAGGAGGGACGTGGGTGACGCCAGCGGATGCGGTAAAGAAACTCGAGTGGCGTTCGGTGGACGTGGATGGCGGGAATGTCGATGTCAGCCTTCCGGATCTCTACAGGGTCACGGGACCTTATCAGGATTTCTTTCAAGGCAATGATAGGGTAGAGATCAAGCCCTATGGAGAGGATCTGTTCGTTCTTGCTGTCAGGAGATCCCCTTCGGACCGGTCAATGGAAGAAATGGGGGCCGAGGTCGAAGTCTCGGACACATTGATCACTGTCAAATTGAATAAGAAATATTCCATCAAGTCTTTCACCCTTAAGTCGATGTCAATGGGAGGAAGGCCGAGGGAAGGGGAGCCGGACTGGCGTAATATCCTGGAGTGCAGTGATGACGGGGTCTTATGGAAAGAGATACATAAAGTCTCTCCCTCGAGACTGCCCTATATGACGGAGGACATCAGCCCGGTCAAGGCCAGGTGGTTCAGGGTGAGGGGAGAGGGACTTGAGTCCCTGGAACTTTTCACGGTCAGGCGGGTGAACCATTCCGAAGAATTGGGAGGGTTTAGTAACGTGCCTGATTTCAATAGGTTCCATATTCCTTCCAAGAAAGGCTTTTTCGCCCGTAGGGACTTTGTCAAAAGGGAAGACGTCTTGGATCTGACAGGAAAGATGACCCCGGGAGGGCGCCTGTCATGCTCTATTCCCAAGGGTAGATGGAGGGTTTACCGTTTCGGCTGGTCAATCACTGGAAAGGTCAATCATCCGGCGTCTCCAGAGGCCACCGGACTGGAGGTTGACAAACTTGACAAGGAGGCCTGGATGAGGTATTTCCATCATTATCTCGACCTTTATAAGGAGGTCTCCGGGAACCAGCTTGGCGCCAAAGGGATAAGGTATCTTCTCACTGACAGTTATGAGGCCGGCTCTTTCACCTGGACACCTTGCCTTGTCCGTGAATTCAAGAATCGCCGGGGGTATGATCCACTTCCTTGGCTGCCCGTCCTGGCAGGCGAGGTTATTGACGGGCCAGAGGAGAGCGAGGGCTTCCTGTGGGACTGGCGGAAGACTCTTGGAGAGCTGTTCTCTGAGAACTATCAGAGAATCAAGGATTTGGTTGATGAATATGGCCTCGCGGGAAACTATTGCGAGACCCATGAGGGTGGAAGGGCTTATGTCGGAGACGGGATGGATCCGAAACTCTCGGCTTCGATCCCGATGGCAGCGATCTGGATGGAGAACACTCCCACGGGCTCAAGCGTTCCTTCGGCGGTGGCGGACATCCGCGAGTCCGCATCCGCAGCTCACATCTCCGGTTCCGGAGTGGTCGCGGCCGAATCATTCTCGGTAAATGGCGATGAGGGCAGGGCATATACCTACTGTCCTGAGAATATGAAATATGTGGCTGATGTGGCCTTGTCCGCGGGAGTAAACCGGTTCGTGATCCATGAGAGCGCCTCACAGCCTAATGACGCCTATCTCCCTGGCCTTCAACTGTTTCGTTATGGCCAGTGGTTTCACCGTAATGAGACTTGGGGGGACTATGCCTGGGTCCTGATGGATTATCTCGGACGGTCCAGCGCCCTGATGAGGCAGGGGATTCCGGTAGCTGACATCCTCCTTTATTATGGGGAGGACAGCAATGTGACATCATTATACGGCGGAGGCACATTCTCCTCGTTGCCCCAAGTCCCCGCAGGTTATGAATATGATTTCGCCAATCCAACCGTCCTGAAGTCATATCTCCAGTCAACCGAATCACAGCCTTTACCCGGCGGTGCTGAAACTCTGCTGGAAAGTGTAGGAGGAACAAGTTACAAGGTGTTGTGGTTGGACGGGAATGTCAGGACCATGTCTTTGGATATGCTTCTGAAAATCAAGGAATATGCGGACGCAGGGGTCAGGATATGCGGCCATGCTCCGGAGAGGCCGGCCGGTCTAAACGCGGACAAGAAAGCCTTCAGGAGAATCGTTAAGGACATCTGGGAAAGCGGAAGGGAGAATGTCTATGGATCGCTCGATGCGGCCCTGGAGGGCATCGCTCCCGATTGCGTCGCTGAGTTTGACGGTGTTCCCGCCAGCCCCGAAGAGTTCCGTTATTTCCACCGCTCGATGGAAGACGGTACGCAAATATACTGGGTAAGGAACTTTTCCGGGAAAGACGCTGCCGCTAGGATCAGTTTCAGGGACGCGGGTCCTTACGCCGCCATCTTTAACCCAGAAAACGGGAAAATATTCACATTGAACACCTTCCGGCAAGACGGCCGGACTCTCGCCGATCTCCCGATGCTGTCCTCTGACGCCTTCTTCGTGGTTTTCTCGCCCAATCCCTTCCCTCATCACGCCTTATCCTCCTGTCATCCTGAGCATAGCGAAGGATCTCCTCTTCTCACCCTCCCTGGCCCTTGGAAGGTCAGTTTCAACCAAAAAGGAGGTGACCGGGCTGAGGAGATATTCCCGGACCTTAAATCATGGACCGAGAGCGGCAATCCGGTGGTGAAGTATTATTCCGGGACAGCCATTTATAACACGACCTTCGTTTGGGAGCCCGGTACGGGAGCTGAGAATGAACCCATATTCATCGATCTCGGGTCTGTGAAGAACATCGCCGAAGTTTTCGTAAACGATGAGAGTGCCGGAGTCCTCTGGAAGGCTCCTTTCAGGACAGAAGACATCTCAGGGCTCCTGAGACCGGGTAAAAACTCACTTCAGATCAAGGTGACCAATCTTTGGCGTAACCGCATGATAGGGGATGTCCAGCCTGGTGAGACCCGTCCGGTCACGGCCATCCGGCGATTCTATAAGGCCGGCGATTCCCTCTTGCCCTCAGGCCTCCTTGGTCCTGTCGTGATCACTCGGTGATAGATATCCTGTTGAATTCCTTCTCCGGAACCGGAGCATTGGCCCTTTCCTGACGTTTCTTACGGCTTGTGAAGATGCTCCTGGCGAGCTCTCTGAATGTGCTGAACTCCTTTTGGTAAGTCACACCGACTCCATTCCTCTGGTAGTTGTCCAGGAAGTTGGTGTAGTCGTCGGCCGAGTGGGAGAAGAGTTTCAGCCTGACCTGGCCTGGCTTGTCGAGCTTTATCTCGATGTCAAGGTCTCCGACGACATCCCCCTGGGACGAGTTGCCGTATTCCCTGTTGCCGACATTTCCGTTCACAATTACCCTGTTGTTGAACAATTGGGTGGACACGGCGACGTCGAAGATGTTCGAGCCGCTTTGGCTGGACTGATAATTCAAACCGAAGTCCAATGGTATGTCCAGTTTCTGCAAGATATTGTTAAGCTGCCCGGCCATG
>Ga0256404_1006052_pt1 | contig 20509 bp, 13 predicted proteins | sample RumenRJG_01DNA_FD_185990 | JGI IMG/M metagenome (GOLD analysis project Ga0256404, IMG submission 185990) | Bovine rumen microbial communities from Lethbridge, Alberta, Canada - RJG_01 | ecosystem: Host-associated > Mammals > Digestive system > Stomach > Rumen | place: Canada: Alberta | collected...
TCCGCAGTAATACTGGTCTTGGTAATGAGGTCGGGTACTATGTGTTCGATTATGATCCGGCTGATGAATTGAAAGTACGGGAGCGGATCCGGGAACTTCAGGAAACGAATACCATGCTGAAGTTTGGATACGAGTTGATTGTCTATGATCTCTATGAACTGATTTTACAGCTTCTGCAGGATGAGGATGTGTTGGACGATCTGAAAGATCTGGAAGAAGAGGAAGGTACAGATTATGTATTTGCATCGATCTCTGACATTCTTAAATTTGATGAGTCTGACAGTCTGATTGTGAATTACATAGTTGACCATACGCCTGATGACGCAGTTGTATTTTTAACTGGCGTAGGAAAATGTTATCCAATTCTGCGCAGTCATAAAATCCTGAATAACCTGCATCAAGTAATGGATCATTGCCCGGTCATTCTATTTTATCCGGGAAAGTATACAGGAAGTTCTCTTCATATCTTCGGGGAAATGAAAGAGGACAACTATTACCGTGCGTTTCCGATTGTAGAACGCTGAATATAGGTGAGTGAGGGAGCAAGGCTATGAGAATCTATGATATGTTCGCTAAGAAAATCGATCGTCCGATTACAGGGGTAATCAAGGTTGGGCAGATCGCAGACAGCGACAAAAAGCAGGAGCTGGAAGAATACGTAGTCACCAGAGAGCTGACAAAGCATTTCCGGGACTTCTTTGAAAATTATGCCCGGAGCATTGATACACCAACCGATGAAATGGGCGTATGGATCTCCGGCTTCTTTGGAAGTGGTAAATCACACTTCCTGAAAATCCTGTCCTATATTCTCGATAATACCGTGGTGGATGGCAGGAATGCCATCGACTATTTCAGAGACAAGGATAACCTCAAAGAAAATTCGATAATCCTTGCCGATATGGAACGCGCTGCTCATACACCGACACAGGCAATCCTCTTTAACGTGGATTCCAAGAGTACTGCATCTGCAAAATCCGACAGTAATGCCATCGTGATGGTGTTCAACCGTGTTTTCAATGAGAAGCTCGGTTATGACGGGGCAAACCCTGCCCTTGCAGATCTGGAACGGACACTGGATGAAGAGGGAAATTATCAGAAGTTCAAGGATACCTTCAAGGAATTAAACGGCAAGGAGTGGCTTGAGGAGCGGAACAAATTCCGCGTGATCCGGGGAAAGGTTGCAAAGACCCTTGCTGCCATGGGACGTATGTCCGAGCAGGAGGCTATGGACTGGACCAAGGCAGCTACGACGTCCAATTATGAAATCGCCATTGAGGACTTTGCTGAAAGGGTGCACCAGTATATTGAGAAGTCCGGGCAGAGAGTGGTCTTTCTGGTGGATGAGATCGGGCAGTTCATCAGCACAGATTCCCGCCTGATGCTGAACCTTCAGACGATGACGGAAGAGCTCGGCACGCGTTGCCATGGAAAAGCATGGATTGTGGTCACTGCACAGGAAGACATCGATTCCATGATGGAAAACATGGATGCCAGCATGGAGAGCAAGAACGACTTCTCCAAGATCCAGGGCCGGTTTAAGACACGGCTTTCCCTGACCTCCGTCAATGCGGATGAGGTCATCCGGGAAAGAATTCTGAAGAAGAACGAGATTGGAGAAACTACGCTCAAAGCTCTATATGAATCTGATGAGACACGCATCCAGAATGCTGTCGTATTTAAGGGCAATGGCTATGAAATGCGGAAGCTTCACAGTGCGGATGAGTTTGCGGCGGTGTATCCATTCCTGCCGTATCAGTTTCATCTGCTCGCTGATGTGCTGAATTCAATTCGGCTGAACAGTGCGTCGGGAAAGCACCTTTCTGAAGGAGAACGTTCCATGCTGGGCGCCTTTCAGGAGGCTGCCAAGAAGGTGGAGAACAAGGAGGAAGGTGTCCTGATTCCGTTCTACAGCTTCTATGACAACCTGCTGAAGTTTCTGGATCACACCCATGCCTCTGTTATCCAGAGGGCGGAGGACAGTGACCGGATCAATCCGCTCCATGAAGAGGATTGCTTTGCGGTCAATGTTCTGAAGACATTGTTCCTTCTCAAGTACATCGACGGCATTCCGCTGACCGTGGACAACATCATGAACTTCATGGTGACGGATATCCATGAGGACAAGGCAGTTCTTAGACAGAAGGTGGAAGAATCCCTGCAGCTTCTCACGCGAAGCCTTCTGGTTGCGCAGATTCAGGATACTTATGAATTCCTAACCGATGAGGAACAGGATATTAACCGTGCAATCCGTGACCGGAATATTCAGCAGGGGGATGTCATCGCTGCTTTGACCAAGATGACGTTTGACAGCATCTATCCGAACGCGCGGTATCGGGTGCCGAAGTTTAACGGTCGCTATACGTTTGGCTACAACCAGTTTGTGGACAACCGTCCGGCGAAGAACAGCCAGAATAATCCGATTACCCTGCGGATCGTCACGCCAAAATATACTGGAAGCGGTTCTGTGATCGGTACGGATGACAGTTCCATGGCGATCCTCTCTACCGCACATGAGGTTGTCATGCGCCTTCCGAATGACAATGCGGTCTACTACCGGGATATGCAGAACGCACTGAAAATCGAGGACTATATCCGGAATGTGGCGGATCCGCAAAAAGGGAAGTCCACCATCATCCGTGCCACAAAAATGCAGGAGGCTGGAAAGGCCAAAGACAGCGCGATTGACTCCATGAAAGAGGCGATTGGAAGCGCAGAGCTGTTTATCAATGGAGCACATGTGACGGATATTCATACCCATGATGCCGTAGGCAGAATTAACGAAGCACTGGGCAGATTGGTCGGGAATATCTATTACAAGCTGGACTATATCACGAAGCCGGAGGATGACATCGACATCAAAAACCTGTTCCGGAAGGATAACCAGATGAGTCTGGATATCAAGGCGCAGGATGAGGAAAATCATCTGGCTGTGAAGGAAGTGCAGGAATACATCCATAATGTGACTTCTGCCCACACTATGATTTCCATGAAGAGCATCCTTGACAGTTTCAGCAAGCCTCCATATGGATATCAGGAAACCGACACGAAATGGATGGTCGCAAAGCTCTTTAAAGAGGGAATCATCAGCGCAACCGTCGATAAGGAGCCGGTGACACTGTTCAACCGACAGCCGGAGGAGCTGACCTCTTATTTCACGTCACACCGATATGATGAAAAGATCCTGTTCCGCGCAAAGCCGACGATTGATCAGCAGAAGATCAAGGCAGTGAAGGACATCATCAAGGCACTCTTTAACCATACCGAGGTGAGTGCTGACGCTGACAAAGTGATGGCAACCTTTAAGCATGATGCAGAAAACCTCATCCGGGAGATTCAGGGCATGCTGGAGCAACAGCGGTATGTTCCGCAGTTTCCGGGACGGGGAACGCTGGAATCTGCGGCAAGGCAGCTATCCGGTGTTTCCGGGATGAATGAGGAAGCTTCCTTCTTTGACTGGGTATATAAGCACAGAGATGACTTTCTTGATCTCGCGGAGGACTTGACTCCGGTTATCACGTTCTATAACAGTGATACGCAGCGGAGCATTTTCCAAGAGAAGGGCTTGACGGCATTAAAGCTCTACGAGAACAGCAAGGAGCACATCACCGATCCGGAGATACGCAAGGTTGTGGAACAGATCCGTGATATTGTGACCTGCCAGATGCCTTATGAGAGGATTAAGGATCTGCCGAACCTGTATCAGCAGTTCATTGAAATTTATGGACGTATTCTGGATGAGAAGCTGGAGCCGGTAAAGGTGGTCATTGACTCTGACCGGCAGACAGCACTCAATGCGCTGGAAGGCCAGCCATTCGAAGAACAATACAAGGGTACGGTTCTGGGCGCATTTGCAGACCTCTCGGACCGCGCTGAAAAACAGAATGATATTTCCAATATGCTAGGCTTTAAGGATAAGGCAGACAGCCTCTTAAAAACCTATTTGGATAAATTTGCAAGACTTACGGCAGAAGCGGCTGCTAAGGCTTCTGAAAAGAAAGGCAATCCGGTAACTCCGGAAGATCATCCCAATTCACCGGATCTTTGTATTCGCGAACCAAAGAAGCTGTATGCAAGGAAAACTAAGAATCTGATGGTCAGTGATCTGACATCCAATATCTGGGTGATCAAAGATGAGCGCAGCCTGAACCAGTATATGGATCAGCTTCGGGACAGAATCGAAAAGGAACTGGCCAGCGATACGGATATTGTTATCCGCTTTTGAACCGCTGGTAAGAGTGTGTTGAGAGAGGCAGGGTAGAAATGGATAAGACAGCCATAAAAAATTTTGCAGTATGGGCAAGAGTCAAGCTCATGGAAGATATACGGACCAGACTGGGACTTCTGGGAATTACGGAAGATGGAATCTCTGATCCTCTGCCTGCCTCAACGAATGAAGTGAAGTATTTTGACATTGGAGCAGATCATCCGGTGTCGATCAAGGGAAAGGCGATCCACCAGAGAGAGCTGCTGGCGGAGAAAATCCGAAAGGCAGGGAAGGAAAGCAACTACCAGTCTGCTTATAGGAACTTTATCGAATCCTCTGCATACGATTGGTTTAACCGCCTTATTGCCATACGTTACATGGAAGTGAATGAGTATGCACCGCTGGATGTCCGCCTGCTTTCCTCTGTAGAACCGGGAAAACAGGATCCGGATCTGGTATCGACACCGTTTGATGGAAGTCTGGAATATTCCGAATCGGAGACACAGCAGATCCTTGCGTGGAAGGAGCAGCATGACAACAACAAGCTGTTCCGCTTTCTGCTGTTTAAAATGTGCAATCAGCTTCATGAGGTACTTCCGGGTATCTTTGAGGCAAGAGACGATGCATCAGAGCTTCTGATGCGACAGTCCTTTATCGACAAGGACGGCATCATCCATCATCTGGTGAATGACATTCCGGAAGAGGATTGGAAAGATCAGGTTCAGATCATCGGCTGGATTTATCAGTACTACAACTCTGAGCTGAAGGCGGAGGTCTTTGCCAAGAAGGAGAAGGTAACTAAGGACGAGCTCCCGGCGGTGACCCAGCTCTTTACACCAGACTGGATTGTCCGCTACATGGTGGAGAATAGCCTTGGAAGGCTCTGGATTGAGCACCTGAGAGGGCTGAGCCCGGATGTTGATGAGAAGGAGACGGCAGATAAGTTTGGCTGGAAATATTACCTTCCGGAGGCAAAGCAGGAGCCAGACGTAGAGCAGCAGCTCGCCAAAATCCGGGAGGAATATGCAACGCTGAAGCCAGAGGATCTGTCCTGTCTGGATCCCTGTATGGGCAGTGGGCATATCCTTGTCTACATGTTCGACGTGCTGGAACAGATCTATACCTCTGTTGGTTACAGTGAGCGTGAAGCAGCAAAAGCGATTCTGGAAAATAACATTTACGGCCTCGATATCGATGACCGTGCGTATCAGCTTGCCTATTTTGCCGTCATGATGAAGGCAAGACAGTATAACCGCCGTATCCTGACCAGCGGGATCAAAGCGCATGTCTACTCCATTCAGGAGAGCAACGGCATCACAAAAAATCAGCTTCAGGAGATGGGAGAGAGTCTGTCTCCGGAGGAGAAGACAAAAGCACTTTCACAGGCGGAAAAGCTGGTGGATCTCTTTCATGATGCCAAGGAGTACGGCAGTATTCTTAACATCCCAGAGATGGACTGGGATTTGCTCCGGAGATTCACAACGCCAAAAGAAACTTTTGGGCAGACGAGTCTGAACTGGAATCAGGAAGCATCAAAGAGGATGTTGCAGCTCATTGATCAAGGCGAGGTGATGGCGAAGAAGTATTGGGCGGTATGTACGAATCCTCCGTATATGGGAGAACTTACTGAAAAATTGAAATCGTTCGCAAAAACAAATTACGCTGATAGCAAACATGATTTGTGTACCATGTTTATAGAGAGAAACTTACAATTGGTTCCTCAAAATGGAATCCTCTCAATGATAACACAGCATGCATTTATGTTTTTATCGCGATACGAAAAACTCCGTCACAAATTGCTCCAGTATAACTTTATTAATATGATTCATCTGGGATCACGAGCTTTTGACGCAATAAGCGGAGAAGTTGTGCAGACAACAGCATTCACCATAAGGAAAAATCATGTTGAATTATTTAATACCTCGTATAGTCGACTGGTTAGCTATACCTCTGAAGCGGCAAAAGAAGAGGCCATAATTAATAATAAAAACATTTATATTTCAAATAACGAAAATTTCGAGAGAATTCCTCGTGAGCCAATGACATATTGGGTGAGTAATAATGCCATAACAATGTTTGAGAATCCTAGACTGGATGATGTTGCGGACCCACGAGTTGGCATGTTCACGACGAACAATGAAAAATATTTAAGAGAATGGTGGGAAGTATCAGTAAAAAAAATAGGCTTTGATTTTAGCGACAAAGAAAAAGCATATTCAAGCGATTTTAAATGGTTTCCTTACAACAAAGGTGGCGGATATAGAAGATGGTATGGAAATTATGACCTTGTAGTCAATTGGTATCATGGAGGGGAAGAAATAAAAAGGGTTGTTATAAAAAAATACCCATATCTAAAAGGAAATTATGATTTCGTTTTAAAGACCTCAAACCCATATTATCATCCCGGAATAACGTGGTCTGGTCTCACCGATGGGAGCAATTCATTCAGACTCTGTCCGGAAGGATTTTTGTTTGATACGAACAAGGGAGCAATGCTATTTAAAAAAACTGTTAGTCTTGAGTATTTACTCGGATTACTAAATTCAAAAGTTGCGCAGCTGGCAATCAATATTTTAAATTCAACGATATCACTTCAGATTGGCGATGTATCAGCAATACCTGTAAAAATTATCAGAGATAAAGAAACTATAGAACAATTAGCTTCTGATTGCGTGGAAATTTGTAAGCAGGACTGGGATGAAAGAGAAATATCGTGGGACTATGTTAGAGACCCGATAATTCTTAAAAAAGACACCAATTTACCAATTAGTTTTAACAGATACGAAAAGACATGTTTGGCGAACAGGGAAAAGTTGTGGAAAGATGAAGAGCAGATTAATTCTATTTTTATAGAAGCATATAATCTTCAGAACGAACTTGATTCCAATGTTTCGGATGGTGAATTAACATTAAATCGTGTTTCCAAAAAAGACGCAGCAAAGAATGTGCTTTCCTATTCTATCGGATGTATGTTTGGCCGCTACTCTCTCGATAAGGAAGGCCTGATCTATGCGGGTGGTGATTGGAAATCGGTTCAAGATGTTTATAAGACATTCCTTCCTGATCAAGATAATGTGGTTCCGATCACTGACCAAAAATATCTTGATGACGATATAGTGGAACGAATCTGTGAGTTCCTAACGGTTGTCTATGGTGCGGATACGTTGGAGGAGAATCTTGACTTCATAGCAAAGGCACTTGGCAACAAGGGACTGACCAGCCGGGAGGTCATTCGCAACTACATGCTGAATGATTTCTTCCAGGATCACTGCAAGACCTATTCTGTGACAGGATCTGGCAAGCGACCGATCTACTGGCTGTTTGACAGTGGCAAAGAAAATGCATTCAAGGCTCTGGTCTATATGCACCGCTGGGATGCGGATACGACTGGTCGGGTGCTTCTCTATGCCCAGCAGATTCAGCAGAAGTATGAGACCGAGATCCGTGCGATTGATATGATGCTCGATCACATTACGGACGCAAGGCAGAAGAGCACAGAAGAAAAGCGCCAGGAGCATCTGAAGAAACAACTGGAAGAGCTGGTTGACTACGAAGAGCGTCTTGAGCATATGGCAAATGAACGGATTGCTATTGATCTGGATGACGGCGTAAAGGTCAACTACGAAAAGGTTCAGACGGATCGGAATGGTAAGAAGTACCGGATTCTGGCTCCGATCAAGTGAGGAGGACTGCCATATGACGTTAGAAGAAATCCTTGCCGGGGAATCCAAAAATCTGGAATTCAAGGTGCAGCGTCCGAAGAACAGCACCAATTATATGAAATCTGTCGTCGCTTTTGCGAATGGCGAAGGCGGAAGGATTATCTTTGGAATCGATGATAAAACACGCCGGGTTGAAGGCATCCCCAAAGAACAGGTTTTTTCAGAGATCGATGCGATCACGGAAGCAATATCGGATAGCTGCGAACCGACAATCATTCCGGACGTGTATCTGCAGCAGATTGATGACAAGGCTGTCATTGTTGTAGAGATTAGTCCGGGAAAGCAGCGGCCTTATTATATAAAGGCGGCTGGAATAAAGGATGGCACATATATCCGTGTTGCCGGAACCACCCGTCCTGCGGATCGGGATCTGACGGCGGAAATGTATTATGAAGATGAAGGCCGCTCGTATGACAATGTAGTTCGCCGTGATCTTACCGTTACGGATGAAGAGATTCAGTGGCTTTGCTCTCAGATGAAGGAAGTGGCTGTCAAAAATGCCAGGTTAGAAGGGCAGAAAGCATCGGTAAAGGACGTTACCAGGAACCAGCTGCTTTCCTGGGGACTACTGGAGGAAGGAGGAGATGGGAAGATCCATCCAACCAATGGGTATATTTTTCTACTCGGAAAAGATTCCTTTCATTCGGTAATTCAGTGCGGAGTATTCAAAAATAATACGAGAAGTGTTTTTGTTGATAAACGGGAATATACCGGACCACTCTGGGAACAGGTGGAACAGGCACATGATTATGTGCTTCGTAATATCCACCTTGGGGCAAGGTTTGTCGGAATTTATCGGCAGGATATCTATGAGCTGCCGCCGGACAGTATCCGGGAGTTGATTATCAATGCCGTGATGAACTGCAGTTTTTTGCAGAACTCGCATATTCAGGTCGCCATCTATGATGACCGCTTGGAAATTACTTCACCCGGTGGGCTGCTTCCTGGGGTGACCATCGAAAAGATGCAGGAGGGATTTTCCAAGATCCGGAACAAGGCGCTGGCGCATGCTTTCCTCTACATGAACATGATTGAGGAGTGGGGAAGTGGTATTCCAAAGCTTATGCGTGAAATGAAAGAGTATGGCCTTCGGGAGCCGGAATTTATCGATCTGGAGATTGGCTTCCGGGTAAATCTGTACCGGAATCGGGGAGACGCAGGTGTTGCCGGGAGCAAAATAAATGCTAGTACAGAAAAGCATAATACTAGTATAGAAACGGGAAATAATGACGCAAACACGAGTATGACGCCAACAAATTGTAGCACAGAAAATTTCTGTGCTGGTAATGCGGGATTCTGTGCTAACACAGAAAATAGCACAGAACCAGATAATACCAGTCAGAAAGACGACAGAACAAGTGCGGAAGCATACTCGGAAACAGAACTTAATGATAGAGAAAAGAAACTACTGGAGCTCATCAGAGAAAATCCAAGTATTACGATGAATAGAATGGCGGCTGTATGCGGATTGTCAAAGAGCAGTATTCGCTACACACTAGATGGGCTTCGGAACAGAGGAGTGATCACGCGGAAAGGATCACAAAAGAAAGGCGTGTGGGTGATACATGGATGAGCTGAACCTCTCAGAAATTGAGAAAAAACTGAATGATGTGTTTTCCTCTGGGGAGAGGCTTGTCTTCTGGTATGACACGACGGGAGCCTTTGAGGATTCGGTGGATGATTTGAAGCTTGGACAGGTGAAGGTTTTGCATCTTACGGATCGCAATGCGTTCCGGGCGAAGATCACATTGGAGCATGATGATCCGGAGAGCCAATATCTTGTCTATGCGCCTTTTGCAAAGCCAGATGTGTCTCAGAACCATCTGGAAGATACGCTTCTGTATTCAAGGCAGTTCTTCGCTGACAAGCTGTCGCTCATTGCGGCAGATCTGCATATCCCGATGCGTCTGCGCGGAGCTCTGTCTGACCTGTATGTTTTCTTTGGAGCAGGGAAGCAGAAGTTAAATGCCGCAGAGAGAAAAGAAGCGGATAAACGCACCAATGCATTTATCGAGCGCGCGCAGGAGATGGATCTTGAATCCGAAGATGAAAAGACCATTACGCTGATTGCGCTCTCCGTGGCAGCAGATGCAAGGAATACGACGGTAGATGATCTTTTCTATGCGGTTTTGACTTATGGAGATATCCGGGAGCAGGTGATCCTTCAGAAATTTGATGCACTTGGTTTGACGGAAAGCTTCTGGCAGCTTTGCGAGGAGAGGCTAGGCTATTCTGATCCGAAGCACAGTCTCGTGAGACTGGTCATGTCATTGTTTGTCATCGATACATTTAAGGATCAGCTCGCAGCAGTTCCGAATGTCTGGAAACAGTACGCGCAGGACGATATGAAGAGTAAGGCGAGCAATATCGCTGTTCTTCTGGAAAATATGAAGAACAATGTCCTGTATCAGGAGAGCTATGACGAGCTGTCGGAATTAGCAGCACAGGAACTGCATGCGGCAGATGTGCTTGCTGATGTTCCGTTGGAGGAGCTGATCCATACATCCTCCTTCCTGCTGGTGGATGACCTTATTATTCGCTGGCTCTGCGAGCGTGAGGTGGCGGAAGACCTGCAGGCACAGATCAACGGGTTCTCGATCCCGGAAATCTGTGAAGAACGTCTGAGACTTCATTTTGGATTTGCAAGAAAGCCACAGTATCAGGCTCTGCTGGCAGGTTTTTCTCTGCTCCATGCGGTTGGCTTTGCACCGAAGAGCACACTGAAAGAACTGATTGAATCCTATACGGCAGAGGATTATCAGATCGATACCGCTTACCGGAAGTTTATTACCAATCTGGACCAGATGGAAGATACGGCTGTTTTTGAGAAACTGTCAGATCTTCTTGAAAATATTTACCGGACGGATTATCTCGAAAAACTTGTTTACGCTTGGAATGAAGCATATGCCGAAAACGCCATGCATTATGTCATCACGGAACAGAGCCGCTTTTACTCGAGGAAAGTTTCAACAGTGAAAGAGAAGGTGGCGGTCATCGTCTCGGATGCATTCCGATATGAAGCAGCGAAGGAGCTGTGTGGACAGTTTAGAGAAGATCCCAATATGGAGGCATCGATTGAACCGATGCTGACGGCGCTTCCTTCCATCACCATGGTTGGAATGGCAGAGCTGTTGCCGCATGATACGATTACGATGACCGACGGAAAGGCACCGCAGGTTCTTGCGGATGACAATCCGACTTCCTCTACTGCTTATCGTGAGAAAATCCTGCAGGCAAGGAACCGGAATGCTGTGGCGATTGACTATGATTCTTTAAAGAGCATGAAGAGCAAGGAGCTTCGCAGCTTCACTGCCGGAAAAGAGGTTATTTACATTTACCATAACCGAATTGATGCGACCGGTGAGGCAATGAAGACAGAGAACAGTGTTTTTGATGCAACCGACAAAGCTATTGAAGAAGTTTTCGGGCTTGTCCGGACGCTTAGTAAGAGCGGTAATGTATACCGGTTCCTGGTCACATCAGATCACGGCTTTATCTATACCCGCAGGAAGCTGGAGGAGACGGACAAGCTGGAAAACATGACCGGAAAGGCCGCCTTTACGGATCGCCGGTTTATTATCAGCGATTCCAGAAATGATGCTGATGGGGTTTATTCCGTATCGCTCGGGGATGCATTGAAGAATCAGGATGAACGCTGGATTTCACTTGCAAAGGGGATGAGTGTATTCAAGTGCGGCGGCGGAATGAACTATGTTCATGGCGGCGCATCTCCGCAGGAAATGATTGTTCCCTGCGTATTTGTAAAGACCCAGAAGGGAAAAGTGGAAACCGAGGATGTAAAGTTCAATCTGATCACGGATATCCGGAAGGTCACGAACCTGAAGCTGAAGCTGGATTTCTATCAGGAACAGCCGGTAAGTGACATTGTAAAGGCAGCAACATATCGTATCCGTTTTGAATCGGATGATGGGGAAGTGATTTCCAATGAAGTTTTGTATATGGCAGACAGTTCGTCCCAGAATCCGGGAGACCGGATGGTGTCACTGCATTTTGACATTAAGAAAAAGTCCTACGGCAGTGATCACAAGTACTTCCTGAGAATTCTGAAGGATGAAACCGGGGCAGAGGTTCAAAGCCGGCAGGTGATCATGGATCTGCCGTTTACCGATGATTTTGGCTTCGGCGTATAAAGTTAGACAGGGGTTTGTGCTATGGATGATACAGAGGTAAAGGAAAGCCGCAGAGAAGAGATCCGGCGGAAATTGAGAGAAAATTTTGACGGGAAGATTGTCCGTAAGGATCTGACAAAGAAGATCAAGGAAGGGGCAAATGTCCCGGTTTACGTGCTGGAATTCCTGTTAGGGCAGTACTGCAGCTCGGATGACGAAGAAATCCTGCAGTCCGGCATGGAGAGTGTAAAGCAAATCCTTGCGAATAATTATGTCCGCCCGGACGAGGCACAGAAGGTTCTGTCAAAGCTCCGGCAGCATGGCTCTCATACGGTCATTGACATGATCTCTGTACAGCTGAATCTGAAGAAGGATCGCTATGAGGCATCCTTTACCAATCTGGGCCTTACCGGAATTCCTATTGATGAGACATATCCGGAGAAATACGATCGCCTTCTCTGCGGAGGAATTTGGTGTATCGTGCAGTTGGAATATGAGTCGGATGAAGATGCCGATGTCGAAGGGTATGGAGAATTTAACGATTCTGGTGTCAAGTATAAGAAGAAAAAGGACTTTTCACCAATTCGCATTCGATCTCTGACACCGATCCAGATGCCACATGTAGATATTGAGGAACTGAAAGAAGGTAGAAAAGCCTTCACAAAGGATGAATGGCTCGATATACTGCTCCGTTCCACCGGTATGGAGCCGGATGAGTTCACGTACCGTGAGAAGTGGCTGCTATTGAACCGGATGCTGCCGCTGGTGGAGAATAATTTCAATTTCTGCGAGCTTGGTCCGCGCAGCACTGGAAAATCGCATCTGTACAAGGAGATCTCTCCGAACAGTATTCTCGTGTCCGGCGGACAGACAACGGTTGCCAACCTCTTCTATAACATGGGCAGACGTCAGGTCGGCTTGGTCGGTCTCTGGGACTGTGTTGCTTTTGATGAGGTTGCTGGGATTAATTTCAAGGATAAGGATGGAGTCCAGATCATGAAGGACTATATGGCGTCCGGATCCTTTGCACGTGGAAAAGAGGAGATCTCTGCCTCTGCTTCCATGGTCTTTGTCGGGAACATCAATCAGAGCGTGGACGTGCTTCTCAAGACATCCAGTCTCTTTGATCCGTTCCCGCCGGAGATGGGAACAGACACTGCATTTCTTGACCGTATGCATTGCTACAATCCCGGTTGGGAAATTCCTAAATTTCGTCCGGAACACTTTACGGATGACTATGGTTTCATCACGGACTATCTGGCAGAATTCATTCGGGAACTGCGCAAAGAGAACTATGGTGATGCACTTGATCAGTATTTCCGCCTTGGTCGGAACCTGAACCAGAGAGATACCATCGCTGTGCGAAAGATGGTGGATGGGTACATTAAGCTTCTGTACCCGGATGGTAACTTTACTAAAGACGATGTTGCAGAGTGTCTGACAATGGCACTGGAAATGCGGCGTCGCGTTAAAGAACAGCTTAAGAAGCTCGGTGGCATGGAGTTTTACGATGTGAACTTCAGCTACATCGACAACGAAACCTTTGAGGAAAAATATGTCTCGGTTCCAGAGCAGGGAGGCGGGAAGCTGATTCCGGAAGGTATGTGCAATCCGGGACAGGTGTACACTGTGTCCCGCGGAAAGTCTGGAATGATTGGAGTGTTCCGGCTGGAATCACAGATGCTTCCGGGAAGCGGAAAGTTTGAACGTACCGGCCTGGGATCTGACCGGGATGCTAAGGAAGCCACGAATACAGCATTCAATTTTCTGAAGGCAAATGGAAAAAGGATCAGCGGAGCCATCAGTACGACGAATAAGGACTACATCATTGGCTATCAGGATCTGCAGGGAATCGGGATGACCGATAAGCTGGCGCTTCCGACGTTGATTGCGCTGTGTTCTATTGCACTAGGAAAACCGGCAGTCAGCACACTGGCGATCCTCGGTGAAATCAGCATTAGCGGCACACTTATCAAGGTTGAAGATCTGGCAAATGCGCTGCAGGTGTGCCTTGATTCCGGAGCAAAGAAGGTGCTGCTGCCGATTACATCTGCAGCGGATCTTGGGACAGTTCCGCCAGAACTGATGGGAAGTTTTCAAATTATTTTCTATAACAGCGCGGAAGATGCGGTGTTTAAGGCACTGGGCGTAGAATAAATATTTTTTAGGGGGATTAATGGAGCAAGGTTTAACAAATACGTTTACAAAGATAATTTATTTTGATGAAGGAACAGCTCAAGATTATCTTGACATTACACATGGTGGCCGGCTGGATTGGAACAAGGAAGAAAACAAGCAAAGAGCAGCCAAGATACTTGCTGAAATTGAAGCTAATGCTCAAGGAAGATTTAACATATTGAATATTTTTAAAACTGGTTTTTCTGCAGATGCATCGGCCTCATATTCAAATGAGCTGGCGAAAATAATAGACACCACATTACATAACACCGTGCTTACAGATTATATCAACTCGGCTAATGATGATAAATATGTGGTAAAAATTAAAGATGATGGTGTGTATGCGCCGGAAAATTCAGTTTCTATGTATAAGATGATTAGCTCTTACTTGACAATTGTTCCGAAAGAAAATATGCCCATAGACATGGATAAATTGAACGCAGCAGTGCTTGAAAGAGGATATTATGGAATGCTTTTAAAGTCGGAGAACCCGGCAAAGCATCTGCTCCGATTCAATATCAAGGCCTTTAAAAACAATTATAATTTAGCTGACTTGTCAAAAATGTCATTGACATTTTATGGAATTAAGGTTGGAACATGCACTAAGAATGAGTTGACGATTGACAAAGAATTTATTCTTCAAAAATCGGAAACCTCTATATCTGCCGAACAGATTGTCGATGGCTCAGAAACACAGATTGCTGTGGATGAAATTGATGTAATAGATGTTGTACTAGCTGGAGTTATTGATGACCAAAATTAATATATTCTACGGATCTGATGAGGCGTTCAGCAAGATTGTGCCAAGGCCTTATAAAAATCTAACATTGCTCGCACTTGAAATGGACGCTGAAAATAAGAGGCAAGAAATAGTTGTAAGAGCAAACAATCAGCAACCTGAACACGTTACGAAGAGGAAAAAAAGAGTAGCATCTCTGGTTGCTGAGGCAAATGAATATTGTGGTGTCCAAGAGCATGTCATCAATAATTTTTTGAGATTCCTTCAAAATTTCTCAGTACAACAGTTATTACTCCAAAACCCTCCGAGAAAAATCGTTGAACAACTTATCCACTTTTATGGAAAGGAAGCCGTGCACGTTGAACGCGAGACCTATGGAGAAATTGATGCTCAGGCTCTTAAAAGAATAGATAAGGAGTTTGATGATAAGATTGTGGGTCAAAAAGCAGTGAAAAGTGAACTGCTTCAGGCATTATTTCCTGCAATACAGAAAAAACTAAATAAACCCATTACTATTCTTTTTTATGGAAACTCTGGTGTAGGAAAGACCGAAACGGCTAATTTTTTGGCCGAAATTTTAGGAGGACAGCTTTTTAGAAAACAGTTTAGGTCAGTTTACAAGGAACTACACGCAGACCGTGAAACGGGCTGCTGACAACAAACGGCGCTATGCTCCCGGCTGGGTGCATAGCACCTGTTTGTTGCGGGGGTTTCCAAAGGGGGCAGCGCCCCATTTGGCACACGACTTTGCGGAGCAAAGTGTAGTGTGTTATACGCTCTGTCGGCGTTGCCCTGAAAATACCGTTGCCGCCGGGGAGGGCAAGGGCATTTGACGCGGCAGGAAAGCAGGGCTTTGTTTGGGGCTGGTAAGCCGGAAACAAAGGGCTGATTTCAGCAGCAGACAGGGCGTATTATGAAAGCCCCCGTCCCTCGTCCTCCGCCCCCGGCCTATGGGACAAAAAGTCCCAAAGCTCTGGACACCGTGACCAGATGTGTGGCCACACTCCGGGAAAAGTAGCAGGACGGCAGGAAACCGTCAAGGCTGAAATGAATGGGCTGACGCCCGGCCTTGACCGTTCCCCGCCGCCCCGCTGGATGGGTGGACAAGGTGGCCAATCCCTAAAAGTGTTTGGCCGCACTCGTTCATTTTGGGGCCTTTCTTCTCCCAAAATTGAAATGGGCGGGAAAGCCCTAAAATGGCTTTCCCGCCTTGATTACCCATTAGCAAAGACGGGCGAGACTGTCAACGGCGGCGCTGAAAGCGCCGTTCATCTTGACCGTTGACTGGCTCGCCTGGCTTTGCTACTGCCCGTAAGAGATGGAAAAACAAGATGGAAAACAAGGTTAAAAATGGTTGACAAGTCTATCGGATGTGTGTTATACTGTGCGACAGTTTGAGATTGGAAGGAGGCTTACGTGTGTTAATTTGTGTACGCTAATAAGCAATAAAAAGTAGAAGTACCTTTCCACATGATGGTGGGCTTTTTTTGCGTGCGTATGCAAAGGAACACGTAGGTTTGACACGAGCAGTCTTTGAACTGTATCGTGGTGTTTTTTCGTGCTTTGTTGTTATGCAGGCGTCTGCCCTCTCTGTGGGACAACGCCTGCTTTTTATTGCAGAAACAAAGGAACAATGCAATAAAAAAGGAGGTTCGCATTATGACCCAAAACAACAATTCATGGAGAAAAACTTATTTTACACTTCTTGCCGGACAAGCAATATCCTTTATTAGCAGCGGTATTTTGCAAATGGCCATTATCTTTTATTTGGTTGCGAAAACTAATTCTGCAATCATATTGACGGCGGCAACACTGATTGGATTTTTGCCGCAAGCCTGTTTAGGCCCGTTTGCAGGTGCTTTTGTTGACCGGCACAGCCGTAAAAGCGTAATGATTGGTGCGGATTTGATAATTGCCGCCGCTGGCGGTATTCTGGCGCTGGTGGCGTTTTACATGGAATTGCCCGTATGGTCTATTATGGTTGTCCTGTTAATCCGAAGTGCGGGAACTGCTTTTCATTCTCCAGCATTCAGCGCAGCAACACCTATGATTGTGCCAAAAGAGGAACTTACAAAATGCGCTGGTTACACGCAGACCATGCAAGCAGTAAGTGCGATTATCAGTCCAGCTGCCGCAGCGTTTTTATATGCTGTTTGGCCTCTTAATGCAATTATATTGTTAGATATTGTGGGTGCAATCCTTGCCTGTGTGACTGTTGCGATTTCGTCCATACCAACGCCTGAACTATGTCCAGAAACGAAAAGACAACAGTTTTTACAGGATATGAAAGAGGGGTATGTGGTATTAAAGCAAAACAGGGGCCTCTTTGCTCTGCTCTGGATTGGTGTAATTTATATGTTCTTTTATATGCCAATCAGTACGCTTTTTCCTCTCATCTGTATGTCATACTTCAAAGGAACACCGGCCCATGCCTCTGCCGCTGAAATTGCTTTTGCGGTTGGTATGCTGCTTGGCGGAGTCATTCTGAGCATTTGGGGCGGTTTTAAGAAACGGCGGTACACCATCGGTCTTTCCGTTCTCCTGATGGGCGTTAGCAATATGCTCTCCGGGCTTTTGCCGCCAGACGCATTTCTTGTCTTTGTTGTGTGCTGTACTGTTATGGGAATTTCCGCTCCATTTTACGGTGTGCAAAATGCGATTTTTCAAGAAACGGTCAAACCAGAATATCTGGGGAGAGTTTTTTCTCTACTGACAAGCGCCGCTTCCCTCGCCATGCCGTTTGGCCTTGTCATTTCCGGGCCTCTGGCGGAGCGGCTGGGAGTTGAGAAATGGTTTGTCATTTGCGGAATTGGCATTATCATCGTTGCGCTTGCCGTATTTTTACTACCCGGTTTGAGAGAGATTGACAATACGCAATAATCAACTGCACCTTTCAATGTTTCAAAACAATGAATTTGCGACTTATTTATTTGGAGGAAAATATAACGAAAAAAGCTTTGCACAAGATCTTCTTGCCCGCAGGTCCAATGTGATATTACTTGACGAATTTGATAAAGCAAACCCTATATTTCATAGTGCCTTCTATCAACTGTTTGATGAAGGAATCTATGAAGATACAAATTTTCATGCAGAAGTATATGGTAGCATAATAATATGTACCTCCAATTATAAGAGCCAGGACGAAATCAAACAAAATCTTGGTGACCCAATATTCAACCGCTTTGACAAAGTTATTAAATTTAGTGATCTTGATCCGGAGGCAAAAAAAACTATTATGCAAAAGGAAATTGTGAATTATCAGGAACAATTTCCAGAAATTCAACTGGATGTTAATGTCCGAAGCAAATTGCTGAAATCTGCACAAATGCTAAACAATGCAAGACAAATTCAGCATATTGTTCATGATACGTTCTCATATATTGGATTAAAAAAACTGTTGGAGCAATGATCGGAAATAAAGGAATCCCTAAAGAACTGCAGGAACTTACCGGGTTGTCCCGAAGTGGAGTGCGATATATTCTGCAGCAGATGCGGGCTGCCGGAAAGCTGGACAGGATCGGATCAACGAAGAAAGGCAAATGGATTCTGAAGGAGTGATGGTACATATGGGGATGTCTGATATGTTTCAGCCTTCATGAGGTGATCTTTCGGCGCACTGGGTGATCTCACAGCAGGTTCCGTACTACTCTTCATTTTCTTATAGTTGAACTATTAAGGAAATGAAGGAGGTGGCAGAAGATGGAGCACCGCTCAGACTCTTCGGACTCCGGCCTTGAGGATGCATATATCGGCTGCCGTGTCAGGGAAGCAAGAGCAGAGTATGGCTTGACGCAGGAGGAGCTGGCAAGTGATGTCGGTGTAGACCCTAAGCATATCAGCCGGATCGAAAACGGCCGCAAGCATGGATCTGATCAGCTGATCCGCCGGATCAGTGACGTGACTGGAAAACCGCTCAGCTTCTTTTATGGAAATGAACCAATGCCAGATGATGCTTCAGATAAGGAGAAGGAGGTTCTGATGAAGTACCGTAAGGCGACCGCGCAGCAGCAGAAGCTGATCGAGTCCCTGATTGACGCAGTAATTAACAACGGATAGAGCTAAAGATTGGCCAGCAATCACGACCATGATAATACGCAACGACTTCCGCAGGATGAACTGGCGCAATGACCAGTGAAGTCCTGCGGTTTTGTTTTATCTGGCAGTTGTAGTTTTGGCTTGAGGGGGAAAGATGTTATGAAAAATGTTGAGGATTTGGCGCGCAGTAATGTTGTGGCGAACAGCAGACCGCCATCAGAAGAGAAGTGGGAATCATGCAGAGATTCAGAATATTGTCTGGATGCTGCTGCGGCGATGACCGATATGGTGATGTCGCTTGCAGCGGAATTCCAGCAGGATCTGGATTCGAGACAGACACTTGATCTGGTTGTCCGTTCCACCTGTGCATTCTATGATGGCGATTGGTGCGGCATCCTGAGTTTGCAGAATGACCTTGATGCATGGACACCACTTCACTGGTACAATGCAGCGACGGGAGGTATGACGGACACTGAGCATTTCTATGAGTATGAAGTGATCACACAGTATCCACAATGGAAAAAAGCAATAGAGGAGAGGACAATCATCTGCATCCGCAATCTGGAGCAGGTGGCAGCTACGTATCCGATGGAGCTGGAACATTATCACCGGCTGCAGGTACGATCTGTCATTGCCGTACCATATTACCGTGGTTCTACAGGCTTTCTTGTGATCCGGAATCCGCAACGATACATGGATTACCCTGCATTCATGATGCAGATGGGTTACGTCATTTCCTCAGAGATCCGGGAATTTCATTTGCTCCAGAACAGTCAGAATCAGCTTCTCGCAGATCAGATCAGGAACGCCCATGATGTTGTGATCAATCTGTTTGCCGGTTTAGAGATCATGACGAAATTCGGCAGAATCCCTGCACATGAGATCGCATCACATAAGATTGCGCCGATCATTTCTATTCTTACACTTCGCAGGGGACGGCCCCTGTCTTCAACGGCTATCGATGCTGCACTCAACCAGAGCTGCAGCGATGACAGCAGCTATATCAAGCATCAGATCTATCGCTTCCGGCAGCGATACAGCGGTCTGTTTGGCAAAGAGGAGCTGATTATCAGTACACCGGGTGGATATATGCTGAATGATCATTTGCATATTATGACTGATGTAGAGGAATTCGACCGTTTGCAGAAGAGTCTTGCACATATCAGCAACCGCAGTGCAAGAGTCCATCAGCTGGAGCGGATTATGCGTCTTTACAAAGGTGCGATGTGTCCCAATTACTGCACGGAGCAGTGGGCAATAGGATCAAAGCTATGATGCTTTCAGAACAGATGAAATCTGTTCTGAAAACTTCGATCTTTGACAAATGAATATACAGCCATCAGATACATCCCTGTACGGGTTGTAAGACCAGCTGAAGGAACCACACGCGATGACTCCTCCTGACTCATGAGCAAGGACAAGGAGGAAGAGCGATCCCTGTGCCGTTCCAAAATGCCGGACCGCTTCCGGCAAGGCGAGGAAACGTACAGGCACAATGGTA
>Ga0256404_1006053_pt1 | contig 20509 bp, 18 predicted proteins | sample RumenRJG_01DNA_FD_185990 | JGI IMG/M metagenome (GOLD analysis project Ga0256404, IMG submission 185990) | Bovine rumen microbial communities from Lethbridge, Alberta, Canada - RJG_01 | ecosystem: Host-associated > Mammals > Digestive system > Stomach > Rumen | place: Canada: Alberta | collected...
GACATCTTGTTGCCGGGGCTGCGGTTCCTCGCTCAGTATCCGGGGGAGAGCAAGTTCTATGATCAGGATATTCTGAATTATTATTTCGCGAAGGAGCTCACGCCTCTGCCGTGGAACTATAATATCCTGCTGCATTGGGACAAGCAGTTCGGTGCGCCGGTGCTCACGGAGGGCATCTATCATTTCATGGGGCACTCGCTCGAGCTCAAGGAGGACGACCCGCGCGATACCCTCTTTTTTGATGTGTTCATCCGCACGCCGTGGTTTGGCGGCAAGTTCCTCGAGCATTTCGGCACGACGATGGAGCAGATCTACGAGCTCACGGTCGTGCCGTGGATGGAGCAGGCGCGGAAACTCTTCCTGGCGACGCTCACGCGCCATCCTGTGCTCGCCGTGACGGAGGAAATGCTGCCGTCGCTCCTGCGCCTCTACCGCAATCCGCTCGCGATCCATCGGCCGGAGGCGGCAAAGGAAGACGAGGAAAAGCTCACGCCGGAGGAGGCGCGGGACTTCTTCAAGAAGGAAGGAATCCCCTTCGTCCTGCTCGGCAGTGAGGAGAAGGGACTGAACCTCGCCCTGCCGTACGACATCGACGCCTGCTGCTACCTCATTTTCGCGGCAGATCACAAGAAGGTCGAGGGGGCGTTTCTCATGGCGGGCCTAAAGCGGGAGGAGCAGTTCCTCAATGCGAATTTCCTGCTGAACGGCAAGGACTGGCTGCGCCACGTCATCCAGCCGCAGCGCTTCATCGAGGCACTCTGATCTGTACGGGGAGATGCCAGCTGGAATATAACTGCATAGTAAATATAGCCATGAGCAGGATGATATGCTCATGGCTATATTTGTTCATGACCATGCAACGGGGTTGATGCCCCGTGCATCGTCTTTTTTCTAGTTCATAATACATGTGAGGAGGTGATTCAGTCTGTGATAGGAATTTGGTTGGCGACTGCTATTTCGCGAATCTTGTCTACCGGCCATTGCATGATTTGCGAAATGTCATGCAGAGACATATGGCTCTGCAGCATTTTCAGTATGGCATTAGTTTCGCCTTCGCGTATACCTTCGCGTCGGCCCTCGTTTCGTTCCTCGGTCATTCTTGCCACGAAAGTCATATAACTCATCCTTTCTTTTTCAATTTTTTTTACCTGCTCGATTTCTTGCTCCATCTCTTGCACAAGATCATCGTCAGTCAGGACACCTTCGATGTAGTCGAGGAAGGCCTTGACCTTTTCATCGATGTCATTCATCGTGCCCTTAGAGTTCAGGAATATCTTCGTCGCCTCATCGCCGAGCTCGAGGTCTTTGTCTTCCTGACAGTAGTTGCGGAATGTGTATATATGGCGACCGAGTCCGAAAGGATCGAAGGGGCAGATGAAGATGATAATTACTTTGTTCAGTTCGTCATAGCTGTAACCAGCAAGCAGCAAATCCGTATCGATGGTTGATTGATAGTAGCGTGCGCGTTTTTGCAAGGCTGAGCCTTGGAGCTGGCGCACCTGCATTTCTACATTGTAGACAGTGTGCTGGTCATCCTCGACGTACACATCAAGGCGGATGCCCTTGCTGTCAGGCGTGGCCGTCATACTTTTTTCTGTCTCTAGATATGTTATGTCGAATATCTTGACCTTGAGTATGCGCTCGAGCATTTTCTTGCAGATTCGTTTGCGCCGCATGACTAGCTTGAACATATAGTCATCACTGATTGTCAGGTCTTCCCAGTTCTTATATGGACTTGTAGTAGCCACGTCATCACCTCCAAGCTAATATCTAACAATATTATACCATTGATTATCTAAGGCTGTCGATGAAATTTGTCTAAGCTAGGATTAGTTAGTATCATATTTTGCTAAAATAGAAAATTTAGATTGACATTGCTAAAATAGAAATATATAATGATACTTGAAAGGGCCTACCATCCCTTTCAAGTTCCTGTTCAACAGTAGCGGGTTGCTAGCCCTGCCGAGACCTGTTAGGAACTACCATTGCCAGGCCCCGCTTTTTGCCGAGCGGGGCTTTTTTTATTGTTATAGGGCGGGCGACTTTATGTATGGAGAGTATCAGACGATATAGAGTATAGAAGTAGTGTAATCATTCGAACTATTTTCCTGTCGATGCGAAGGGGGAGGCAAGATGGATAGATTTTGTTCTCATTGTGGGGCACCTTTGAGAAAAGGAGCTGCATTTTGTACGAACTGCGGGCATAAGACCGAGTCTGACTCAGTGGCAGGCCGTGTGCCGTTGGCTGATGCCGGGCAGGCGCCGCTGAATCAGCAACGTGGCAACCAATACCATAGCGATCCGGGCGGTTCCGCTGGTCGCAATAGCGGCAGCGGTATCGGCAAGTATGCAGCTGCCGCAGCTGCGGGAGTAGTGGCCGGAGCCGCAGTGCATTCGCTATTGTCTGATGATGGCAGGACTTATGCGCCTGCTGGTGGCAGCTATGCCGGTGCAGGAAGCCTGGACCGATATGCTGCGGGCGCTGGCATTGATACGGACTTTGACGCAGATTACGACTATGATGATGTAGATGATGTGGATGATGATAGCCTGGCCGACGATGACTATGCCGATGATGACGATGATGGCTATGATGACATTTATGATGATGACGATGCGGACGATAGCGATGATGGCGGTCTGTTTGGAGGCTTCTTTGACGGCGATGACAGCAGCGATGACGGGGGCTTCTTTGGTGGTGATGACGACGGCTTTTTCGGCGGCGACGATGACGGTTTCTTCTGAATGACTGGTTGTCAGGTTGGAGGGGATATCACCTGGCCATGTCAGGGGGCGGAGTTCTATAGCGATTTGACGGGGCCGTTTTTCTGGTATATCATGATTGACGAAAACGATGTTGCTACAGACTGTGGGCCGGGCTTTGAGACAGGCTGCCAGATCGGTGGTCAGCTGCAGGTCGTTGCCCGGCCTTGAGGGGATTTCATCATGAATGATATTACGGCTGATATACTGCACGGATTCCGCCGCAGCTACGAACAGGATGAGAAGGCACAGGTGCTGAATGCGGCGCTGGCCAAGACGGACATGGCAGAGCTGGTCTATGTGCCGGTGCGGGGCGCGCAGCTCAAAGGGGCGTTCTCCATCGAGATAAAGACGCGGGGGATCACGGCGCAGCAGAAATCAGGCCGCTGCTGGCTCTTTGCGGCGCTTAATATCCTGCGCGAGCAGGTCGCCGAGAAATGCAATCTCGAGGAATTCGAGCTGTCCCAGAACTATCTGTCGTTCTACGACAAATTGGAGAAGGCCAACAATTTCCTCGAGATGGTCATTGCCAATGCCGGTGAACCGATCAAAGGGCAGGCCATGCAGTATATCCTGCGGGGCATGACCGATGGTGGCTACTGGTCGGAGGCTGTGGATCTCATCGAGAAATACGGCGTCGTGCCCAAGCAGGTCCAGCCCGAGTCGTATCAGTCGGAGCATACGGACCATTTCGTCCATACGCTGAACCGTCTGCTGCGCAAAGATGCTCAGGAGCTGCGCGAACTCGTGCTGGCCGGACAGGATCCGGCGGCCCGCAAGCAGGAGATGCTGGCCGAAGTCTACCGGGCGGAATGCATCGCGTTCGGCGAGCCCGTGCAGTCATTCGACTTCGCTTATCGCGATAAGGACGAGGAGTATCACGAGGAACGCGATCTGACCCCGCTCGATTTCTATCATAAATATATCGGGGTCGCGCTGCGGGACTATGTGGCGGTCATCAATGAGCCGACGGCGGACAAGCCGCTGGATATGCCAATCAAATTCCATGCTGTTGAGAATATGGCCGGGCGCGACATGCAGGCACTGAACCTGGAGCAGTCCGCGCTCGAGGAACTCTGCCTCAGGCAACTGCAGGCTGGGCAGCCGATCTGGTTCGCCTGCGATGCAGGTGCCTTTGGCGCGCGCAAGGATGGTGTCTGGGATCCGGCAAGTGTCCGGTATGAGGACTTGCTGGGTGGATTCTCGACGGATATGCCGAAGGGAAAGCGGCTCGAGTATAACAGCAGCTCGGCGACGCATGCCATGTTGCTGACGGGCGTGCATCTCGATGCTGCAGGCCGGCCGGACCGCTGGAAGATCGAGAATTCGTGGGGCAAGGACGTAGGCGACAAGGGCTACTTCGTCTGCTCGGAAGAGTATTTCCGGGAATACGTCTATGAGGCCGTCATCGACAGACAGCATTTCAGTCCGGCACAGATGGCTCTGCTCGATAAGGAACCCGTCGTCATCCGGGCGTGGGATGAGGATTATTGATTATGGAGACCCGAACTGGATAGAAAGACGAAAAACGGGACCGCGAGAATGTGTTGCATTCTCGCGGTCCCGTTCGTTATACGATGAAATAATCAGACTCAGTTCTGCTGAGCGACAGCGGCATTCAGGTCGCTGATGAGGCCATCGACGTCGATGCCGTGGGCCAGAGCGCCCTGCTCGATGTTCTCGAAGTGGGCGGCAGCGCAGCCCAGGCAGCCCATGCCGGCGTCCATGAAGACCTCAGCCGTATTCGGATACTGCTGTACGACCTCGAGTATGCTCATATCTTTAGTTATAGCCATTTTATAAACCTCCTGATAAAAACTGCATGGCCGGCTTGACCGGCCCTCATTTCAAAGGAATTATAACATGAGGGGCAGGGCTTTTCAAGTAATATATGTTACAAGGAGAGCAATATCTTTCAGTTTCGGGGATTTTCGGGGCTGTCAGGGTGGAAATTTTGAGGTGCACGCGTTACAATAGAACTTGAGTGTAGTTTACTTCAAGGGGCTGACCATACGTGCAAGGAGGCGTCAGGCGGTCCGTCGTTTTAGGAACTAAGGGGAATAGACAGATGGGATTGATAGCGTTCAAGCTGGGCGCGGTGCCGGTTTATTCGTATGGTCTGCTGATATTGGCCGCACTGGTGATATTCATGTTGGCAGCGTTCGTCAGTGTGCGGCTGAGGCATGAGTCGTTCGCGGTGGTGGCGGATATGTTGCTCTGGGGGCTGCCGTTGGCGCTGATCCTGGGACGAGCAGGCTACGTATTGCATCATTTCGACTACTATGCGGATGCACTGCCGTCCATACTGGCATTCTGGCAGGGCGGCTATTCGTTCTACGGTGCTCTGGCGGGCATGCTGGCGGCTGTGCTGGGCGTAGCGCTCGTGCAGGGGCTGCCAGCCTGGCACTGGCTCGATACGCTGGCACCGGCAGGAGTGCTGGCGCTGGTTGTCGTGACATTCGGCGTCTTCGTACTGCAGCTGAATGTCGGCTGGGCCCTGCCGCAGGATGTGCCGAATGATCATACGTTGATGGAGTATGTGGAGTCTGTCTATCGGCCGGCCGGCTATGAGGACACGCTGTATTTCCAGCCGATCGCCCTTTACCAGTCCGGGCTGCAGCTGGTAGCTTTTGCGCTGGTGACAGTCTTTGCCCTGGTGCGCGGGGTGCTGGGACGGCCGCGCATGGATGGCTGCGTGTTCCTGCTGGCGGTCGCGCTCGTGTCGTTCATACGGCTGGGGTGCGGTTTCTACTATCTTTCCAGCGGCATCATGGCGCCGTCGGCGCTGCCGCTGGGACGTCTGCTGTCGGGGGGCTGCGGCGTACTGGCACTGCTATGGATGGCCGTGCGGCTGTATTCCCACCGATCGGTTTCCGTTCGAGGCTGATGATGATGCAGGATGGAGGAAAAGAAATGCCGCGCAAATGGATGAAACGTCTGGGCCTGCTGCTGATGCTGCTGCTCGTGCCTCTGCTCGTATCGAGCCCGAAGCCGATTACGGCCAGCATGTACGAGGCGAGTGAGAATGGTACGAAAGTGCTCGTACTGAACTATCACAAGATTGACAATATGAATATATCGCTCTCGGTCCTGCCGGAGGATTTCGATGAGCAGATGAAGTACCTCTACGAGCACGGTTACCATACGATAACGCCAGACGAGCTTTATGACAGTCTCGAGGGTACGGGAACCCTGCCCGATAATCCGGTGCTCATCACGTTCGATGACGGATATCGGGATAACTATGATAATGCGTACCCGATCTTGCAGAAATATGGCTTCAAGGCGACAGTATTCGTCGTGACGAGCTTTCTCGGAAAATATCCTAATTATATGACCTGGGATCAGGCCCGCGAGATGGATGCGAATGGCATCAGCATCGAGTCGCATACGGTCGACCATAAATCCATGACCGATCTCACTGATGACCAGCTGCGTACGGAGCTCGTAAACTCGAAGAAGAAAGCGGAGCAGGAGCTGGGGCATCCGGTGGATTACATGGCTTATCCGACAGGCACGTATAACCTGCACATCGCGCAGCTTGTCAAGGAGGCTGGCTATAAAGCTGCCTTTACAATCAAGTACGGCAATGTGGACAAGGCCAGCAATATATACGCCCTCGAACGGGTGCCGGTGTTCCATACCGAGAATACGAACAAAGACTTCATCGAGCGCATCAAATATACCCCGATTTTCGAACGTTTTGGGTGGATAAAGAGTTGATACCACAATATGTTGTGGTCAGCCAGTCTCTCGTCAGAGAGACTGGTTTTTTAGTGTGCTCAAAGCTCTTTTCCGGCTTGACTAATATAAATTTGCTAGCTAAAATAAGATTAAGTGGCGAAATGTGGTGGAAAGTGGCGCGAAGGTGGTGAGGCAGGATGTTCATGGGGGAATATGCCCATGCAATCGATGCGAAGGGACGCATCATCCTGCCGGCCGGTTTTCGTCAGGAGCTCGGCGTATCGTTCATCATCACGAAAGGCCTTGATCACTGTCTGTTCCTGTATGGCCAGGCAGCCTGGGAGGAGCTGGCCGCGAAGCTGCGGGCTCTGCCACTGGCCAAGCCGGAGGCGCGGGCGCTGGTCCGGTTCTTCTTCTCGGGCGCCCGTACGCTGGAATGCGACAAGCAGGGGCGCTTCCTCGTCCCTGCCAATCTGCGGCGCTATGCCGGTATCGAGCTGCGGCAGGATGTCGTGCTGGCCGGTGCGGATAGCCGCATCGAGGTATGGAGCAAGTCGCAGTGGACAGAATACACCAACGAGGTAGAGCCGGATGTGACGGCGATTGCGGCGTCGCTGGAGGGCTTGCTCTGAGTCGGATATGATTTTTTCTGAAGGAACAGGAGTGGGGTGAGCCTTTTGAGTGATGAATTCCATCATGTCAGCGTACTGTTGGAGGAGTCGGTCCGGGGGCTTGTCACAGCCACGGACGGTACCTATGTAGACTGCACGCTCGGCGGTGGCGGCCACTCCCATCGCATCGCGGAAATGCTGGCGCCGGCCGGGCGCATCATCGGCATCGATCAGGACAGCGAGGCCATAGCGGCAGCCAGCGAACGGCTGGCCGATGTCAGCTGCCATATCGATATCGTTCACGATAATTTCCGCAATCTGGAACACATACTGGCCGAGCAGGAGGCTCCGCTCGTCGACGGCGTGCTGTTCGACCTCGGAGTGTCATCGCATCAGCTCGATGATGCGGCCCGCGGGTTTTCCTATATGCATGATGCGCCGCTCGACATGCGCATGGATGAATCGGCCGCGCTATCGGCCTACGATGTGGTCAATACGTACTCTGAGGAGGAGCTCGACCGCATATTCCATGACTATGGTGAGGAGCGCTGGGGACGGCGCATCGCCCAGTTCATCGTGCGCGAGCGCGCGACGCAGCCCATCCGCACGACGGGCGAGCTCGTGAATATCATCTGCGAGGCCGTACCAAAGGCCGTGCGCCGGGCGGCGAATGGTCATCCGGCCAAGCGCATATTCCAGGCGATACGGATCGAGGTCAACGACGAGCTTGGGATACTCGAGCAGACATTCCGCACGGCCGTCCATCATCTGAAGCCGGGTGGACGCATCGCTATCATCACGTTCCATTCGCTCGAGGACCGCATTGCAAAGAATACATTGCGCGAGCTGGCCCGCGGTTGCATATGCCCGCCGGAGCTGCCAGTCTGCGTGTGTCATCATAAACCAGAGATCAAGCTCCTCGGCAAGGCGATCAAGCCCTCGCCGGAGGAGACGGCGCGCAACTCGCGTGCCAAAAGCGCGAAACTGAGACTGGCTGAGAAGCTGCCAGCCGGAGAGGAGGGGAATGGCCATGCCGGCTACCAAGCCTGAAACATCATATGCGACGCCAGATGTGGCCAAGCCTCAGCAGCCGCTTGTCAAGCGGGTGCTGGCCAGGCAGTTCCGCTCCCGGTGCAGTGTCTTGTTCGCGGTCATGACGATCATGGCTTTCGTTGTCGTGGCGCAGAGCGGAATCAAGGCCAGCCGCGGCTATGAGCTGGTCCGGATCCAGAAACAGGCGGAGACGGTAGAGGCAGAGAATCAGCGGCTGCAGCTGGAGATATCCCAGCTGAAGTCGCCGGAACGCATACAGCAAATCGCTACGACTCAGCTCGGCATGGAGGTCCCGCGGAAGGTTTATTTTGCTCATGAGAACAAATGATTGCTATGGAGCCGCCTGACATCGGGCTCAAGATGTCGGGCGGCTCGTTTTACGCATATTAGGACGGATAACCAGCAGGAGGAAGATATAAAATGAAGACATTGCAGGATATAGCGGCGCAGGTCAAGGGTGCAAGCATCGATGGCCGGCCGGATCTCGCGATCAAGGATATCGAGCACGATTCGCGCAAGGTGCAGGCGGGGACGCTTTTCGTATGCATCCCCGGTGTCCATACCGATGGGCACATGTTCATCCCGCAGGCCGTACGGGCCGGAGCGGTGGCGGTGCTGACGACGAAGAAGCGGGCGGATATCGAGGTGATGGGCATCCAGCTGCCGGACACTGTAGCTGTGCTGACGGTGCCGGAGCTCGATGCAGCGCTCGACGTCATGGTGCCGTATTTCCATGACTATCCGGCGCGGTCCATGCGCGTGATCGGCATCACGGGGACGAATGGCAAGACGACGACGAGCTATATCACGCGGGGAATCCTGCGGGCGGCCGGCTACAAGGTCGGTCTCATCGGCACGATCAAGATCATGATCGAGGAGGAGAGCTTCCCAATCCATAATACGACGCCGGATGTCGTCGAGCTGCAGCATATACTGGCGACCATGCGCGACCGCGGCATGGATTATGTCGTCATGGAGGTCTCGAGTCATGCGCTGGCACAGGGACGCGTGTCAGGCATCGAGTTCGATACCTGCGTGTTCACGAACCTCACGCAGGACCATCTCGACTTCCACAAGACATTCGAGAACTATCGTCTGGCCAAGGCCAAGCTGTTCGATCTCGTCTCGCAGCCGGGGACGAAGCAGGGCAAGACAGCGGTCGTGAATATCGATGACGAGTCAGGAAAAGTCATGCTCGATCATGCGCATTGCAGTCATATCACCTATGGCATCGAGCATGAGGCGGACCTGCGGGCCACCGATATCGATGTACTGGCGAGCGGGGCGCATTTCACGCTGCGCAATGATGCGTTCGGTGCAGCGGGCATGAAGCTGTCGCTGCATATCACGGGCATATTCAATGTCTACAATGTGATGTCGGCCGTGGGCGCGGCTCTGGCCGAGCATATAGCGCCGGAGGTCATCGCGCGCGTGCTGGCTGATTTCCACAGCGTGCCGGGCCGGTTCGAGCTCGTCGATGCAGGGCAGGATTTCTCGATCATCGTCGACTATGCCCATACGCCGGACGGCGTGGAGAATGTGCTGAAGACGGCTCGCCAGATAGCGAAGCGCCATATCATCGCGGTATTCGGCTGCGGCGGCGACCGCGACCGCACGAAGCGGCCAATCATGGGACGGCTGGCGGCCGAGCTCGCGGATGTCGTCATAGCTACGTCGGACAACCCGCGGTCCGAGGACCCGGAGGCCATATTGCGCGAGGTCGAGGCCGGGGTGCAGGAGAAAATCGGTGACAAGCATCACGAATGCATCGCGGACCGTCGTACAGCTATCCGCCGGGCGGTCGAGCTCGCCCAGCCGGATGATATCGTCGTCATACTCGGCAAGGGACATGAGGATTATCAGATACTGGCAGATCGCACGATTCATTTCGATGACCGCGAGGAGGCCCGCGCCGCTGTGGCGCTGAAGCTGGGCCAGGCAGAGTAAGGTTTGTTTGCAAAGGAGATAAAAATGCCGGCATTCACGCTCAATGAGATAACACGGGCCACCGGGGCCGAGATCGTTCAGTCGGGCAGCGACTACTTCACGGATATTGTCACGGATACGCGCAAGCTGAAAAGCAGCTGCCTGTTCCTGGCGCTGAAGGGTGAGCGCTTCAATGGTGAAGATTTCGCAGCAGAGGCCATACGGCGCGGGGCAGCGGGCGTCATCGTGAGTCGCAGCATCAGCGAGGCCAATATGGTCCAGCTGCAGGATGGCGATGGCACCGTCCTCACGGTACCGGATACGCTGCTGGCGTATCAGCAGATCGCGCATCTGCACCGGATGCGGTTCCATCTGCCGGTCGTGGCCATAACGGGGTCGAACGGCAAGACGACGACGAAGGACCTCACGGCGGCCGTGCTGTCCGCACGTGGGCCGGTGCAGAAGACGCAGGCAAACTTCAACAACGAGGTCGGCCTGCCGCTGACGCTGCTGGGCATCCGGCCGGAGCATGTGGCGGCCGTCGTCGAGATCGGCATGCGTGGGCTGCACCAGATCGACAAGCTCGCGCCACTGGCGGCCCCATCGGTGGGCATCGTGACGAATGTCGGTGAGACGCATATGGAGCTCCTGGGCTCGCTCGAGAATATTGCGCGGGCGAAGTCCGAGCTCGTGGAGGCCATCCCCGCGGGCGGCACGGTCATCCTCAACAATGACAATACGTATGTGGCCGCGATGCGCCGTCAGGCCCGGCCGGGCGTGAAGGTGCTGACGTTCGGCATCGAGCCGGGGCCGGCTGATTCGTCGCTGGGGACAACGGATATCCGGGCTGAGGATATCCGCACCGAGGGCCAGCAGACGCGGTTCTTCGTCGACTACGGCGGCGAGCGGCATGAGTATGTGGTGCCGATGGTCGGCCGTCACAATGTCTACAATGCACTGGCTGCCATCGCGGCAGGCTTCGCGCTCGGTGAGACGCCGCAGGAAATCGCTGATGGATTGCAGCAGCTCGAGGCTACGAAGATGCGTTTCGAGTGCGAGCGGCTCGGTGACTGGAACATCGTGAACGATGCCTACAACGCCAGCCCGATGTCGATGAAAGCGGCAATCGAGACACTCGATGCTCTCGTAAAGGAGAAGCTGGCAGCCGGGGAGGCGGCCTATAACGGCCGCATGATCGCGGTCATGGGCGATATGTTCGAGCTCGGCAGTGTCGCCGAGTCGGCACATACTGAGGTCGGACGCGAGCTGGCCGAGCACGGTTTTGCGGCGGTAGTCACGCGCGGGGAACTGGCCCACCATATCGCCGAGGCGGCTCGCACGGGCGGCGTGCCTGAGGTATATGAGTGCGATTCGCACGAGGCGGCTGCGGCCAGACTGAAAGAGCTGCTGCAGCCGGGCGATACGGTGCTGTTCAAAGGCTCGCGTGGCATGCAGATGGAGAAGATCATCGACCTGCTTGGTTGAGAGGTATCGCGACCGCGGCAGGGAGGGCTCCGTCATTCCGCTATTGTGATTCAGCTAAAATCCATTTTTGCCCGATTATAATGTCCCTTGTTACGTCTTAAACGCGCTGCGCTTGAACGAAAGACTTCACTACGGGGAATATAGGATAGGGCAAAAATGAATTTCTTCACGCTGAACCACGACGCTCCATTATGGAGCCCTCCCTGCCGCTGCTATGTGCAATTGTGCAGGCTATTATAAAAAGATAGAAGAGAGGATTTATCTTGCAGAGTGTAATAATCGCCGTCGTCATAGCGGCGGCCGTCGTGCTGATATCGGGGCCGTTCTTCATACCGATGCTGCACCGGCTGAAATTCGGTCAGAGCATCCGTGAGGAGGGGCCGGCCAGCCATCAGGCGAAAAGCGGTACGCCGACGATGGGCGGCATCATGATCATCCTGGGGATCACGCTGGCGACGCTCGTAGCTGCGCCGCTCACGACGGAGGTGCTGCTGGCGCTGTTCATCATGCTGGGTCATTTCCTGCTGGGCTTCCTCGATGACTACATAAAGGTCGTGAAGAAGCGCAATCTGGGGCTGCGGGCCAAGCAGAAACTGCTGGGGCAGATCATCATCGCCATTGTCACGATGGTCATCGGCACGCGCGTCCTCGGCATCGATACGACGATCTGGGTGCCGGTAGCGAATATCGATATCGATATCAGCTGGGGCTACTACCTGCTCGTGCTGTTCGTACTCGTCGGCACCAGCAACGCCGTGAATCTCACGGATGGTCTCGACGGCCTGGCGTCGGGCACGGTCGCCATCGCGATGAGCGCCTACGCGGTCGTATGCGTGCGCACCGGTCATCCGGATCTCGCCATATTCTGCATCGCTGTGGTGGCGGCCTGCGTGGCGTTCCTGCGCTTCAATGCGCATCCGGCCCGCATTTTCATGGGTGATACTGGTTCGCTGGCGCTTGGAGGTGCCGTGGCGGCGGCTGGCATATTGACGCATACCGAGGTACTGCTCGCCGTCATCGGTCTCGTCTTTGTCTGCGAAGCACTGTCGGTCATCATCCAGGTCATATCGTTCCAGACGACGGGCAAGCGCGTATTCCGCATGAGCCCGATCCATCATCATTTCGAGCTCGGCGGCTGGTCGGAGAACCGGGTCGTGTTCACGTTCTGGGGCGTCGGTCTCATCGTGGCCGTCATCGGTCTGAGCATGCTGCCTTGAGGGAGCGGTGCTCAGCTGTCGGATGACTGCGAGATGCAGCTGGATTTTCGCTAGAATGGTCAGGCATGAAGCTATATGCTGGTGCAGGGGGTAATCATAGATGGATATATCTTATGCGGGACAGAAAGTCCTTATCATCGGAGCAGGTATCAGCGGCTTTGCCGCTGCCAAGGTTCTGAAGAAGCTCGGGGCCGAGGTCGTGCTGAGCGATGCGAAAGCGGAAGCAGATATCAAATACGATTTCACGGAGCTGCGTGAGGCTGGCATCGAGCTGGTATTCGGCCCACAGGCCGACAGCCTGCTCGATGGTGTCGATATCGTGCTGGCCTCGCCTGCCGTACCGGTGCGCGTGCCGATCATCCAGACCGCGCTCCAGCGGGGGCTGCGGCTCATGAGCGAGATCGAGCTGGCCTACATCCTGGCGCGGTCGCCGTTCTGTGCGGTTACGGGTACGAATGGCAAGACGACGACGGTGACATTGCTCGGCCTGTTGCTCGAGGCCCAGTTCGACCGCGTCGGCGTCGGCGGCAATATCGGTGTGCCGCTCGTTGATGAGGCTCTGCGCGTCGGGGCCGGCGGCGCGGTAGCTGCTGAGATTTCGAGCTATCAGCTCGAGGCGACGTCGCTGTTCCACCCGCATGTAGCGGCCATATTGAATGTCACGCCGGACCATATCGTGCGCCATGGATCCATGGAGGTCTATCAGGCGACAAAGGAAAAGATATTTGCTCAGCAGACGGCTGCCGATGCCGTTGTGCTGAACTACGACGATGAGCGCACGCGCGGCATGGCGGAGCGGGCACGCCGGAATACGCGCGTCTGCTTCTTCAGCCGCCGCACGGAGCTCGCAGAGGGCGCGACGCTCGTCGGCGACCGTCTCACGCTGCGCTGGGAGGGACAGGAGTATCCGCTCTGCACCGTGGACGAGCTCGGAATCAAAGGCGGCCACAACGTCGAGAATGCCCTGGCTGCTGCTGCTGTCGCCTTCCTGGCCGGCGTCGAACCAGAGCGCATGATACCGGTGCTCAAATCCTTCAAGGGCGTCGAGCATCGCATCGAGTATGTGCGGACCATCGACGATGTGCCCTACTACAATGATTCGAAAGCTACGAATACGGACTCGGCGATCAAGGCCCTGGAGACATTCCCGGACCATATCATATTGATTGCGGGCGGCGATGACAAGCTGACCGACCTGACGGATTTCATGACGCTCGTGAAGGCGCGTGTCGATGAGCTCATCCTGCTCGGCGATGCCGCGGAGCGCTTTGCCAAGGCGGCACTGGACATGGGAATAGCGGCGGAGCACATCTATAAGGTCGGCTACGACATGGGGGCGGCAGTGGCCAAGGCCCATGAACTGGCCAGCAAGCCGCAGGTCGTGCTGCTGTCGCCGGCGTGCGCCAGCTTCGATATGTACGACGGTTTCGAGGAGCGCGGCCGGGATTTCAAGCGCCTCGTGCAGGCCCTGTGATTTAGTAAAGAGGTTTTATTTTGAACATCATAGTATCAGGCGGCGGGACGGGCGGCCATATATATCCCGCCATCACCATCATCCGTACCATACAGCAGCGAGTACCGGAGGCCAGATTCCTCTATGTGGGCACGAGCAAGGGACTCGAGGCGGACATCGTCCCGAAGGAAGGACTGCCGTTCGCAACGGTGGAGCTGCAGGGCTTCGAACGCCATCTGACCGTGGATAATATCCGCCGCGCAGCCAAGGCGATGGTGAGCGTCACGAAAGCGGCTAAGATCGTCCGCGATTTCCAGCCGGATCTGGCAATCGGGACGGGCGGCTATGTCTGTGGTCCGATCCTGCTGGCGGCCAGTCTCATGCATGTGCCGACGCTCATCCAGGAGCAGAATGTCGTTCCCGGTATCACGAACAAGATCCTGGGACATTTCGTGACCAAGGTGGCCGTAGGGACGCCTGAGGCTGCGAAATTGTTCCCGGCTACGAAAGTCACTTATACGGGGAATCCGATCCGCAGCGAGGTCATGACGGCTGAGCGCGAGGCGGGAGCCAAGGCTTTCGGCTTTGATCCGCAGCGCCTGACATTGCTTGTCTCAGGCGGCAGCCGCGGGGCGCGGGCCATCAACCGGGCCATGATCGATGTGCTGGCGATAGCGGTCGAGCACCCGGAGGTGCAGATCCTGCACGTCACCGGCAAGAATGAATACGATGATACGATCGACCGGCTCCGTCAGAAAGGCGTGAATGTGGAAGATTATCCGCATATCCGCGTGGAGCCGTACCTTTATAACATGCCACAGGCTATGGCTATGGCTGATCTGGCCGTATTCCGGGCCGGAGCGACTGGCCTCGCCGAGCTGACGGCACGCGGCATACCGGCGGTGCTGATACCATATCCCTATGCGGCCGAGAACCATCAGGAGCACAATGCCCGTGCGCTCGAAGCGGCCGGGGCGGCGCGCGTCATACTGAACCGCGACCTCAATGCTCAGACACTGTCGTCCGTATTGACCGAGCTCCTTTCGGAACCGGGCAAATTGAAGATAATGGCGGAGGCCAGTCGCAAGCTGGGCCGGCCGCAGGCTGCCGGCGACATCGCCGACTTAGCGCTATCTATAGCCAGAAAGGACTAAAATAATATGCAAGAGCTCAAAGAACTGAATGGATTGAAAAAAATACATTTCGTCGGCATCGGCGGAGCGGGAATGAGTCCTCTGGCCAAGGTGCTGATCGAACTCGGCTATGATGTATCAGGCTCGGACCGCGAGGATTCGGATATCATCAAGCATCTGCGCGAGATGGGAGCCCGCGTGATGCTCGGCGGCCAGAAAGCGGAAAATGTGCGTGGGGCTGATGCCATCGTCGTATCGACGGCTATCCCGTACGACAATCCTGAGGTGCTGGCGGCCCGCGATCTCGGCATACCGAAGCTGCATCGCTCGGATATCAATGCCGCCCTCGTCAATCAGTACAAGGGCATCGCGGTGGCCGGCTCGCACGGCAAGACGACGACGACCTCTATGCTCGGCGTCGTGCTGACGGAGGCCGGCATATCGCCTACGGTCATCGTCGGTGGTGAGGTGCCAGACCTCGGGACGAATGCCCAGCTCGGTCTTGGCGAATACCTCGTATCCGAGGCGGATGAGAGCGATGGCTCTTTCCTGAAGCTGCGGCCGCATATCGCTGTCGTCACGAATGTCGAGGACGACCATATGGACCACTATGGCACCATGGAAAATATCATAAAGGCATTCACCCAGTTCATCAACAACAGCGATCCGGCGGAGGGCTATGCCGTCATCTGCTTCGACAATGACAATCTGCGTGAGAAGATCGCACCGGCACTGGAGCGCCGCTATATATCGTATGCCATCGACCATGCGGCTGACTATCAGGCCTGCCATCTGGCCACGACGAGCAAGGGCATTGCGTTCGACGTCATGCATGGCAACGAAGCGCTCGGCCATGTGGAGCTGAATATTCCGGGCCGCCACAACGTGCTCGATGCGATGGCCTGCATCGTGACGGGGCTGTCCATCGGCGTGCCGTTCGCGAAGCTCGTGAGGGGACTGGCTCATTTCCATGGGGCGAAGCGCCGTTTCCAGACGAAGGGGCGCGTGCATGACGTGTGGGTCGTCGATGACTACGCCCATCATCCGACTGAGATAGCCGCTACGCTGAAAGCGGCCCGCGAGACGCAGCCGAAGCGCCTGATCTGCGCTTTCCAGCCGCATCGCTACTCGCGCACCCAGCTGCTGCATGCGGAATTCGGTCAGGCTTTCCGCGATGCCGACCTGCTCGTCCTCACGGATGTATATGCCGCCGGCGAGGCTCCGATCGAGGGCATCAGCGGCCTCACGATACTCGATGAGGTGAAGCGCCAGACCGGCCAGAAGGTCGAGTACATAGAGGATAAGCGCGATATCGCTGGCTGGCTGCATGAGAATGTACAGCCGGGCGACCTCGTCATCACCATGGGCGCTGGTGATATATACAAGGCCGGCGAGCGTCTGGTCAAGATGTTGAAGAATGACTGATAGACAGGAGTTTTATAGATGAGTAACGGTAAGATCATAGTCGTCATGGGTGGCACGTCCACAGAAGCCGAGATATCGCGTCAGACTGGCACGGCCATACTGAAGGCGCTGCAGTCAAAGGGCTATAATGCCGAGGGCATGGAGCTTCATCCGCAGACGTTCGCCAGCGAGATCGCTGCAGCGCATCCCGCCATCGTATTCAACGCCCTGCACGGCAAATTCGGCGAGGATGGGCTCATACAGGGAACGCTCGATATGCTCGGCATCCCATATACTGGTTCCGGCGTACTGGCCGCAGCCATTACGATGGACAAGGCTGCCTCGAAGCGCGTCTTCATCGCCGAGGGGATATCGACGCCGAAGGCGCACAGCTACTATCGCTTTGAGAACGAACAGCGCAACCTCGCTGCAGAAATCGAGCAGGAGTTCGGCCTGCCTGTCGTCGTAAAGGCCAGCTCGCAGGGCTCGAGTATCGGTGTCTATATCGTCGAGCAGCCGGCCGACCTCGCATCGGCCCTCGATGAGGCGTTCAAGTATGATAACGAGATCATCGTCGAGCAGTTCATCCGTGGCAAGGAACTGACGGTGGCTGTATGGGGAGATGAGAAGCAGCAGGAGGCTTTCCCGATCATCGAGATCACGACGACGTCGGGACGCTACGATTACGAGAGCAAATACACGAAGGGGGCCTCGACCCATATCATCCCGGCCCGCGTATCGGAGGCAAAGACGAAGGAGATCCAGGAGCTGGCCGTGAAGACGTTCCGCGCTTGCGGCTGCCGTGGTGTGGCCCGCGTCGACATGATGCTCGCTGAGGATGGGACACCCTATGTCATAGAGGTGAATTCCGTCCCGGGCATGACCGAGCTGTCACTCGTACCGGACGCCGGCCGGGCTATGGGCGTAGAGTTCCCTGACCTTTGTGCGCGTCTGCTCGAGATGGCCGGCTACCAGAAATGATTGTCTTCCGGTAATTTCGTTTAGCGAGGGGGTGACTGCTTTGGCCGGAAAGAAGGAGATCAGCCCGGCAAAGCAGCCGGAGAACATACAGCCGACGCCAGTGCGCCGCAGCCCGCGACGGCTATTCAAGGGGACATTGTTATTGCTGGGCTGTGCCCTGGCTGTCGCTTTCGTTGTCTATTCGCCGCTGTTCACGGTACAGCGCATAACCGTCGCCGGCAACAGCTATCTGAGCGCCGATGAAGTGGCCAACATAGCCGGGCTTCATCGCGGTGAGCCTCTGTTCAAGATAGAGACGGCGGCCATGGCCGACCGTCTCACGCATGATCTGCGCATCGAGACAGCATCTGTGCGGCGCGAATTCCCGGATACCATCGCTGTAACGATCACGGAGCGTCAGGTCGTAGCTACCGTTGCCACAGCTTATGGCTACGCTGACTTCGACCGACAGGGCAAAGTCATGTCCTGCTATCGCAACCTGCGTCAGGTGCCAATACCGCTGATCACGGGCATCACCCTGCCCGACCTGTATGTCGGCGACGATAATCCCGATCCTACCGTAGCCAAAGTCCTGGAGCTGCTTCAGGATATCGACAGCAATTCGCTGAATATGCTATCCGAGGTCAATATAGCCGATCCACAGGCCGTGAAATGCTATACGAATAACGCCGTGGAGATACGCCTTGGCCGATTGGACCGCATAGAAGAAAAGGCCAAACTGGTACAGGATTTTCTCAGCGATTTGAGCACGACACAGCATAAGATTGATTATGTCGATTTCAGTTATAAGGCACCGGTCATCAAGCTCCATGATATGCCGGCGGGAGATGCCTATAAGCCGTGAGGTTCCGGGGATTGTTTGTTATATCTTTTTTTGGAGTATACTATGGAAATTTATCTCGAATAATGGTAGAATTGTAGTAGTATATTGACGTTTGAGTTTAGGATGGCCGCCTGGGTATTTCAGTCGTCCAGCCAGAATATATTCTTGGGGGTTAGAACAGTGTTCGAATTGGATGATAGCGGCATCGATCAGTTGGCCAACATAAAAGTAATCGGCGTGGGCGGCGGCGGCAGCAACGCTGTGAACCGCATGATAAATCTCGGCCTGCAGGGCGTAGAGTTCATCGCGGTCAATACGGATGCTCAGGCATTGCTGAAATCTCTGGCACCGAAGCGCATGCAGATCGGTGAGAAGCTGACACGCGGGCTCGGAGCGGGCGGCAAGCCAGAGGTCGGACGCAAGTCGGCCGAGGAGAGCCGCGACGACATCATCGAGGCGCTGCGCGGCTCGGATATGGTATTCGTGACGGCCGGCATGGGCGGCGGCACCGGTACAGGCGCCGCTCCAATCGTGGCACAGTGCGCCCGCGAAGTGGATGCCCTGACCGTAGGCATCGTGACGAAGCCGTTTGCCTTCGAGGGCCAGCGCCGGCGTCGCAATGCGGAGCAGGGCATTGCTGAACTCAAGAAGCATGTTGATGCGATCATAACGATACCGAACGAACGCCTCATGCAGGTCGTCGACAAGAAGACTCCGTTCACGGAGGCTTTCCAGATTGCTGATGATATACTGCGTCAGGGCGTCAAAGGCATAACCGATATCATCGCTCTGCCGGGTCTCATCAATGTCGATTTCGCCGATGTAAAGGCGACGATGACGGACTCCGGCTCGGCCATCATGGGTATAGGCGAGGCCACGGGCGAGAATGCTGCCGTCGAGGCGGCCAAGCTCGCCATATCGTCGCCGCTGCTCGAGACGAGCATTGACGGCGCTCATCGTCTGCTGTTCAACGTCACGGGCTCACCGGAGACGCTCAGCATGTACGAAGTCAACGAGGCTTCGGAGGCGATCCACGACCTCGTCGACAGCCAGGCGGATATCATATTCGGTGCTGCCCTCGACAATACGATGGGAGATACCATACGTGTGACAGTCATAGCGACGAGCTTCGAGGACAATGATTCCGTAGGTGTACCCGTACCGCCGGCGGCACCGCAGCAACAGCCCGCCGCAACACATGCCTTTACCGGCGAACAGGCCGCCGGACCGGCAGCCGCTCAGCCCCAGCAGCCGCAGGTCGTCCAGCCGGCTGCCCCTGAGAGCACAGCCGAAAGCTTCATCGATATACCGCCCTGGATGCGTCGGAAGTAATCACAAGATATTATTTTGGATTCGGCCGGATGGCCGAATCCAATTTTTTTGTTTCAACCCCTTGACAGGAGAACGTAAAGCGTGTAACATAGTACAGGTCGTCAGCCGACAGGGGCTGGAACGAAACAGCAGCCGCGCACCGGAAGGCAGCCAGCCTGCTGGGGAGAGAAAAAAATCTCCTGAAAAAGTTCTTGACAAAAAGAAGCTGACGCGATATACTAATAAGCGTCGCTGATGAGGAACAGAAAGTTCTGAAGCGAAAGAATTGTTCTCTGAAAACTAAACAATGTATAAGAATCATGCAAATCTGTATGAACAAGCCAGATGTAGATGCGAGAGCATCAAACATCGATTGGAAATGTGAATATCACATAGCAATCGGCAATTTCTTTGCTGACCTGTCCAAGAGTCCGAAGGACGATTGGGTAACAGGTCGCATGCGAAAACGTCCCAAGAAGCAAGCCCGTAAGGGCGCAGCTGATTGGCTGACGTTGACCGCTGTGACTTATTGAGAGGTCGGCAACCTAAAGATAATTAGAGCCAATCAGGTTCTTCAATTTAATGGAGAGTTTGATCCTGGCTCAGGACGAACGCTGGCGGCGTGCTTAACACATGCAAGTCGAACGGGGCAATTGAAAGCTTGC
>Ga0256404_1006055_pt1 | contig 20502 bp, 2 predicted proteins | sample RumenRJG_01DNA_FD_185990 | JGI IMG/M metagenome (GOLD analysis project Ga0256404, IMG submission 185990) | Bovine rumen microbial communities from Lethbridge, Alberta, Canada - RJG_01 | ecosystem: Host-associated > Mammals > Digestive system > Stomach > Rumen | place: Canada: Alberta | collected...
CAATAAGCTCCATACAAAGATCCAGACCGGCAGGACCGGGACCCATCTTTATGAGCTGAAAAGCGCCTGAAATTTTGAAGGTTTAAAACAGATCTTTCTTTCAACGATCCGGCACTTGCCGGATGTGGTTGAAGTCTCCGATTTTCTGACTTGCCACCATTTCAGTGTTCGATTTCCTGAGATATCAACAAAAACAGGCATGGAAAAAGGGCTGCGCCCTACAGTTTTCTAAACTATAGTGCGACAGCCCCTTTTTGTGTGTCCGTTTTGTAACTACCCTGATGCTAGAATGAAGCCGATCAAAAAAACACTAAGAAATGAAACCGGTTCTGCAGAAGCATCTGCAGGGAAGAAGGTGAATGATGATGAAGACAAGGCTCCAGCATCAGATGAATGCAATACAGAAAAAGCATAGATCAGAGCAAAAGAGCCGCCGGCTGCGTGCGGTCCTCGCGGGGACAGTGGCGGTAAGCGTGCTTTATGCGCTGCTTCTTCCGGCATTTACCCTGGAAAAAACCACATACTGCGGAAAAGAAGCACACGTACACGAAGACGGGTGCTATGAATATATCCTTGATTGTCCTGTGACGGGAGAGACCGGCGCAGCTATTAGCGTGGAAGAATTCATGAAGCTTCCGGGCGCCAAAGAGGCACTCGAGAGGTTCAGGCTTGGAGATCAGGAGGCAGCAAGACAGAGGGAAGAAGCTGCCTATGCTGCCGCCAAAGCAGGCAAAAGCGGATCCAAAACCGGAGCCGCAGCTTTGGATACGGATGGAGAATGGGCACAATCTGCGGATCACGTACGCTCCGTTAGATCGGGCGATGGACTGAATGGGAATTCTGAGCTTTGGGACGAGGATACGGAGATCGTAAGCCCCGCCGGCAGTGAGACCGGATCCGGGCGGAAGAATGCGACCTCTTCTGATTATTATGAAGACGGAACAGACATCTATGCTGCTCATGAAAGAGCCTGGAGCGGCATGGAAGGGAACAATGCTGCAGAAAGCGGTGTATCTCCTGCAGATGATGACGATACTGTCCTCAGCATCTCCTATGCGGATGATGGCGATGTTGCCCGGTCAGACGATCAGGAAGAAAACGAAGTGACAGAGACGACGGCTTATGCTGTGGTCAATGCAGACGGAGCTGTGGAGGAAAGCGCATTTTCTGTTGTTGCGTCGGAAAATATCAATGATGAAATCATAAGCCAGGACCTCAATGATAATGAAGCCGGTGATGGCTATGTCACGGTCGCGGCTGACAATATCGGCAATGCTGTTAATGATTCGGGAAATGAAATCTCCGGTACGGACGGTATCGGGGACGGATCTGCTGTGGATGCAGGAAATGATACTTTCAGCGCGGATGATGTTGAGCACAATACTGCAGTTAGCACCGACATCGAAGCGGCGGAAGTCTCTGCCGGAACCACCGATCTTATCGCGGTGGAAGACCTTGCCGGAGTTACCGATCCGGCCATGATGGATACTCCTGCCGGAATCGTAGATCCTGCAGTGGCAGCAGCCCATGTGCATACGGCTGCCTGCTACCGCAGAGTGCTTATCTGCGGGCTCGAAGAGCATGAGCACAGCCTGGCCTGCCATGCGGATCCTTCGGCGGATCTGGAGAAGCTCAGCCTCATCGAGGATCTCTTCCCGAGCTTTGAGGAGGAGAAGGCAAGAGACAGCTATGAGTACGCGGCAAAGCTTGCCGAGTTCCAGAAGGGATACCGCGAGAGCGTTCATAATTACGTGATCATTGACGAGGGTGATCAGGAAACGACCCAGGGCTACACCCGCTACGGCGACTGGGCAGGCGATGCCTATACAGTGGAGTGGAATCCGCTCTTTGCGGCATTTACCGCAAAATATGCAGGAATGGATATCGAAAGCTTCGATCCGGGGCTTGCAGAGCTTTCGGGAGAAGCTGCCGCTGCACCTGTTATGGTGAGCGCGGCGGATTGGATGCAGAACTTAAATGAAGCTATGCTGCAGGAAACCTCCGGGGCAGATCCGGCAGTGGTGCCTGTTGCAGCAGATGTCCTAGAGAATATCCGTGAAGTGGCTCTGCGTGTCCAGGAAACGGGAAATACAGAAGCGCTTGAGAGCATCCCGGAGGATCCGGCACTTAAAACAGCCCTGATCCGCGCGATGAGCGCATCCGGAAGATACGGAGAAGACAGCTTCCGTCTCGTTGAGAGCTATATCGGCCTTGCATTTTCCGATTATCTTCTCGAGGACGGGGAGGGAAATGAGTTCTTAAGCCTTTCGTACTATGCGGAGGGTCACCCTGCGGCACCGGCAGCAGGAGAGCTTGTATTCCTCGATCTGGACGGGGACTTTGAAGCGGACCATGTGGGCATCATCACTGCGGTAAACTTAAGAAAGAACCGCATGAGCGTGATGGTTGGAGACATTGACGAGCGCGTAAAGGAAGAAAAGTACAGCTTTGATGATATGGCTGTGCTTTCCTACGCATGCCTTCCGGAGACGGAGGAAGCGATCGCAAGAAACATCGAAGTAAACGGCGAGCCGGAGGATGAAATGGAGATCGCTTCCTTTGGCGAGATCGAACTGAACTTGGAAGCTGACGCGGAAGAAGGAACAGAGGAGATCGAAGAGTCCGAGGTGGCAATCGACAGCCTGTATATGGATGATGTCATCACGGTGGAAGGTGATGACTATACAGTGACGCTTATCGTGGGTCCTGAGGCGGAGATCCCCGCAGGGGCTGAAGTAAGAGTACTTGAGATCGACCCTGCAAGTGAAGACTATCAGGAATACAGCCTTAAGGCTTTGGATGCGCTTGGAGGAGTTACAGGAGCATTTGAATTCGCACGCTTCTTTGATATCAGCTTCCTCGTCGACGGGGAGGAGATCGAGCCTGCAATGCCGATCTTAGTCAGCATCAGCTATGATGAGGACCTGGTGCCGGAGGAAGGCATCAAGAAGGCAGTCCACTTTGCAGAGGATGGCAATATCGAGATCATCAGTGTGGCAGCCGACGGCACGGAAGCGGAAGCCGCATATGTCAATGCCGATGAGAACATCGATGATGAAGAAGATGCAGAAAGCATTGAAACCAGCGTGGTTTATGAAGAGATGTCCGTCAATGATGCCGGCAGTGAGTTTGTGGCAGACATGGAAGAAATAGCAGACAGCAAAGATCTGTTTGTTGACATAAAAATGACCAACCTTGCAGAAGAAGAGGAAGAAGCCATCGCAGCAGATTCCGCACAGGAAACCGGACGAGGTATTTCTTCCGAGATCAAAAAAGCTGATTTTGACCGTGATGAGGCGTTTGCTTCGGCGAAGACAGAGGATGCGGATATCCCGATCCTTCGCGGACTGAAGAGCCTCGGCAGGGCTGTGACGAGCTTCCTTGTAAAGGATACGGCTGATCTCGAGGGCGAGATCGCCATGGCTGAAGCAGAAAATGAAGTTTCGGATACAATAAATGAAAAAGCAGCGGACAGCGAGGCTGAGATTGCTGCCGAGGTCAATAGCGATGCCGGTGCTGTAAGCGTTGCAGCTGAAAGCACTGCAGCTGATCTCGATGCAGCGACAGCAGTACAGAGTCAGGATCCGGAGAACATCTCTGACAATCCTGCAAATGAGGATCCTGAGAAAGCTATTGAAGCAGACCGTGAAGCGGTATCTCTCAGAAAGACTTCTGCGTCCGGGAAAAAGGCAAAAGCAAGATCAAAGCATTCGGGCCGCCCGGTCAGCCGCGGCACCTTCAGCTTTATCCAGGGTAGCTTCTCCGTGACCGGCACGGTGGTGTACACTGTCGATTTCGGCTATGAAGTCAACGGAAAAGTATATGGATTTACGATGCAGGGAGCGGACTCCGTGAGTCTTAAGGCACTTGTTGAAGCACTGCATATCTATGAAAAGGCCGGCGAAGCGAAAGATAATAAAGAAACGAACGACACTGTGATTGCAGCGGCTGTTTCCAACGAGGAGCTGAATGCGCCGGCCAAAGAGCAGGACATCGAAGGTCAGAACACCGATGAACAGAACACCGGTGAGCAGAATACGAATGAGCAGAACGCCGATCTGGATAAGTTCATGAAGGATATTGCGTCTGTCACATTCAGCAATACTGAGCTTCTGGTCCCCGTGAAGGTGGAGAACGAAACGACTGCCGGCAGGATCAAGACAGAGCGAAATCTCTTCCCGGTCTATCCGCTTGGTCTCAAAGAGCCGGAGATCCTGGCACTTAACGAGAAGAAGTATTTCCCGGGCGACTGGGCACTGATCAGCCTTCTGCCCTTTGATACACAGGAAGCATTGACCGTATCCATGAAAACGGGAGAGAGCTTTACCATTCTCGTCACCGATGCCCAGGATGCGGTTATGAACGGTGACGTGGTTCAGACCATTTCAAATCCGGCAGGGACGACGATCGACCTGTTTGACTACTGGATCGTAAGTCAGGAACTGGCAGGAAGAGACGGCTGGGGCGACCTGAATCAGGGCCAGGGCGCAGCCGAGGCAGGCGATGACAAGCCGCTGAACGGCACCGGAAACAATAAGGGAATCAACTCCAGTACAAATGATCCGGAGCACGGGCACGCGCTCAAGTTCTCTCCGGCCTGGTCCGGAACCGTATATAACGGCAATAAGATCGGCACTACGGGAAATGCATGGCAGAGCGTCAATATGGATATGCGGGACGGTCTCAACAGCTATACCGGCGATGAGCATATCTGGCATTGGAACTGCCCGAATCCGTTTACCGGGATCGTTCAGAATAACCTTTCTAACGGTTATCCCATCCTGACAGAAGATCAGAAGATCGGATCGACCGGAGAGTCCCTGGCATACCTGTTTGATCCTCAGACTGACCATGCCGGAAAAGCAAGCTACGCGGGGGTCAATCAGCTCCTCTATGTGGATAAGGACGGCTATTATACCTATGACAGCCGTGACTATGCGGCAGCCTTTGATTCTGACAAAAAAGAATTCACTCTGACGGAGCAGACCTCAAACAATTCGGAAATACGCGGATTCTGGCCCTTTGGAATACAGAATTTCTGGACGGGCATGCACGTAAATACGCAGTTTTCCATGCCGGTAGGCGGCGAGGTCATGAATCCTTCCGGCGTTCTTAAACCCATGCAGTTTGAGTTTTCCGGAGATGACGATGTATGGATCTACGTCGATGGCATTCTGATCGGCGACGCCGGCGGTATCCACAACCGGACCGAAGTGGATATCAATTTCCAGACCGGGACCGTCAGCATTTCCGGATCCGGGGATAAGTATCTGGATGATCTGTTCAGAATCGGACTGCGCGACCAGGGAAAGACGGAAGACGAGATCGAACAGTATATCAGCCGCAATTTTGATGGCCATACGTTCAAATCAGGAACTTACCATACCTTTGATTTCTTCTACCTCGAGCGCGGCGGCGGCGAGTCCAATCTGTACATCCATTACAACCTGGTTTCCACGGCCGATTTTACGGGACACAAGTCCTACTACGGCGCGGATGAAACCGATATCCTCACCAGGGATCAGTTCCGCTTTGAGCTGATCGGTCTGGACGGAAAATACCGCTATGCCGAGGAAGGATCTTCTCTGGTACAGGTAGATACTGCATCTGATGCCATCATGCCCCATGCAGGCGGAAACGGCGAGGGAACCGTAGCATCCCCGCACTATGAGGACAATGTCACGACGATGATTTCTTCCGGAGAGGTCAACTCTCAGGTCTACATCACCGGCGTGACGGAAGACGGAAACATTAATTTCGGTACGGCCTCCATATCCGAAATGGACATGCATGATGCAGACGAAGGCAATCCTCCGGTATACCGCTATATCATCCGCGAGATCGTTCCGGATGATGCGGTCAATGCCGACGGGATCAGCTGGGCGCAGGCGACAGATGAGCAGAAGGCTGCCGGCGGTTTTGTAAAGGACCAGGTGATTTATGACGGGACCGTCTATTACATGACCGGCATGGTTACATCCTGGACGGAGACAGATGCAGCCGGGCAGGAGATCATAAGGCATGGAATCAAAAAGACGTATTATACGGATGATACCTATACAACAGAAAAGACGGATGTGAATTTTGTGAATTTCGAAAACCGCTTCACTCCGGACTATGGAAATGCTGATTTTGAAAAGGTCGATGCGTCCGGGAATCCGCTTGCGGGTGCTTCCTTCGCACTCTACAAGGATGAGGCCTGCACGATTCCTGCACTGAATCTCGATGCAGAAGGGCGTCCGGCATGGACCGCTGTTTCCGGTACAGACGGAAAGGTCTCCTTCGAACATGTGCGTGTCGGAACCTACTATATGAAGGAAACGGCAGCACCTGCAGACTATGAGCTGGATAACACCGTTTACAGGGTCGTCATTGAAAATGAAAGAGACAATACGAAGAGATCGAAGATCACCATCCTGGGCGATGCTTCCGAAACCCCGGTCTTTACAATTGCCAATGCAAAAGCCGGAAGGATCACCGTACTGAAAAAGTGGCTCGATGTATCCGGAAAGGAAGTGGATGGCGGAAACAGATCCGTGACTATTTTACTGAAAAGGAAACATATGGTCGAAGAGGAAGGAACCGCTCCCGCAAACCATCGGGTCACCGTACAGATGACCGTAGAGGACGGCGGCGTAAGGTACGGAACGCCGGTGACGCAGACCGTGACCGGAGATACCGTTGTCATCGAATGGGACGATGAATGGCAGAGAAACTTCAACTGGAACCTGACAGTCGGCGATAATTCCTATGAAGGATGGATCGGGGATGAAATCGTTACCACGAAGAACTATTCTTTCGAACAGATCAGCGTTGACGGAAGAAGCAGAAGACTCACCATTTACAACGTGGACGGAGATGTGAGCTTTACAACGAAGTACTGGGTGAACTGGCTCCATTCGGACGGCAATCACTGGAACAGGCTGAATGACCCTGTGATCACGGGAGCGGGAGCAGAAGCAAACTATATCGCACAGGAGGATGCTGCATTTAACCAGGAAGATCATAGACTGACGCTTGGCGGCCACGGTTGGTCACACACCTTCAGCATCGGCGGCAAAGAATCTGCTTACAGCGGCTATGATTTCCCCGCGGCAGATGACAGCGGACGGAAATATCTGTACTATGTGGCAGAGCTGGATCAGGAAGGCAATGAAACAGAAATCGGCGGATCTCCCCTGGATGGATTCATCCTGCAGGGCTATTCTGCAAACAACAGTGTCGGCGTATCCGATCAGGGATCCATCACCGTATATAACAGGGAAGAAGGCGAAAACACCATCAGCGTTGTGATCAGGAAGACGGACGATGCTGAAAACAGCACCAACTATCTCGAAGGCGCGGTCTTCAAACTGATGTACAGACAGGACAGCAGCAAAGCATTCTCCAATGTATCACCGGAAGCCGTTCCCGAGCTGGATTCAGAAAGCAGATTTACCGTACCGAAGGAAGGGATCACATTGACGGGGCTGAGAGACGGAGAGTACAGGCTGCAGGAGGTCACTCCGCCTGCCGGATATGTCATCACCAATGCCGCCCCGGTAAGCTTTACCGTAGCTGACGGAGCTGTTGCAGGTACGGAAGGAACGATCAGCGGCGTTCGATTTAAGGCAGCCGCAGAGGAAGAAGCAGCGGAATTTACCATCCCGAATACACCCGGCGCGGTTTTGCCGAATACCGGCGGCGCAGGCACCGCAGCGATCAGGCTGCTGGGCTTCCTGCTGGCAGCGGCTGCAGCGCTTCTTTGGAAGGCGTATCATCAAAGCCTTGGCAGTGTTTGCTCAGATAAGCGGAAAAAACCTGATATCACCTAAAAGAATACATACGGGGCTGTTTGCTTATTGCGAACTGCCCCTTATTCACCCGTCACGTGTGTCCGTTTTGTAACCAAACGTATGCTAAAATAAGGACAATTACAAAATTATTAAGAAAAACAAAAGAAATACAACAAAATCGTGACAAACAGGTCAATGAACATGTTGTAAACTGCCGTTTCGGAGTGTATGATTGATTAAAAAGGTAAAGTCTGTCCTTACTATAACGTTTACAAAATAATATATAGAGCCATCTTCCTATGCATCATGGGTGCTTTTTAAAGAGGTGAATGATTATGAAGAAAAAGCTTCAGGATCATCTGACGGAAATACAAAACAATCGTAAGGTCGAAAGCAAGAGGCGAAGGATTCGCTCCATTCTTTCGGGTGTTGCTGTGGTGGGTGTGCTCTATGCTCTGCTCCTCCCTGCATTTACCCTGGAAAAAACAACATACTGCGGAAAGGAAGCACACGTTCATGAAGACGGGTGCTATGAATACATACTTGATTGTCCTGTGACGGGAGAAACCGGCACAGCTCTTGGGCTGGAAGAATTTATGCAGCTTCCGGGCGCTTATGAAGCGCTGGAGGCATTTCGCCGTGGAGAGGAAGCGGCTGTACAAAGGGCGGAGGATGCCGGGGCAGCAGCTATAGATACATATGGAGATAAGGCTCCATCTGCAGATCCTGCACTCCCTGAGGGCTCTGGTCCGGAGCAGGATCATGACAAGGATCGATGGGAGGATGATAACAACGTGGTCGTAAGTCCCGCGGAGGATCAGCCTTCCCTGAACACGGATCCTGCAACTTCTTCTGACTATCATGAGGAAGGGACGGATGTCTATGTTTCCCATGCAAGAGCCGGCGACGGGGCGGAAGCGAGCCAGACAGCAGGAAGCCCGGTACCCACAGCGGATGATGCCGGTACTGCCGGTAGCACAAGCTATGCTGTAGCCAATGCCGACGGGGCTGTAGAGGCAGAAGCCTATGCAGTTGTCAATGCGGATGGGGCTGTAGAAGATAGTGTCGTTTCTTTTGTTACCTCGGATGATGCCTACAGTGACATTATAAGACAAGATATTAACAGCGATGACCTGGACGATGGCTTCGTTACTGATGCTGCCGGTCCCGGAGGGGACACTGCCGTTTATGCAGAGGACGGTACAGACTCTGCAGAGGGCCCTGCAGGCCCCGGTGAAATCATGGCAGGAACTACTGACACCAACGATGAGGACGGCTCTGCAGGCCTTGCAGAGACTCACACAGGCCATGGAGAGGGTGCAGATGGTATCGATCCTCAAAATGCGGAGAGTGAAATCACTGGTTCGGACAGTATCCTGGACGGTTCTATGAATGCCGGTATAGAAAATGCCGATTCCGGCGAGAATGTCACAGGAAACAGCGATGAAGCAGGTACAGGCATTTCTGCCCCGGAAGGTACTGTTGACACCATAGACCCCGCGGTCACCGAAGTCCCTGCCGGCACGATAGATCCGGCTCTGGCAGCAGCCCATGTGCATACGGCAGCCTGCTACCGCAGGGTTCTTGCCTGCGGGCTCGAGGAACATGAACACAGCCTTGCCTGCTATGCGGATCCGTCCGCGGACGTAGAGGATCTCGGTCTGATCGAGGATCTCTTCCCGACCTTTGAGGAGGAGAAGGTAAGAGACAGCTACGAGTATGCGGCAAAACTTGCCGAGTTCCAGAAGGGATACTGCGAGAGTGTTCATAATTATGTGATCATTGACGAGGGCGATCAGGAGACGACCCAGGGCTACACCCGCTACGGCGACTGGGCAGGCGATGCCTATGCGGTGGACTGGAACCCGCTCTTTGCGGCATTTACCGCAAAATATGCGGGAATGGATATCGAGAGCTTCGATGCGCTCGCCCCGAACCCTGCCGGATACGACGTGGAGGGCAGAAATTATCAGGTAAGTGCATACGACTGGATGCAGGCACTGCGGGAGGCTTCCCTGGAACAGGTGGATACGCCGGATTATCTCGATGCGTTTATCGGGACGGACGTACTTCCCACCATACGGGATACCGCGGCCGGCTTCCTTGAGGCCGGAAACCATGAGGCGCTGCAGAACGTTCCCGGAGACCCTGCGCTTAAAAACATGCTGGTGAAGGCACTTTCTGCCGCTGACCGTCAGCATGAGAACAGCTTCCGCGAGGTGGAACAGTATCTGGATCTGAATTTTGCGGATTATCTCCTGGAAGACGAAGAAGGCAATGAGTTCCTGAGTCTTGAATACTATGCGGAGGGACATCCTGCGGCACCGGCAGCAGGCGAGCTTGTGTTCCTCGATCTGGACGGGGATTTTGACGCGGACCATGTCGGCATCATCACTGCGGTGAACTTAAGAAAGAACCGCATGAGCGTGATGGTCGGAGACATTGACGACCGTGTAAAGGAAGAAAAGTACAGCTTTGATGATATGGCTGTGCTTTCCTACGCATGCCTTCCGGAGACGGAGGAAGCAGTCGCAAGAAACATTGAAGTAAACGGCGATTCTGAGGCTGATGCTGTACCTGCAGACTTTGGCGAGATTGAGCTGGAATCCGAAGCGGACGAAAGCGAAACCGGGGAGTCCGAGGTGGAGATCGAAGCTGTCCACGGACCGTACTTAAACGGATACCTGACCTACGGCAGGGAAGAGGCGGAAGCCCTCGGATATGATCCGGCGGAGATCGACTATGAGATCACCATCGGGATCGGAGAGGATGCGAGGATCCCGGAGGATGCGGAGCTTAGAGTCGAGGAGATCGACCAGGAGAGCGACGCCTATCAGGAATACTATGACGCGGCCCTGGCGGCTCTCGACGGCGTGACCGATACGCTCGAGTTCGCGCGCTTCTTTGACATCAGCTTCATGCTGGACGGGGAGGAGATCGAACCGCAGGGATCGGTCCAGGTGACGATCAGCTATGACGAAGCGCTGGATATCCCGGAAGAGGGTGTCAGGAAAGCGATCCATTTCATAGATGAGGAGCATGTAGAGCTCATCGGACTGGACGGTGAAGAAATCGTCTCCGATGATATGCCGGATGAAGAGGAGGCAGAAGAAATATTTGCCACAGCTGCAGATGAAACAATAACTGCGGCAGCAAAGGCTGACGGCGGGTCTGCACTGTCTGAAAATACTTTGGAAGAGCACGATCGAGAAGAAGCTGTTATAACCAAAGAAGAAAGAAAAATCGACTTCAGTCAGGACGAGGCATTTGCCGCGGCACAGTCTCATGACGGAGAAACCGGGCTTCTGGGCGGCATCAAAAAGCTTGGAAGAAAAGTTGCCGGGTTCATCGTGAAGGATACTGCCGATCTCGAAGGCGAGATGGGTATGACCGAGGCTGCCAATGCAAAGACAGCCGGTACTGATGCGGAAAGTGAAATGACTGACGCAGAAGGAAAGCAGATGGAAGAGGCTGAGGCTGCATTGAACAGCAGCACTGCACTTTCCGATGCGGAAAATGCTTCTGCTGTACAGGAAGATGCACCTGCAGCTGACGAACAGATAGCGCGTAAAGCAAATAAAAAGAAGAACAGATCCGCGGAGAGACCCGCGGGCCGTCACAGTTTCTCCTTCGTACAGGGAAGCTTCTCCGTGACCGGAACGCTGGTTTATAAGGAGCTTACAAGGAACTACATCAGCGCCAGCGGAGAGGCCTATGAGATCCGCGTCTCCTATACGGATCTTGCCGGAATTCCGGACGATGCCGAACTGATCGTAAACGAGATCCTGCCGGAGCAGGAGAGCTATGATGTGTACTACCAGGACGCTGTAGAGGCAGCGACCGAGGATGCTGCTGCCAGAGGCATCGAAATGCCCATGGTGACAGGTGCGCGCTTATTTGATATCGAGATCCATGGAAAGGATGGAAAGATCGAACCGGCAGCCCCGGTGACGGTCAATATCCGTCTCGTCGGAGCAGCGGATGCGGATTATACCTCCGTGGTGCACTTCGGAGTCGACGGCGCAAAAGCGCTGACAGCACAGACATCCGAAATTCCGGCGCCAGAAATGCAGCAGCCGGATACGGAAGCACCGGAAGAGAAAATGCCCGAAACCAGAAAAGCTGCAAAGGACACAGCCAGCGAAAGCGTCGCGAAGGAGGTCATTTTCCAGGCGGATTCGTTCTCGGTTTACACTGTTGTAAACGTGACGGATTTTGGCAGCATTGCAACCAGCGACAAAAAGTATGCCCTGGTCACCGGCATTGCGGGTGACCCCGGAGCAACTACGGGCTATTCGGAAACCTGGGGCAGGGATTATTTCACCATCATCGTCAACGCCCACGCCATGTCTGATCAGCATTTTCTGGATGGACAAAACAGAGTTGACGGGTTTCAGGTGCAGCCTGTGCATGCCTATGAGGACGGGGGCGTCTCTTACGTCGGCGGCAGTCCGGCGCAGTGGCAGTTCGAGAGCGCCGGGAACGGAAAGTACTACCTCAGCGTCAACGGAAAGTACCTGCAGAGATTTAACAAAGGAAACAATAATGACCACCAATGGGGATGGGAAGCCCGGCTGGTTGACAACATAAATGATGCCACCCAGCTCAGCATCGACGTCAACAGTGACGGAACAATCCTGATTCATGATGGCGACTTCTATCTGCATAACGACGGTAACGGCGAATGGGCTACCCGCGAATTCAAATTCACAAACCAGGGCGTAAATACAAGTTCCGCGGCATATCGCTTCCGGGTCTGCGAGGAATCCGAACTGTTCGACAGCTTTGCCGCGCGCAAGGTTTCCGTACAGGATCTTACCGTGAACAACAGATTCCTGATCTATCGCAAGTTCGAAGACAGCCAGGGCAATGAACAGCTGTACGCCCTTGCCAGTGACGGAACCTTTGTGCGCGTCTACGACGGCGGCGACACGGTCTACTGGCGAGAGACGGATAAAAACCTGTACTGGAACTACCGAATGGAAGGCGGCTATTACAGCATCTATTCCACCAACCCGGCAACAGGCGAAACCGTCTACATCAACCCGATGCATTCAGAACCGTCACAGACGATAAGCACTGAACCCTCCAGGCTGACGCTGATCGGAAAGGACAACGGCGAGTACGGCACCGCGCTCGAGAACTGGGACCAGACGGCATACGACTATGCCGGCCTGCATGTGACGCTGAATGATCAGGGTGTACCGGACCTGTCAACCGGCACCCGGGTTGCAGGCACCTCGGACGAGTTTCTGTTCGCGGTTGCCAGCAACATGCCTGCTGACGCGGCGGAGCGGGTTGAAACCGTGGACAGCGAAGCCCTCGGCATTCACATCACCATCTTTGACTACGGAAGAGATGATTATGAATACAATGCCGGTGACAAGCTGGATTCCATGGCTCAAGTTGTTGATTCTAACACAAACACTGCGAATGCCTATACCCCTCATGAGGCACATGCTCTTGTCAAACCGTATCTGGAGGATGATCTTCCATCCAGTAATACGAAAGGCGCGATGGCCGGACTGTTCACCCCGGGCGGCAGTGCGGTGACCTACTCGCAATCAGGCGTGACCAATCTGTTCCTCAAGAGCTATTATGATGAAAGCGGCATGTTCCGCTATCGCTCGGAGGACAACTTTGCCTACCTGGGAAAGAACGGCAATACCAGCTTCACGGTCTACCGTCAGGCGGCCACGCCGTATCCTTACGATACCTCGCCGGGGCATACCTATTATACGCACGGCCACTATATGCCGTTTAACGACATCGATATGACAACAAACGTCTCGCGCCTGATGAATCAGTACGGAAACGACTATCAGAATGGACAGGCGGTCGGCGAACTGCCTGTCGGTGACGGACGTACCTACGAGGATATTTACGGCACGCAGGGCATCCCAAACTTCTTCACGGGCATGAAGATGGAGGCCGACTTTACCCAGCTGAAAGACGGCAGACTGGAGAATGGAGACCCCATGGTCTTCAAATTCACCGGCGACGACGACATGTGGGTCTACATCGACGGCGTGCTTGTGCTGGACATCGGCGGCATCCATGAGCCGCTGAGCGGCACCATCGATTTTTCCACCGGCAAGGTCAACAACCCGACCGGATCCAGTCTTGCCGGAGAGAAGACGCTGTACCAGATCTTCATGGATGTGCTGAACAACAGCAGCACGCCGCAGGATGTAAAGAACAGGATCAATGCCATTACCTGGAAGGATGTGGACGGAGACGGAACACTGGACACCTTCGCAGACTACACCAACCACGATTTCAAGGCTTTCTATATGGAGCGCGGCGCGGGTGCGTCCAACCTGGACATCCAGTTCAACCTGAAGGTCGTGCGCCCGGGCGAAGTTGTTGTGGAAAAACAGGTCCCGGAGGGAGTAGATCCGCGGTTCGTCAACCAGGAGTACAAATTCCAGGCAACCTTTAAAGACTATATGAACGGCGACGAGGTAAAGCCGCTGTATGCCGGTGCAACGTACGGTACTGAGCAGGAAAATACTGCCTGCACCTCCATTGTCTACAGGGATCGCAAAGACGAAAACGGCAACCCCGTCCCGGTACTCGTGGACGAGGACGGCTGCTTCACGCTGAAGGCCGGCGAGGCCGCCGTATTCATGATAGCGGACAAGAAAATTGAATACACCATCAAAGAAGTTGAGATAAACGCTGAACAGACCCGGCAGGTCGAAATCAACGGACAGGTTGTAACCGTAAGTGAAGGCACTGCCGAAGCAGCTTACGCCAGGGTGCAGGACCGCAGCCAGCTCAAATACAAGAACCATCCGTATCTCCAGAACCTGAACATCACCAAGCACCTTCTGCCTGAGGGGACTCAGGCGGAGTCCGGCGATGTGTTTGAGTTCCGCGTATATCTGGAAAGCACCGTCGAGGTGGAAGGCGAGACGGTGCAGCAGCTGATCCCCTATTCCTATGGGCCGTACTATGTTACCAGGAAAATTGGCAATGAGACACATTACTATACCTTAACCGGTACAAACAACGCGCCTGTGGACAAGGGGACGACCCCCGTGGTCTGCTCTACCACCGGTCGAAGCGGTTCCATCAACAGCATCCCACCGGAGTATACCGTTGTAATCCCCAACCTGGCGGTGGGTACGCATTTCTATGTTGAAGAGCGCCGGGACAACATTCCGGCAGGCTTTGTCTTCGATCATGAGGAACTGGTCGAGGAGACTTATGACACACAGACGCTGGGCAGTGATGATGATATCATCAGCCGTATCCTGGCGCGCGACGAGAAGGACCATCAGGCTTTTGACCCTGAAACCATCGGCAGGATCAAGAAGGGCGTGGACGCAAAATCCGAGGTTTACAACAAAAAGGTCTGTGTCAATGTCCAGAAGCAGTGGCTCAGGATGAACGGACAGCCCTATACGCTGGAAGAGGCGCGTCAGCTCCCCGGCAGTACAAATGCCGTGATCACGGCGGAGCTGTGGAAAAAGCAAACTGCCCAGGAGACAGGCGGGGAGACCGAAGCGCCAGTCACCGTGACCTTCATGGTTAATACGACCGAGGAACCAGAGTACCGTCAGGTGTCGGTTCCGGTCACAATAAAGAAGGATTCCGCGCTGGAATTTTCACTGGGTGCCAGAGGCACGAGCCAGGCGCAGGAGATCCATACTAATCCGGAATACTCGGTTTCACGCAGCAGCGTGTCCTCAAATCCGAAGATCACGTACTCCAACGGACGCCAGAAGGATAAGTGGAGCAAGTACACGATCAGCGGCATCGCCGAAAACGCCACGGTCTATGCTACCTTTGACGCGGCAAAGGTCTCCGATGACTTTGTCGGTCTCTACATCGCCTCGATGGAGGAGCCCGGTGCGTCTGAGGCGCCCGTCGAAGAAAAGGTAGCGGATATCACACTGAACAACGGCAACGACTGGATGCAGCAGATTCCGATGGAGCAAGGATACACCTACTTCCTGATGAACGTTGTTGAGACCGGACTGGAGAGTTATACGCACCAGTATAGCTTCATCAGCGCACCTGCAGTCACAACCGATCAAGACGGAAACCTTATCCTCGCGGTCGCAAACGAGTACCGTGAACCCATCAACATCACCGTTGAGAAGGTCTGGTCACCCGCCCTGTTAGGCGATGAGGAAGACAGTGCGTATGTCACGGTTGAACTGCACCGCTATGCGAAGAAAACCAAGGGCGTCTTTGAGGTCGTACTCAAGGACAACTATGGTGCGCCGATCGAAGGCGCCGTGTTCAAGCTGTATAAAGACAGCATGGCTCAGGAGCAGGATTATACTACTGACGTTAACGGCAGAATAGCTGCCAACAATCTGGAACCCGGAACATACTATTTCAAGCAGATCAGCACGCCGGAAGGCTACAGCATGTCCGACTCTGCACCGCAGACGGAAGCGTTTGCAGTCGAAGACAATCAGACTGTTCCGCAGGAGAAGCACTGTGAGCTCCAGAATCAGGCGCTGGAGACGAACGGGGTTGCCACGCTGACCCTGCTTGACAATAATGGCGATCCCATTCAGGGCGCGAAGTATAACCTGATCAAGAAGGAAGGCAGCAGCGAAACGGTGATCAGGGAAGGCCTTCTGACGGACGCAAACGGCCAGATCACGGTATCACAGCTCAGGGCGGGCACATACTACTTCTTTGAGACCGAGCCGCCGGCCGCCTACAAGCTTCCGGACAACTGGCAGGATACCGATTTCACCGTACTGGAGCATCCGGGGACAGTACAGTACTTCAACCTGAGCATGACCAATGACCTGAAGGGGAAGGGCTATGTTGAGGTCACCCTTACCGGACCCGGGGGACAGGCAGTTAGCGGTGCGATGTTCGAACTGTATCAGGGCAGCGAAAAGCTGGCGGAAGGCAGCACAGGCCAGGACGGAAAACTGACCTTCGGAGACTCCGAGCGGTTGGATGCAGGAACCTATACCGTCAAACAGGTGACAAGCGATGCAGATCTGCTTCCGACAGGGGCGCCGAAGGAGTTCCAGATCCTTGAGAATGGCGACCCGGACCAGAAGAAGGAACTGTCTTTCACCAACCCATACAGGGGCAAGGGTACCGCCACGGTTACGCTGACCAGGAAGGATAACGGAGCACCCATCAGCGGTGCAACCTTCGAGCTGTACAAGGACGGCAGCCTGTTCGTCACAAAGACCACCGACACCAACGGCCAACTGACCTTTGGCGACCCGGATAAACTGACTGCGGGCAATTATTCCATCAAGCAGGTTTCCACAGAAGAAGGCCTGGAACCGGTTATTTCCAATGAATCTTTCGCAGTCTTGGAGAATGGCAATCCGAACCAGACCCATTCCTGGACTGTGCAGAATGAGGCCAATGCCGGGAATGTGACGATCAGGCTGTGGACAAAGCAGGGGATAGGAAATAATTATAACTGGGTTCAGTTACCGAACGAATATAAGAATTTGAAACCTGGACGCACTTATAGTTTTACGGTAACAGCATTGAATCCTGCAGGGTATCCTGACCATTATTGGTTTAATCTTGAGGAAAGGGAAAGCAACCATTATCGAACTATAAATACGAATGAACTGACAAGCGTGGGTTCGAACGGAACGTGGGACAGCTCCAACAACAGCTATCATTTCACGATTACGCCGGAACATGATAATACAGTGTATTCATATGCGTTGGTCACGGATTGGGGGTGGGCAGATAATACTTCCATCACCATGGACGAAGGAAGCAGGTCTGCTGCGAATGGCGCTCGTATGACCGCCAATAATGCAGCTTCCGCGCCTCGGAGCATGCTGAACGTCAACCGATCTGCCAGCAGCGCAGAAAGCAGCAGCGTCCAGATTCACAGTGCCAGCGGAGCAGTGTTTGCAAGCGCACCGGCCCGGAATGCTGTGGTCAGCCCTTCACGTCCGCCCAGTGATGATTACATCGTGGACAGCACCTTTACGGAGACCTACACGATCAGAAAGAGTGACAACTGGCAGCATGTTTTCGAGAATCTGGACAAGTACGATCTGGATGAAAACCCCTACTATTATTACGTTGTTGAAACAGAATGCGTACCGGATACCTACCATTTGGTTTCTTATGGCAACGACAATCTGACCGATACCGGTACAATCACAGTTACAAACGAGAAGGAGCTGAAGGGTTCCCTGTCGGTGACGAAGTCGATGAATGGTCTGGACGCTGAAGCTGCGACTGGGAAGACCTATCAGATTGGCGTGAAGGATTCTGAAGGGAAGTATTATACCCTGGATGGTCAGGTCGCTGCTTCAAGTCCTTATTATGTGACATTAAATTTGAATGAGACAAAGACATGGTCGGATCTGCCGGACGGTTCTTATACGGTCGAAGAGAATCAGACCGCTGCTGAAGTCGAAGGGTATGCATTAACTGTTTCCGGAACGGGAAGTATCTCTGTGACGGGAGGCGGAACATCGTCAACAACGGTTACGAATACTTACACAAAGAACCCGGGTGATCTGGAACTGACCAAGAAAGTGGCCGGTAACGGCGCGGAAACAGATAAAGAATTTGAATTTACAATTGATTTGACTGCTCCGAACGGAAAGACGTTAGCTGAAACCTATCAGTACACCAGGACAGGTGTGGATGGGGCACAGACGCTGACACTTGTCAGAACTGATGACAATACGAAGGCTTCTGTAACAGACATCAAGTTGAAAGCAAACGATGTGTACACCATTATAGGACTCCCCGCAGGTACTTCTTATAAGATCACGGAGTCTGATTACAGTGATGATGGGTATAGTGCATCGACAATGTCAGCCGATCCGCTTGAAGGAACGATCACAGGCGGTACAAAAGCTAAGGAATCTGTGGAAGTAACCAACACGTTCAGCAAGGGTGGACTGACTGTTGAGAAAGCCATCAGAGGTAAAGGGGCGGACCCCGATGCCTACTTTGATTTCCAGGTGACAATCAACAGGCGGAATCATGCGAGCGGCAATCATGGCACCTATAAGATCGGCAACGATGAATACCCTGTCACATTTACTGACGGAACAGCCGTAGTCACGTTTAAACTGAAAGGCGGAGAAAAAGCGGAATTCAGTGATCTGCAGAAAAATGCTTCGTTTGTGGTGGAAGAAACCTCTGCTGATCAAAACGGCTATGAGACTACCGTAACAAGCACCGGCGGGACGGTAACCGGAAAAACTGTCACTGGAAAGATCGGCAAGGAGGTAGCAATTACAGCTGTTTATACGAACACCCGGGAGACGACAACTGTCGAAGCCGTTAAAGAGTGGAAAACGGGAGAGCAGACTGTCAACTGGCCTGAAGATGTCGATAAGATTGAATTCACTCTTTACAAGACAGTGAATGGGCAGACATCTGTGGTTTCTGTAACCGAAGTTGCAGGAATTACAAATCCTGTGGAGATCAAGAGCACAACTGAAGGCAAGAAGGCCGCATGGAACAATCTGCCGACAAGATATCTTATAGAAGGCACCTGGTACGATGCGACCTATACGGTCAAGGAGACCAGGATCGTCTACAACGAAAAATCCGGCAAGGCAGAGGCTGAGAGGAAAGTAACGGTGGATATTGCCGCAACTGCGAATGCCGAACAGGCTCAGGGATCACATCAGTTTACGGTGACAAACGAGCTTGAACCGATATCAATCCATGTAACAAAAGAGTGGAAGAATAAAGATGATCAGGTTCTTGACGGAACGACCGGCAAAGAGATTCCGTCAGGAGCGAAGGTTACGTTCACTCTTTATAACGGTGATAACGCGGTGACAATCTCGAAAGAAGAAGGTGGTCAGACCGTAACGGCAAATCGTTCTGTGGAACTTAGCGGAACAGATGCAACACATGGCGGAACCGTTAACCCGACAACAGAAGATTACGAGGTAAACTGGGTTGCATATTTCACTAATCTACCTAAGTATGATGCAGATGGAAAGATTATTGAATATACGGTCCGTGAAAGTGGCACATGGACTGGTTATGAGGTGAATGGCAGCAATAACGCAACCAATCACGGGAAGATCACAAATAAAGAAAAGACCGTGACGCTGGATATTCTGAAAGTCCAGAAAAACAAAGAAACACCTCTTGAGAACGCAACGTTTAAGTTGTGGAAGATTGACGGTGAAAGCAGCAGCCTCAGCAAAGACAGCACGACAGAGCAGACGAGTACAACAAATGCTCAGGGCAAAGCAAGTTTCGGGAATCTTACCATTGGCTACTATATCATTACGGAGACGAATCCTCCTGCCGGATATATTATTACAGGAGATGATTCATTCTATATTGAAGTAACAGACAATGGAATCAATTTGCTTATAAAAGGAGAAGGCGCTCCGAGTACCTGGCAAAAAAATGCTGTAACCTATGGCAATGTGAAGACATTCACAGCAGCAACGACGGATTCAAATGCACAGGCGAAAGTGGAGAACACCCCCGGGACCGAGCTTCCCATGACCGGCGGCCCCGGCACACGGCTCTTCACAATCCTCGGCAGTATCCTGATCCTTGGAGCGGGAGTACTGCTGTGGAGGAGACGGAGATTGATTTAGCACAAGGTTAATGAAAGCCCTAATCCCCCAGCTATGCTGGGGAGAATGGAGTAAGCGGAAGCGGTAAGGATAAACTAAGAAAGCCTCCTATGATACAATGAGTAAGGTGTTGCGAGCCAAACTCAAAGAATAGGAGGCGGTCCAAGTGGACAGTAAAAGTTTATCACATACCA
>Ga0256404_1006058_pt1 | contig 20495 bp, 16 predicted proteins | sample RumenRJG_01DNA_FD_185990 | JGI IMG/M metagenome (GOLD analysis project Ga0256404, IMG submission 185990) | Bovine rumen microbial communities from Lethbridge, Alberta, Canada - RJG_01 | ecosystem: Host-associated > Mammals > Digestive system > Stomach > Rumen | place: Canada: Alberta | collected...
TGATATAGAGCAGGAAGATAATACCCTTTGTCGGATTCGTAAAGAATATGATCGTAACGGTCGGAACTGCTCCGATATACGGTCCAAAAATCGGGATTACATTTGTAACACCGACGATAACGGCTACTAATACCGGGTAAGGCATACCCAGGATCAACATTGAGACATAGCAGATAAGACCGATGATTGCAGAATCAATAATCTTACCTACGATAAAGCCATAGAAAACATCACGTGCCTTGCGGGCAACTTCCATAATAATGTTGGCATGCTGCGGTTTGAACACACCATAAACCATTTTCTTGGCCTGACCTTTGAAGATTTCCTTGTCCGTCAGAATATAGATGGCTGCAACCAGACCTACGAAGAAGGCGAAGATCACACGACCTACCAGCATCGCACTCGAGGTAATACCGGAAACCATGGCGCTCTGTTCATCCCACTTCATGTATTTCAGTGCCATATCAATAACATTATCGATGAAGTTCGCTATGTTCTCGTCTTCCTTGGCATACATCAGGGTTTCTTCAAAGCGTTTTCCGGTAATCTGATTTGCCCAGTCCAGAACCCCAGCCAGCTGTTCATTGATATGGTTCAGAATATATGTAATGGACGAGACAATCTGTGGTGTAACGATGGAGAAGAAGAGTACCAGTATTCCTACCAGAACGATGACAGCCACCGTCGATGAGATCAGACGGATGATATGTCTTGTCTTACGAATTGTCTCCTCGCTCTTCTTCCTCGGAAGAAACCACTTCAGAAGATACTTCTCGAAGAATTCCATGATGGGATTCATCATAAAAGCGATTGCCAGGCCGAACACAAAGGGTAAGAGGACGCGATTTGCCGCATCAATAGATGCTTTTAGTCCATCAAACCTCTTTACAATAAAGTAAAAACTGATGATCACGATGCCGGCAATGATGGCTGCAAAAGCAGCAGCCATATAATGCCGGAACTCATTTCGATCCGGTTTTTCACCCCATCTTATCATTTCGCTTCGGCCAGGCTCTCTGTCCATTGCTTATCTCCTTGCCTTGTAATAATTGATCAGGCATCCATCGAGGATGATCTCTCGTTCATCGTCTGTAAGAGAGTCCATATGTAACTCGAACTTCTCTGCCTTACCGTCTCTGATGACATATGCATCAAAATCAGCTTTCTTCTCTGTCACATCTTCTCTGATACCAGGAATGAAGAGATAATCTCCATTCTTGAAGGGAAGATCACCTGCATCGATCAGGAAGGGAAGCATACCCCAGTTGATCAGGTTGCTTCTGTAACGCTTGGTTGCGTACTCATTTGCGATATTTGCCCATCCACCAAGAACCTTCTGGCAGGAGGCTGCCTGTTCACGAGCAGATCCATCACCGGGTTTTACAGCAAAGATTGTGGATCCTACGCCACAGGTCTTTGTTGCGCCTGTGAAGTTCTTCTCGATGATCTCGTATACTTCCTTGAGTTCCGGAAGGGCTGCGGTCGGCTCTTCATTTGCGAGGATAGCCTTCTCTGCCTTCTGTACTTCTTTGGCACGTCCGACATATTCCGGATCCTTACGGGAGAGAGTGAACTCTGCCAGACCCAGAGGGTTGGAGCGGTAAGAGGAAGTCTCACCGGAAGGAATCAGTTCATCTGTTGTCGTTACCGGATCATGAATCTCGGAAACAACCTTGAGGAGCATATTTTCAGGAAGCGCTGCCATGGCAGGCCAGTCCTTGATATTGGGGCCGAACTTGAGCTCGGTCTTGGAATCTGCTTCTCCCTTGCTGTCGAAGACTCTGCGCTCGTAGATTCCCTTGTCGAAGAAGTACTTGGGCTTGGTGTATTCTACGTCCATCTCCGTTGCGGGAGTGAGGTAACCCTTATTGGCTGCGGTTGCAGCAATAGAACGTGCATCCATAAGCGCAACAGAAGCAATCTGGCCATTCTGAATCTTAGAACCTTCACGGTTAGGGAAGTTTCTGGTGGAATGACGGATAGAGAAGCCGTTATTCGAGGGCGTATCTCCTGCTCCGAAGCAAGGTCCGCAGAATGCGGTCTTGAAGATGGCACCGGTCTCCATGATGTCTGCTGCACAGCCGTTTCTAAGGAGCTGCATGTAGACGGGCATGGATGCGGGGTAAACATTCAGTGTGAATTCATCTGCACCAATGGATCTGCCACGAAGGATATCTGCGGCATCGGTGATATTCTCATATCCGCCGCCGGCGCATCCTGCGATGACACCCTGGTCACAGTAGAGTCGACCGTTACGAACCTTATCCTGAAGGCTGTAATCGATCTTGTCGCCGAAGCTTACGCGTGCGCGCTTCTCGACATCATCAAGAACATCGAGGAGGTTCTTATTCACCTCATCAATGGTATATACATTGCTGGGATGGAAAGGCATTGCAATCATGGGGCGAATCTCTGCAAGGTCGACCTCGATCACACCGTCATAGTAAGCTACCTGTCCGGGGTTGAGTTCTGCATAATCCTCTACGCGGCCATGAATATCATAGAATTCGCGAACCTTGTCATCTGTGGTCCAGATGGAAGAGAGGCAGGTGGTCTCAGTGGTCATAACATCGACACCGATTCTGAAGTCGACGCTTAAGTTCTTGACACCGGGGCCAACAAACTCCATGACCTTGTTCTTAACATAGCCCTTGTCGAATACTGCTCCGATGATAGCCAGAGCGATATCCTGGGGACCTACGCCCTTGATGGGAGCGTTCTTCAGATAGACAGCAACCACTTCGGGACGCTTGATATCATAGGTTCTTCCGAGGAGCTGCTTTACAAGTTCCGGACCGCCTTCACCCATTGCCATGGTACCGAGCGCACCATAACGGGTGTGGGAATCAGAGCCGAGTATCATCTTGCCACAGGCTGCGAGCATCTCGCGGGCAAACTGATGAATAACTGCCTGATGAGGAGGAACATAGATTCCGCCGTATTTCTTGGCAGCCGACAGGCCAAACATATGGTCATCTTCATTGATGGTTCCGCCGACCGCACACAGGGAATTGTGGCAGTTGGTAAGAACATAAGGTATCGGGAATTTCTCAAGTCCAGAGGCTCTTGCTGTCTGGATAATGCCGACATAAGTGATGTCATGGCTGGTCATCTTATCGAACTTGATCTTCAGATTCTCAGCATCTTTGGAAGTGTTGTGCTTCTGGAGAATTCCATAAGCCATGGTTTCCCTTGCTGCTTCCGCAGGACTAACATCCTTACCAGTCAGCTGTTTTACCCTGGCTTCTGCACCGGGAACTGCTTCTACAAGTTCTGTCCCATCAACGAGGTACGCACCGCTTGCAAATAATTTCATCTCTCTTCTTTTTCCTTTCGTATAATCCTCTTATGGTAATTACTTTTTACCGAATAAGCCACTAAATCCAAAAGGCTTTTTCCCACTGTCTTTTTTATCGCCAGTATCAAAGGCTGCACTGCCGGCTGGGCCTTCACCCTTCTCTGCATTCAGTTCATCCTGAAGGCGATCCAAGTCTGCCATCTCTTCCGGACTAAGCTCCGGCATGTCATCTCCGTAATCCACGGAAGCAATCTCTTCTTCCTTACTCTCCACCGGCTTGGCTTCTGCCTCTGCCTGTGCCGCTCTCTGCGCCGGATCATAAGCCGGATTGATATGAATCTCCGGGACGATATCTTTATAAGGGTTGTCCGAATCCTCAGCAGATGCATTCTTACTATCTGCTGCATCCAGGGAGCCGTTCTTCTTTTTCGAAGCATTCCTGCTCTGGGCTTCCTGTGCTTCCTTCTCCTTCTGCAGGCGAAGGTTCTCATCCTGAATCAGACGGAAGTACTTATCAGAATCGACCATATCCTGAAGACGTGCGCGCAGATCCAGCTGGTTGTCATGCACTTCATTCTTCTGGTGCTCGATCTGGGTCTTCATCTGGAGCAGAAGGTGTTCCAGATTCGATACCGTATCATCCATGCTGTCCTGAATATTCTTCAGGACGCGATCGGTATACATAATGGAGGCAGCATAGATATCATCCGCATCCTTACGAGCATCGAAGACAATATCTTCTGCCTTCTTCTTCATGTCACGCTCCGCGCGATCATGGCTCTGCTGCGTCATCTCATACTCTTCCATCATGTCATAGATACAGGTATTCAGCTGTTTTAAGAGATCCATCAGTTCGACCTTATCCACGACGACACGGCGGGTGCTGGTCTGGTAAGGTTCTGCCTTCGAAAAGAGGATATGAATTCGACGGAGGACGTCCTCCGTATTCTCACGTGCGCTCATACTGTCACCAATCTAAAAAAAGATTCTAATACAGCATAATTCTAATTGTTTTACAGAGGAAAGTAAAGAAAGTGAGCCCATCTTTCGGGCCTGATTGGGGCACAAAAAAGGAGCGCATTCTGAACTATCCGAACACCGCTCCGTCAGGCACCCTCACGGCACATGAAAGTTCCTGCTTAGTGCTGCTTCATTCCTGACCTGACACGGTTCGCAGGGATCCATTGCGCGAGACCCAACATCAATGCGATATTCGGACAGCCCAGGATACGCTCCTGTCTGTCGAATACTTACTATATAGGGGCTTTTGCTTTTTGTCAATCGAAAAGCACCCATATAGGGCGATAGTACTTGCTTCCTCTCCCACAGACTATGCTATGATGGGATGAGATTTCCAGCAATTGTACCAAGCAGAACGCCTCTCGGCTTTCCCGATAGATTGGAGCACTATGGCAGGCATCAAACATGCAAATCACACTTTCGGCCCGGAATATCAGGAAGATAGCCGGATCCTCATCCTCGGCAGTTTTCCCTCCGTCAAGTCCAGAGAAGCCGACTTCTACTATGGCCATCCCCAGAACCGCTTCTGGAAGATCCTCTGGCAAGTCTTCGGCTCTCCTTCGGAAATGAAGAAGGGACCGGAAGTGATCACTACAGCCCCAAGTCCCGAGAACATCTCTGAGAAGAAAGCCTTCCTCAAGGCAAACCATATCGCTCTCTGGGATGTCATCGAAGAATGTGAGATCGAGGGTTCCTCGGATTCCTCCATTCGAAATGTTATCCCTGTTGATATTCAACGAATCCTTAAAACCTCTACCATTGAGCGAATCTTTGTGAATGGTAAGACTGCTGAGAAATATTATCTCAAATATCTGGAGCCCATCTGCGGAAGAAGCGCTGTCTGTCTCCCCTCCTCCAGCCCCGCCAATGCCGCCTGGAGATTCGAGGCTCTGGTTGATGAATGGAGAAGACTCTTAACCCCCAGTCTGTCCATGTTCGACCCCAACTCCAAGCTGCAGCCTGCCGGCGGAGCCTTCTATGCAGATAAGGATATCGCGGACGGATATCTCCTTCTACCGGAAGAGTATAAGCTTACATCCATAGAGAACCCTTCCGAAAAAGCGGCCTGCCATGCAGAATCTTCCGATCCCCACTCAGTAAAGCTTCCTCAGATTCGCTTTCACTCTCTGGATCAGATTCCAGGAATCCAGGCCTTCTTTACCACCCGTCTGGGCGGTACTTCCAAGGGTCAGTGCGGTTCCTTGAACTTCGGTTTCTCCCGCCAGGACCAGCAGGAGAACATTCTGCACGCCTACACCCTCGCTGCAGAGGACTTATCCACGGACCTGGATCATATCGTTATGACAGATCAGGTACATACTACGGAAATCCGCCAGGCTGATACCGGCATTGCGCTTGGCAAGGAATGCAGACCCAAACTGTCCGGTATCGATGGACTGTGGACAGATAAGAAGGGAATTGCCCTCTCCGCCACCTTCGCAGACTGCGTTCCGGTCTATATGGCAGACCCCCTTGGCAAGCGTATCTCTCTGGTACACTCCGGTTGGAAGGGAACCGTTGGGAAGATCTCCGGCAAGGCGGTCTCTATCCTTAGAGAACATGGTACGAATCCGGGCGATCTCGTCTGCGTCATCGGCCCCTCGATTCCTGCCAAGGAATATGAGGTCAGTTCCGATGTCATCGAACAGTTCAAGGAAGCCTTCCGTCCTGATGAGTGGGAGGATATCTATATCCAGACAAATAAAAACCACTACCAGCTCGATCTATGGGCAGCCATCTACCACACCCTGATCGATGCAGGTGTGGATGCTAAGAATATCCACTTCTCCGGCGTCTCTACCTACGAGAATGCCGACATTCTCTTCTCACATCGCAGATCTCATGGAATCCGTGGGAATGAGAATGCTTTTTTGATGATGGACGAATGCATGTAATGATATAATCTAGCTGACAGCCGTCATTGTCGTCTTACATTGACGGAAGAAGCAGTTACCTATGGAGCGTTTTATGTTTTTCAAGAAGAAATTAGAAGAGATCAAAGCGGATCGCATGGATGAGCACTACATGAAGATTGCAATCAAGGAAGCCCGGAAAGCTGCCAAGAGTCATGAAGTTCCCATCGGATGCGTTATTGTACATAAGGGAAAGATCATCGGTAAGGGCCACAACCACAGAAATGGCGCCCACTCTTCCCTGGCTCATGCAGAGATCATGGCAATCCAGCAGGCCAACAAGAAGCTCAAGGACTGGCGACTCGAAGACTGCACCTTGTATGTCACCTTAGAACCATGCATGATGTGCGCCGGAGCCATCGTCCAGTCCAGAATTCCCAGAGTGGTTCAGGGCTGTATGAATCCCAAGGCTGGCTGTGCCGGTTCCATTATCAATATCCTGCAGATGAAAGAGTTCATGCACCAGTGTGAGGTTACTTCCGGTGTCTGCGAGGAAGAATGCTCTGCAATGCTTACTGAGTTCTTCAAGGAATTACGTGAATCCAAGAAAAAGGATGGAGGAAAATGATGTCAGATCGCATCCTCGAGACTCCTCGTCTCCTACTCAGAACTTCGAACGAAGATATGACTGCTGCTACCCTCGACTTTTACCGCAGAAATGCAGAAGAGTTTGAACACATCGAACCCATTAGTCATCCGGATTTCTACACTGAGGATTTCCACCGAAGACTCCTCCGGACCGAACGGGAACTCATCCGGAAGAGAAGCATGTTCCGGGTCTGGATCTTTCTCCGTTCCTTTCCCTCCATCCCTATTGGTACCGTCTCCGTTCATAACATAAGATATGGTGACTTCTCCGATGGCGAGATTGGTTACAAGATGGATCCTGCTTTCCGTCGCCAGGGCTTTGCCAGAGAGGCTGTCTCTGAAGTCATGGAACTCATGACGAGTCTCGAATATGGTCTGCATCGCATTGATGCCATGGTTCTACCCAGCAACGAACCTTCCATTCGTCTTCTCGAATCTCTTGGCTTCGTGCGGGAAGGTCTTCTTCGTCATAATGTTCGCATCCATGGTGAATGGAAGAGTCACTATCTCTATTCTTATCTCAATGAGTAGAAACCGATGGTCGCTCCTGTTTTCTGTAATTCAAAAGGATCAGGCAGCTGCCTAATCCCTTTTCTCTTTCAGTCCATTCTGAATCATCTCAAGTTTCTTTGTTCTTGAAAGCTTCTTGATGGCTGCTTCTCTTTTCATGGCTTCATTCTTGCTGGCGAATACTTCATAATAAACCAGTTCGACCGGTCTTCTTGTCTTGGTATATTTCGCACCCTTTCCAGCATTATGGGTTGCCACTCTGGCTTCAAGATCCGTTGTATATCCCGTATAGAGGCTTCCGTCTGCACACTTCAGGACATAGGTATATGCTTGTTTTTCCATCTTATTTCCAAATATCAGGACTTCCCATCATGCTTCTCTCTCGCATTTACCAATGCAGATGTTATTTCTGGACTTCTGCTTGATCTTGTAGAGGTTAGCATCTGCCGTATGAAGGAAGTCCCAGGCCTTCTCATAGCCTGCGGGAACACCCCAGCAGATACCCTGGGAGATCGTTACCACATCCGAGATCTTAGAATACTTATGTTCCAACTTCTGAGCTGCAAGTTTTCTCTTCAGCTCTTTTGCGAATTCAAGAACCTCTTCATCACTGTAATTCTTGTAGACCAGGATGAATTCATCTCCGCCGTATCTTGCACAGAAGATACCATTGTAAGCAGTCATGGACTGAATGCAGTCTGCGACGATCTTAATACAACGGTCACCTGCCTGGTGTCCGTAATTATCATTGAATTCCTTGAAGTAATCGATATCGAGAATCTCGAAGGCAATCGGGATCTTCTGCTTATAAGCCTCTTCAAAGGTCTCTTCCCAATAGGTATTCAAGCGGAATCTGTTATACATACCTGTCAGAGGATCCGTCTCCGACTTCTTATGTAGAAGCTCATTCTCACGTTCCACCTGATGATTGATCATGGTAAGATCCTGCAGATTGGTCCGAAGAGCGATCATATTCGACATCATGAGCTGATTTTCACGACTCAGAGATACAGATACTTCCGCATACTTCAGTGCCGTAGTCTCATACTTACTCTGATTCTCATACTTCTTATCGAAATTCATCTGCAGTTCCAAGAGCCTTCTCTGCAGATTGAGGACGGTCGTCTTCACCGATAACTGGTAGATAATCGCCCAGAGATGGTTATATTCTTCCTTGCGGCCGATATCTGCCAGCATTCCCAGATAATCGAAGAGATCATCGAACATATCCATGATCCAGATGGTATCATCTACCAGGCGGTTGATCTCAGTGATGCAGCGGTCCATCGCCTCGATATCCTGCTTGAATGCATAATATCTTGCCTCAAAACAGTATACAGCCAGTCGATCGCGATCCATAAGTCCAGGGACACAGTCCCTCTCCAGCCGGTTAACAATATCTTTTGCCTTATCCATCTGAAAGGTTGCAAGATAGGCCTTACCCATGTTGACACAGGCAGCTGTCAGATTCTGAACATAGGCCGCATCCTCAGGATGATCGAGAATATACCGATATCCGTAATCAACCTGTTCCAGGGCATTCTCATAATCTTCCACGCTAAGATAGAGCGCACCCATATTCATATGCACAATCCACTCCAGGTCCGGCAGCTGGTAACTATGGGCTATCGAAAGGGATCTTAAGTAGTAATCCATGGCAAAAGGTGCATTGCCACGATTCAATGAGACAATTCCCAGCATATTGTTGGCCATAACGATATAGCCCCACTCGTGAATACGCTCCAAGGGCTTCAGGCAGTCAAGCATCTCGCGATAGAAATTCGGCATATCATTCTGTAGATAATAGGTCTCACCTCTGGTGAAGCAGGCGAAGCCGATCAGGGCATCATCATGTGTCTGATCCCCATATTCTTCGAGCTTATTGCAGAGGGCTATCGTCTTCGATGAGTCAGCGCCTCTCGAGCTTTGAATTTCCATAATCCAGTTTTGAACTTCAGTACGATATAGACTGATATCCATAGAGTCATCCTATCTTAGTCAAACATAGAACGTTTCGTCATCTCCCGGGTAAGACTTGCGAATTCCTCCAACGTAAGCTTCTCACCACGAATTGTTTCTTCCCAACCCATGTCGCATATCACATCGCGAATCTTCTGCTTATCATTTGTCATACCGGGTCCGTTGGACAGACTATTAAGAAGTGTTTTTCTTCTCTGGGCAAATACTGCCTTGATTACGGTAAAGAGGGCCTTCTCATCGACATCGGTAACTGCAGGCTCCTCTCTCATCTTGAGGTGGATTACTGCACTCTCTACTTTGGGAGGCGGCATAAAATCATCCGGTGCAGCGATACATACCAGTTCCGGCTCTGTGTAATACTGAATGGCCAGAGACAGGGCACCATAATCCTTGCTTCCGGGACCAGCCTGCATGCGAAGAGCAACTTCCTTCTGTACCATTACAGTGACAGATTCCATAGGAACCTTCTTGGTCAGAAGCTCCATGAGAATCGGGGTCGTAATATAATAAGGCAGATTTGCGGCCACTTTCATGGGCTTTCCGCCATTCTTCTCTTCTGCGATCTGATGCAGGTCTACTTTGAGAATATCGGCATGCATAACTTCTACATTACTTCTTCCGAAGAGAGTATCCTCCAGAATTGGAATCAGATTGTCATCCAGTTCCACCGCAAGGACTTTGCCAGCTCTCTCCGACAGCACCTGAGTCAGTGTTCCCATACCAGGACCGATCTCGAGAATAAAGTCATCCTTTGTTACGCCTGCAGCATCTACCATCGACTGCAGAACACCTTCGTTCATAAGGAAGTTCTGACCGTACTTCTTCTGAAAACGGAATCCATGTCGACGAAGAACAGCCTGCATATAGACCGGGTTGGTCAAATGTTCCATTCTTTTGCCTTTCTGAACAAATCAAAAGCATTGTTCCAGGTAATATCTTCTACTTCTTCTCGAGAGATTCCTTTTATCTCAGCGATCTTTTTCACCATCTCTGGGATATATCTGGAATCATTTCGCTTACCACGATACGGTTCCGGTGCCATATAGGGAGAATCCGTCTCTAAAAGGATTCGATCCATGGGAATATGACAAACCGTCTCCTGAAGCTTCCTTCCATTCTTAAATGTTACCACTCCGCCAACACCGATATAATAGCCGAGTTTTACAAATTCTTTTGCCATCTCTGCAGAATAGGAATAACAATGAATCACAGCCCGGATCCCCTTTGTTGCATATTCCTTCATCACTTTCATGGTAATCTCGGCTGCATCTCTTGAATGGATGATCACTGGAAGATCAAGCTCCAGCGCCAGATCCATCTGACGTTTCCACCAGTAGATCTGCTTTTCTCTTATCGCAGGGTCCTTCTCCCAATAATAGTCTGGACCAATCTCTCCGATGGCGACAACCTTAGGGTCCGCTCCATATTTACGAAGCTCTTCTATATCCGCTTCGGTCATCCGGGGGGCGTCATCCGGATGGACGCCTGCTGCAGCGAAGATGAAATCATATTCATGGGCAAGATGAATACTCTCACGAGTGCCATTCATATTAGCTCCAACATTGATGACGTGGCCGATGCCTGCCTCTTTCATAGAGGAAAGAAGTTCGACACGGTCTGTATCGAACTTCTCATCATCATAGTGGGCGTGTGTTTCAAATATCATGAAGGCCCTCTAACTTAACAAATTTCAGATCCGGAGGGCATAGCCTTCTCGGGGGTCATTAGTGCCAGATTGCCATCCTTATCTTCTGCGCAGAGAAGCATACCTTCGGAGAGAACGCCAGCGAGCTTTGCGGGCTTTAAGTTGCAGACTACCATTACCGTCTTACCAACCATCTCTTCAGGGGAATAGAACTTTCGAATGCCAGATACGATCTGCTTTACTTCGTTTCCAATCTGTACCTGAGAGCAGAGCAGCTTCTTGGACTTCTCAACTGCTTCACACTTAATAATCTTACCTACACGGAACTCGAGAGCTCCGAAAGCGTCAATATCAATGGCTTCCTTATGAGGAAGAGGCTCTGCATCAGCAGCTTCTTCTGCTTCAGCTGTCTTTTCTACCTTGGGATGTCTCTTCTCGACTTCCTTCATAACCGCATCGAGATCGAGTCTCTGGAAGAGAATCTGGGGATCTTCGGTTACCTTATTGCCGCTCTTGTAATGGCCAAAGGTATTGAGGTCATCGTATGCCACTTCTTCTGCATTGATCTCTGCGAGGATCTTCTCAGAAGTCTCAGGCATGAATGCCTTGAGGAGAGCAGCGCCGATATTGATACCTTCAGTGAGATTATACATAACCGTCTTCAGGCGGTCTGTCTTCGTCTCATCCTTAGCAAGAACCCAGGGTTCGGTCTCATCGATGTACTTATTGCAACGCTTGAAGAGATTGATGACTTCGGTAAGACCGTCTGCCACATGCAGATCATTCATCTTCTCTTCTACCTTGTCGCGGGTTCCGGTGATGACTGCCTTGAAATCGTCATCTACAGCTTCCGTCACGCCTGTGTCGGTTACAATACCACCGAAATACTTATTGGTCATGGATACGGTTCTCTTAACGAGGTTACCTACCGTATTTGCAAGATCGGAATTGATTCTCTCTACCAGAAGTTCCCAGGAGAGGATACCGTCGTTCTCGTAAGGCATCTCATGCAGAAGGAAGTAACGAACCGCATCTACACCGAACATCTCAACGAGCTCATCTGCATAGATTACGTTACCCTTGGACTTGGACATCTTACCATCTGCCTGGATCAGCCAGGGATGACCGAATACCTTCTTGGGAAGGGGAATATCCAGAGCCATGAGGAAAATAGGCCAGTAGATGGTATGGAAACGGATGATATCCTTACCGATCAGATGGAGATCTGCCGGCCAGTTCTTATTGAAAAGCTCGCTGCTATTGCCATCTGCGTCATAACCGATACCGGTGATGTAGTTGGTCAGTGCATCCAGCCATACATAGGTAACATGCTTGGGATCGAAATCAACCGGAATTCCCCAGGTGAAGCTGGTGCGGGATACACACAGATCCTGAAGACCAGGCTTAAGGAAGTTATTTATCATCTCGTTCTTACGGGATACAGGCTGAATGAATTCGGGATGTTCGTCATAGTACTTCATCAGACGGTCCGCATACTTGGACATCTTGAAGAAGTAAGCTTCCTCGGATGCCTTGGTTACAGGGCGTCCACAGTCAGGACACTTGCCATCTACCAGCTGGGATTCTGTCCAGAAGGATTCGCAAGGGGTGCAGTACCATCCCTCATATGCTCCCTTATAGATATCGCCCTGGTCGAAGAGCTTCCTGAAGATCTTCTGAACCTGCTTCTCATGGTCCTCATCGGTCGTACGCATGAACTTGTCATAGGACGTATTCATAAGATCCCAGATTCTGCGGACTTCACCTGCAGTCTGATCTACGAATTCCTTGGGAGAGATGCCAGCTTCTGCAGCCTTATTCTCGATCTTCTGTCCGTGTTCATCGGTACCAGTCATGAAGAATACATCATATCCTTCCTGACGACGATAGCGTGCAATCGCATCTGCGAGTACAACCTCGTAGGTATTTCCGATGTGCGGCTTGCCTGAAGTGTAGGCAATCGCCGTTGTCATGTAGTATTTTCCTCTGTTTGCCATGTTTAAACTCCTGTTTCTTTCGCGCTGATGGTGCGCACTTATTTTGTTGACTATCTCTATGGGAGCTTAGTCTATTTTTTCCCCACAATGAGGGCAGAAAGCTGCGTTCTTAACGATTTCTTTTCCGCAGAAAGGACAGATCTCAACTCCCTTGATGATCTTGATCTGAGCACGAAGTTCATCTACTTCTTCTTTCTTCTCGCGGATTACTTCGAAAACATCGCTTTCGTCCGGAAGCTCTTCTCCAGCTTCATTTGCCTCATATAAAACTTTGCCGAGTTCCTGATACTTCTCATGGATCTCCTGCTCGAGCGCACGGATCTGATAGCTAAGCTTGGTTACATCTGCAATATCTTTCGCTTTCTCGCCCACCATCTTACCGGTGGAAATCAATGTATCACTAAACTGATCGAAGAATTCCATAGAATACCTCCTTCTAGTAGGCCTGTACATAGTTTTTCACTTCATTATAGCTTTCAAGACCGCTCATTTCAATCATAAGCCGCACTCCAGAGCACTCCAGAGCACTCGCCATATGACACAGAATAGAAAAGCGGCTCCTCTTGTCAGATTTTGATCTAACAAAAGGAACCGCTCAAAAAAACATATATGCTTCTATTATCGTATGCAGATATATATCAGATAGACTGCATAGCAGATCAGCATGAAGGCACCTTCAAATCTGCCGATTCTCTTCCGGGTCGCACAGAAGATCCAGACAAAGAGGGAAAAAACTGCCAGTACGCAGATATCAACAAAGTTCTGCATATTGAAAGCTATGGGAGTAATAACGGAACCAATACCAAGGATGGTGAGGATGTTGAAGACATTCGATCCAACAACATTACCAACTGCCATATCCAGCTCTTTCTTACGAGCTGCGACGAGAGAGGTTACAAGTTCCGGAAGAGAGGTTCCCATCGCAACGATGGTTAGACCGATCAGAGTCTCCGTTACACCAAGCATTGTTGCAATACTTACTGCTCCATCTACCGTGAAGTCTCCACCGTATTTAACGGCAGCTGCTCCACCCACGACAAAGAGAATACCTTTCCAGAGAGGAATGTCCTCTGTATCCTCGGTTGCTTCGTCGATTTCATCTTCATATTCCATTTCGGCTGCTGATTTTCTTACCTTCTTGGCATCATAGAACATAACACCAAGATATCCGGCGAAGAAGACCAGGAGAACGATACCGTCGATACGGTTGATCGTAAGTCCAAAGGAGCCAAGCACAGCCATAAGGATTGCACAAAATACAGAGAAGGGATAATCCCTCTTAATTACAATGTTGCTTACACCAATCGGTGCAATAACGGCACAGATTCCAAGAACTACCATCAGGTTGAAGATGTTCGAGCCGATGACATTCGAGATGGCCAGGGAATTCTGATTCGCAAGCGCTGCTGTGACACTTACGGACAATTCCGGAAGAGAGGTTCCCATCGCAACAATGGTAAGACCTATGATCAGAGATGGGATATGCAATTTCTTTGCAATCGCAGATGCTCCATCAACAAAGAAATCCGCTCCCTTTACCAGAAGGACGAATCCTACAACAAGGATCAAGATGGATTTTACCAATTCCATAATGAACTTCCTTTCACCTACTACCGAAACGTACGGCATTATTATGTCTCATCCGCTCGTCTCGTTCTTCAGATTATGAACCATTGCCTCGTCGATTCATAAAAAAAGACCTGCGTACATCTGGAAACACTTATCTCCTTGATGTACGCAAGTCTCATTCTTTCAGATTCTGCCAGATTATCCTATATCGATAATCGCGATTGTTGACAGGATCACAGCTTATTTTTACGCTGCGAACTACTCCCTTACGAATAAATTTATTCTACGTTCCTGTTTTCCCTTCGTCAAGACATATTCTTGATTTAAATCATATCTGATGGGAAAGCCCTACATTTCTCCCTGCTTCTTCTCTTCCATCTTCTGGCAGATGAACTTCACGATGATGATACCCAGAAGTCCCTCTGCGATGCCGAGCAGAGTTCCACAGAGTACATCCGTCGGCCAGTGCACGAAGAGATACATACGTGACAGAGCAATCAGTACTGACAGTACAAGGCTTGCAATGCTCCACTTCCTGTAATAAGGGAAGATTGCTACGGAGAAGGCGAAAGCTGCGCTGCTATGTCCACTCGGGAAGGAATAATCCTTAGGGATTGGAACCAGCTGGGCGAAAGTCGATGGATCCGCGATCCAGCAGGGTCGGTCTCTCGCCACCAGGGGTTTGATCAGAAGATTGATGATAATTCCTGACAAAACCAGGGCTGCACCTGCCGACCAGCCGCCCTTCTTATCCTTACAGAGAATTACCATGAGAAGTGCCAGAACGATCCATAGGATTCCGGCATTTCCCAGGGAAGATACTGCTACTTCAAACTTGTCCAGAACCGGATTATGGAGTCCCTGGAACCAGTATAAAATCGAAAACTCAACTTCCTGCATATGATTTCCCATCTAAAAACAAATCCCCGACTACCCATAGAGAATAGCCGGGAATCCGAAAATCAGCCTTAGATTACCGTTCTACTCTGCAGAACTTCTTCTTGCCCTTGCGGAGAACGAATTCTGCTTCGAAATCAGCCTTCGTATACTTCTGGAAAGGATCTGTAACAGCCTCGCCGTTAACAGAAACACCACCCTGCTCTACAGCACGCTTACCTTCGGTAAGAGATCCTGCAAAACCAGCCTTCTGAAGAACCTTACGGATATCGATCTCATCCTCGGTAAAATCTTCATCCTCCAGCTTGGTAACAGGCATGTTCTCTGCAGAACCGGAAGTGAATACGGACTTCGCTGCAGTCTTCGCCTTCTCAGCTTCTTCAGAACCATGCACCATGGTGGTAAGCTCTGTAGCAAGGATTTCCTTTGCCTGGTTGAGCTGAGCGCCTTCCCACTTATCCATCTCGTCAACCTGCTCCAGAGGGAGGAAGGTCATCATACGGATGAACTTAAGAACATCAGCATCATCTACATTTCTCCAGTACTGGTAGAAATCGTAAGGGCTGGTCTTATCGGGATCAAGCCATACAGCACCGCCTGCGGTCTTACCCATCTTGGTACCGTCATGCTTAAGAAGAAGGTTAATGGTCATTGCACCGGCATCATTCTTCTGCAGCTTCTTACGGATGAGGTCGGAACCTGCCAGCATATTGGACCACTGGTCGTCTCCACCGAACTCCATGTTACATCCATATCTCTCGTAGAGCTGAAGGAAATCGTAAGCCTGGAGAAGCATGTAGCTCATCTCGAAGAAGGTCAGACCGCCTTCTCTTGCCATACGATTCTCATAAGCACGTGCACGAAGCATGTTTGCAACGTTGAACTGGGAACCGATATCTCTCATGAACTCGAGGAAGTTGAGGTCACGGAGCCAGTCCGCATTGTTAACCATCATAGCCTGACCTGCGCCATCGCCAAAGTCGATGAAGCGGGACATCTGCTTACGAAAGCATTCGCAGTTATGGTCGATGATATCCGTGGTCATCATGGAACGCATATCCGTACGTCCGGAAGGGTCACCGATCATACCGGTTCCACCACCAACCAGAGCGATTGGCTTATTTCCGCCCATCTGCAGTCTCTTCATCAGAAGAAGCGCCATAAAGTGACCAACGTGCAGGGAATCTGCCGTCGGGTCAAAACCGATATAGAAGGTTGCCTTGCCATTGTTGATAAGGTCGGGGATGAGCTTCTCATCCGTAACCTGGGCAACGAGCCCTCTTGCCTGAAGTTCTTCGTAAAGTGTCATTTTTTCCTCCTGACTTCTACCGATCGAAGTATCCGGAACTTATCTCCATCCGTTACCACACAGTCGTTCAGATGAAAAAGCTCCCCGCCCCGATCCTCAACGTGAAGATCAAAGGACGAGGAGCTTAGTATTCTCTCGTGGTACCACCTTTGTTCGCAGGATTACCTGCCTCATTAATCGTTAACGCCGACCTACGCTGCAGCCTACTGGGTAAGCCCTACATTTACGAAGAGGTCTCCCTCGGAAATGAAGAGCAAACGGTTCTGTGCAGAGCTCCGGGAGGTAATTCGTCCATAGCTTCCTTCTGCCTCGCAGCGCCCGGCAGTTCTCTCCAAAGGTTTCGGCTACAGCTTACTGGATTCCCATCAAAGCCTTCGATCATCCGCCATGCCTATCATGCCGGGATGACCCTCAATAAATGCGATTATATCTTCTGAATCCTAAGATGTCAACGAGCACCAGGCGACACGTGCATCACTACATGCTTATCATAGTCTTCCTGCCTGGGCCAGTAGGTGTGGTAGAAACGACCGATGCGCTCCATCGCTTCCTCCGGGCTGTGCTTCTTCCTGCCAATCAGCTCGAAGAATCGGTATTCCACTGTATATACCTGCCCACTGGCGCCGGTGTCTCTGACACCATTCTTGAGATAGAAGCGGATCCGCCGCTCCATGGCCTTCTTCTCCTCGGGATCAGTGCAATAATCAGGATTTTCCACCTCACCGATGACACACTCATACCCCGTGAGATATTTTCGAAGCTCTTCGAGAAATATAGAACCAAGCCCGCTCTCCCGATAGTCCGGAAGCACAGCCAGATAATCGAAGAGCAGCACATCGCCTAGCTTTACAAAAAGGGCATAGGCGAGAAGCTCGCCTCGGATGCCGCTGCCGTCTGTTACGCTTACGTCCTCTTCCTGACAGAGAGCATAGCCTTCCATAAAACCGCTCTCGAAGGAGTCCTCGATCATCTTCTGTGGCTTTCTCTCATTATCCGGAAAGTCTGTAACCATGTATGGATAGATTCTTGCAATATCATCCGCTTTTAGTTTTCTAATATTCGCTTGCATATTGATAGATTCGTCCCTGTCTATTATTCGAAACTTATTACTGATTCTGCTCCTTGGTTATTTCGGAGGGATCATTCTCTAATTCCTTGTCTCCTGTCTCTTTCTCCGCTCTGTCTTCCAGTGGCTTTAAGAAGAGATCACGATACATGAAGTCCACAATCGCTGCAATTGGGATGGAGAGAAGGACACCTACAACGCCAAAGATCCTTCCAAGAATAATGATGGAAACCAGAATCAGGACAGAGGAGATTCCAAGGGAATCTCCGAAGAGCTTTGGCTTCAGGATATAGCCATCAACCGTCTGCAGGATCAGGGTAAAGATCAAAAACCAGATTGCATATCCCGGATTCACCAGCACCAGAATAAAGGCACCAACAACGCCTCCGACAATGGGTCCAAAAGTGGGTGCAAGGTTGGTAACACCGACAACTACCGAGATCAGTACTGCATAAGGCAGTCCTGTGATCATCATGAAGATCCAGTTGATGATTCCAACGATCAAGCCATCCACAAGGTCGAAGGCGATGTATCGAACAAGAATATCGTTACAACGTCTTAAAAAATCTCTGAAATGGCGATTCTTCTTCTCAGGAAGCACTGCAGAGAAGAAACGCTTGAATCCGATAATGATCGGCTGCTTTGCCAAAAGAAAATAAATAGCAAGGATAAAGCCCAAAACCCAGATCATGATACTGCTTCCGATATTCATCGACGCATTAAGAAGATCACCCTGGTGACTCTTGATCAGGGTAATCAGGGAATTGATCAGTCCATCCAGAGAGGATGCTGCACCCTGCAGGGCTGGAGGTAACTCGAATGGTAAGCTCATTAAGATAGCTGAGAAATCATCATAGCTATCTGAATACTTTTCAATATTGTTCATAAAGGTGCTTATGCTATCGAACAGCTGGGGAATGAGAGAAAGAAGCAGAATGGTTACTAAGGCAAGCAAGGCCAGGAGGGAAATCAGAACCCCCCATCTTCGATTCCATTTCTCACTCTTTACCTTTTTCAGAATGGTTCTCTGAATGAGTACCGTAAAGGGATCAATAACATAAGCAATGACTGCACCTAGAATAACCGGAGAGACTACAGAGAAGATACTCGTAAAGCCCTTCCATATTCCACCAATATTCATTAATACAACATAGAGTATAACCGCTGAACATGCCGCAATCGTATTCGCTTCCCAACGATCTTCTCTCCAGTTCTTATTCCATTTCATAAGTCGAGCCAACTTTCTTTTATCTGTTTATTCACTTTTGCCATTATAACATGGACCGATGAAGTCGGCACCCTTCTGACATATTCCATCAAAAAAACCCGATTAGCTTCTTAGCTAATCGGGCCGATGATTATCCTACAATACAGTCTGTCTTGAGAATGACCATTATTTTAATGCAAAGCATTACATATTAAGTGCCTGACCTGCAGCTACACAAAATGTTTCTCTGCAAATTCCATATTTTGCACAATCTCCATTGTACCCTGGAATTCATTGTCATCACTATATACTGCCATATATCTGACCAAAACCGGTTTGTCATTTTTATTCATCCATACATCGACCGAATCTCTTCTTCCTGCACGGAAATCATCAATAATTCCGCGAACCATAGGCTCTATCTTGGCTGGATGACAGAAGTAGACCTCACGATCAATCGCCGCATCCGGACGCTTAAAGAGCTTCTTGCCATGCGTCCTGTTGAAGTATCGGTTGATGTCATCCTTATCGATAAATGTAATCTCCAAGGGAATGGTATCCAGCATGGCAGAAAGCTGCTTGGCATTCATATGACCGACAGGGAATCGCACTTCGTCTCCTTCGATGGAAGCTTCCGGTCTCTTCAGGTCCCTAGCCTGATCCCAGATCGGAATCTCTTCTGTAAAGCAGGGATCATAGTCCTGCAAATCTCTGGCAATCCCCTTCCATTCCTCTTCCGTAAAATTCTCAGCACAGAGCGGAAACAGTATATTTCTCTCCTTGAAGAGCATCTCTTCTGCTCTCTTTAGGACTGCTTCAATACTATCATACCAGTCTCCTTTTCCTGCAAAGGAAGCCAGAAGACGAATCTCATCTCGGATTTCATCATCCACACCCCACATCACAGCGGAGGGACCAGGTACTCTGTACCGGGATGCCAGCACGGGATAGAGAAGGTCTCCTTTCTTGGCATAATGGACCGAGAGTCTTCGCATGGTCTTCATTTGACGAAGGAGAAGCTGGTCCTTCTCCTCTCTTTCCGGACTATCGTCTGCTGTAGCAACCGCTGCCGCCAGGGCTTCTCTACTCTTCTCTATCTGAGCCTCTATGCCAAGATTCTCTTGGGCGAAGACGTAGAGAGGGTGACCAGGAATCTCGATCATCCTCGCCATCTTAGACTTGGCCTCGTCCTTCTTAGCCCGGGCTTCCTTACTCTTCTGGTCCAGAAGAGCCTGGGCCTCACTGGCCTTAGTCTCTCCTTGCACCTGCTGGTCCTGCTTATTGGCCTTGGCCCTTGCCTCTATTACTGCCTTCTCGGCATTCTCGATCTGTTCCTCACGGGTCGCTCCGTGGAAGAGGGCTGAATGTATATCACAAAGGGACTGCACCTTCGCCAGGGGCACTCCCTCATCGATCATGGCCTGTTCTGCCTTCACGATCTCTAAAGCATCCACATCCTTGAATTCTTTCACGAAATCCTCTCTTACCGACTCCAG
>Ga0256404_1006061_pt1 | contig 20483 bp, 18 predicted proteins | sample RumenRJG_01DNA_FD_185990 | JGI IMG/M metagenome (GOLD analysis project Ga0256404, IMG submission 185990) | Bovine rumen microbial communities from Lethbridge, Alberta, Canada - RJG_01 | ecosystem: Host-associated > Mammals > Digestive system > Stomach > Rumen | place: Canada: Alberta | collected...
AGAGCATGGCTTGATGAGAATATAAAAGATGATGTAAGAGGTCTTCAGACCTTCGATCTCCGTACAGGTGTACATGTAGTTACCGCTATCGAGGCACCTCTCCTTGATCTTATGGGCAAGTTCCTGGAGGTTCCCGCAGCATCCCTTATGGGTGACGGAATCCAGAGAACATCTGTAAGATTCCTTTCATATCTTTTCTATGTAGGAGACAGAAAGAAGACAGACCTTCCTTATGAGGAAGAGCCTGATTCAGACTGTGACTGGTACAGACTCCGTCATGAGGAGGCTATGGATCCGGAGCATATCGTAGCTCTTGCAAAGGCAACCCATGAGAAGTACGGCTTTGAAGATTTCAAGCTTAAGGGCGGTGTTCTTCAGCCGGATGAGGAAGTTAAGGCTGTAACTGCCATCAAGGAAGCGTTCCCTGATGCGAGAGTAGACCTTGATCCTAATGGCTGCTGGAGCCTTGCAGAGGCAGTACGTGTAGCCCCTGCCCTCAAGAAGGTTCTTGCTTATATCGAGGATCCCTGCGGTGCCGAGAACGGTTTCTCAGGACGTGAGATCATGGCTGAGTTCAAGCAGGAGACAGGTATGCCGACTGCCACAAACATGATCGATACAGACTGGAGACAGATGAGACACTGCATCCAGCTCAAAAGCGTAGACATCCCTCTTGCAGATCCTCACTTCTGGACCATGGAAGGATCTGTACGTGTAGGTCAGCTTTGCAACGACTTCGGTCTTATGTGGGGCTGCCACTCCAACAACCACTTCGATATTTCACTTGCAATGGTAGCACAGTGTGCAGCTGCGGTTCCCGGCAAGCTTAACGGAATCGACACCCACTGGATCTGGCAGGAAGGCAGAGAGCGCCTTACAAAGAACCCTATGCAGATCGTAGGCGGATGCATTAATGATATCGACAAGACTGTAGGTCTCGGAATCGAGGTTGACCGTGAGCAGATCATGAAGGCAAACAAGCTTTACGTCGACAATTGCCTCGGCGCACGTGATGATGCTATCGGAATGCAGTATCTCATTCCGGGATGGAAGTTCGATAACAAGCGTCCATGCATGGTCAGATGATTAATGAAAATAATATCTGATTACCTGATGCAGGTCTATCTGCGTGATCAGGCAATTAAAAAAAATTACGGGTAGAGGGATAAGTTTTCCTCTACTCGTTGGCTGATTTAAATAAATATGAAGCGTCAGAACTTCACATCATTAATAGTCTGACGTATTTAGACTTTAGGGGGGATTACAATGACTGACTCACCAATTATTACCAAAATGCAGGTAATTCCTGTTGCTGGATATGACAGCATGATGATGACATTATCAGGATGTCATGCTCCATGCTTTACCAGAAACCTGGTTATCCTTGAGGATAATGCCGGACATCAGGGTATCGGCGAAATCCACGGAGGCGATTATACATGCGAATGTTTAAAGGCTGTAAGACCGCTGGTTGAGGGACAGCCCATAGCAAAGTACCGTCAGATACTTCAGAAGATCCATAAGGCTGCAAATCCTTCTGCCGCAGATGACGGAGAGGGCATACAGACACTGGATATTTCAAAGCTTAAGTTTGTTGTTAAGAGTGAGTGGGCCATCGAGTGTGCGATGCTTGACCTTATGGGACAGTATCTCAATGTTCCCATGTGCGATCTTATGGGCGAAGGCCAGCAGCGTAAGGAAGTTGAGATGCTTGGATATCTTTTCTATGTTTCCGACAAGAAGAAGGTTCCTGCAGGAGATATGCAGTATCTTGATGAGAGCAGCAGTCTGGATCCCTGGTTCCGTTTAAGAAGAGAAGAGATACTTACTCCCGAAAGAATCGTTGAAGAGGCAGAAGCTCTTACAGAGAAGTATGGCTTCAAGAACTTCAAGCTTAAGGGCGGAGTTCTGGCAGGCGCTGATGAAATGGAGGCCTGCAGAGCACTTAAGAAGCGTTTTCCGAATGCACGTATAAACATTGACCCGAATGGTGCATGGAGCCTTAAGGAGGCCATCGACCTTTGTAAGGATATGCATAATGTCATCACCTATATGGAGGACCCTTGCGGTCCTGAGGCAGGTTATTCAAGCCGTGAGATCATGCGTGAGTTTAAGAATGCAACACAATTCCAGGTGGCTACGAACATGATTGCTACCGACTGGCGTCAGTTCTATCACACTGTAAGTCTCAATGCCTGCGACATCATCCTTGCGGATCCTCATTTCTGGGGTTTTGACGGTGCTATCCGTATGTCACAGCTTTTGGATTCCTGGGGACTTACATGGGGTGTTCATTCAAACAATCACTTTGATATCACCCTTGCTGCATTTGCACAGGTTGGTGCTGCAGCGGTTGGTGCACCTGCTCCTCTGGATACTCACTGGATCTGGCAGGATGGCCAGAATCTTCTGTATGATACACCGCAGATCGTTGACGGTAAGCTTCAGGTTCCTGAGGCACCGGGTCTCGGAGTTCATCTCAACATGGAGAGGGTTATGGAGGCTAACAAGCTGTACAACAGTCTTCCGAGCCATGACAGAGATGATGCGAAGTCAATGCAGTATCTCATTCCCGGATGGAAGTATGATCATAAGAAGCCTTGTCTCGTGAGGTAATTTAGGTTTTCTAAGGCGGACGAAAAAATGAGTCTTTATTTCAACGGGAGTCTGTGACTTTCCAGACGAAAAAAATGAGTCTTCATGTCAACGCCCCACTGCGTTGAAAGTACATTACGTTCAAAAATTCCGTCAGGGATGTACACTTACGTGTTCATCCCTGACGGAATTTTTTCGCTCCATGTTCTTTCAAGCAGCAAGGCTAGTTGACATTGAAGACTCATTTTTTTCTGTTTTCCTAAAACGGTACTAGAATGATTACCTGACACTGAAGACTCATTTTTTCTGGTTTTTGAAAAGATTAAAATTTGTGCAATCGATGACGAGACAAGGCGGGGGAGGTCAGTAAAGAGGATCTATGGTTTTGGGCTATTAATCAAAATGTTTTGAAAATTTCAATTTTAACTTTTTTATCTTTTACTCCGACTTTTATGTCATCTACGATATTGGCGATTACGGACTTTGATAATTCCTCAAGGGAGGCGTCAAGGTTCTTGTTTTTTATAGTGGATTTGTAGTCTTTGAGGGACCAGGAAATATCACCGGAGGATTCGTTGTAGCCGCAGTCGAAGGTTTTGACATTGGCGGCGTTGCCTCCCTTTGCAAAGAAACAGAAAAGGGAACCGATCTTGTCCATGATACCCGGATCTTCGGAGTTTTCGCCGGTGGAAGAAATGGACAGGAGATCTTTTTTGGCTTCATCAGGGAGCTCTTTTGCGTCGGCCTCAAGTACTATACGGAAATCCCTGTTTTGGTTTTCTGCCCAGAACCTGGCGGTAAAATCGCCGGCATTTGCACTTACTATACCAAAGAGTTCTTCTGCCATGAGTCTCAGGTAATGACCGTTTTTATCTGATTTGGTAACGGCATTTGCAAGACCTTCAATCCTGTTCAGCGCAAGTTGAAGAGAATCACCTTTGTTGTCTACTGTGATCACGTCGGTTTTCATGGAAGCCCTCCTTTATTTAAACAATAACTTAATAACTGAATTAGATTATACCATATTGTAGTGCCAATGGGGACAGCTCTCGCCGGTGAGAACCGTCCCCATTGGTTTTCCGATAGTTTATGTTTATAATCCTTTGGAAAAGTGTCGAAGTAACCACATAGAATAGACCATCTATAAGGAGGGAAATCAATGGATATTCAGTATCTGTTATGGCTTCAGGAACTAAGAAATGCTTCCGGCGGAGTGTTTGATGAGTTTTTTAACGGTATTTCAAAGGTGGCGGTGGATCTGATGCCGTTTTTGCCGTTTTTTATTTTCTGGTGTGTTGACAAGAAATGGGGATATAGGTTTATCACTACCTTCGGTTTGGCGGGACTTTTGAATGGAATCATCAAACTGACTGTATGTGCGTACCGTCCCTGGATACGTTCCGATCTCATAGAACCGGCGGGAGATTCCAAGGTTGCTGCCACGGGATACTCCTTTCCCAGCGGACATACAACGGAGGCAACGGCTGTATACGGAACCGTTACTTTATGGCAAAAGGATGTACGAAGGTGGCTTGCCATATTGGGGGGAGTTCTTATAGCATTGACCGGTTTTTCGCGAAATTTTCTGGGTGTTCATACTCCGCAGGATGTTGTTGTCGGATTCGCTTCAACATTGATCATTATCATCGCAGTTGATAAAGCTATTAAGAAAATCGATGGTGATGAAAAGAAGCTTGACGGGTTGTCATTTATCGGTCTTTTGGTGGTTATAGCCTCATTGATTTATATCATGGTGAAGCCTTATCCTATGGATTATGTAGACGGTAAGCTTCTGGTGGATCCGGTCAAGATGATGAATGACACTTTTAAAGCCTGCGGCGCATTTACAGGCTTTTTGGCCGGAAGCTATTTTGAAAGACATTTTATCAAATACGAAATACCGGAAAGGTCTAAGAATCTTCCTATTTTGGGATTTGTTGGATTCCTGATCACTTTTTCCTGGAAAGAGTTCTTTGCACCTGCAACAATCGTAGCTGCCCTTGGCGGTCATTGGGGAAACTTTATCGCACGATTTTTGATGTGGTTCTTCGTTATGGCTGTCTGGCCGGTGGTGATAACCAAAAATGCGGAGTGAAATAGTTTGTGATACAATTATCAGTGGAAGACAATATTAATATACGTTTTTACATTACTGAAAAGGGGGATTTTTTATGTGGAACAGAGCAGAGATTAAAGCCCGCGGAAAAGCGGCATTCAAAAACAATTACTGGAATTCGGTTCTGGTATCCTTGATCTACTCAATCTTCTTTATGGCATCAGGTTCAACCTACAGATCAAGACAGGGGCAGATCAAAGAGCAGCTTGAAAATAATCCTGATGCAGCAAAGATACTGGTGGCAGTGCTTGCTGTGCTTGGTGTGATAATTGTGTTTGGAATTGTGTTAAAGATTCTTGTTATAAATCCTTTGGAAGTAGGCTGCAGCAAATTCTTCCTGATGAATCAGACAGGAAGACCACAGCCCATGATTATAGGAGACGGATATTCACAGAACTATAAGAACAATGTTCTGGGCATTTTCCTGAAGGATCTGTTTATCGGCTTGGGATATATAGCTTTCATCATTCCGGGAGTCATACTCAGCTACTCCTTCAGACTGGTCCCTTACATCCTTGCCGAAAACCCGGGCATCAGCGGACCGGATGCACTCAGAAAATCAAGGGAAATGATGCAGGGACAGAAGATGAACTGCTTCATCTATGACTGGTCATTTATCCTTTGGAATCTTCTGGTTTTAGTAACCTGCGGTATCGCCGGTCTCTTCTATGTTCGTCCGTATAAGATGAATGCTGACGCCGTGCTGTATCAGGCTATAAAGGGAGAAGCCTCAAATCCCAATGCATATGACCAGTACGTGAATTTCTGATAAACATCGTACTGATAAATCCAAAAAAATCTATAGACCATACTTAGGCAGGTTGGCATTTGGCTGACCTGTCTTTTTGTTTGAGAGACTTATCAGCCGGGGTTAAGGTCTTAGTCTGTCTGTGTGTGACTGTTCGATCTCGCTTTTTGAAAAATTGGAAAAAATATCCTATAATTTTTCGAAAACGGAGATTTTTATGGTATAATGTACCAATAAAAGATGCACCAGGGGAGTGCAGGAAAGGTTGGGGATACCCTATGAGCAAAAAAGTAAAGAGAAATGTTATAGTTGGACAGTCCGGAGGTCCGACAGCGGCCATCAATTCATCTCTGGCTGGAGTTTTCAGAACAGCCAAGGACAGAGGATACAAGAAGGTTTACGGAATGATCCACGGTGTTCAGGGACTTCTGGAGGGAAGATACATTGATCTTTCAGAGCATATCCGTACAGGACTTGATGCAGAGCTTCTGAAGAGAACTCCGTCAGCTTACCTCGGATCCTGCAGATACAAGCTTCCGGATATCTATGAGAACAAGGAAGTTTACGAGAAGATCTTCAAGATCCTCGAAGACCTCGAAATCGACTGCTTCATCTATATCGGTGGCAATGACTCCATGGATACCATCAAGAAGCTTTCAGATTACGCAATCGTAACAGGTTCAGACGTTCGCTTTGTAGGATGCCCTAAGACAATTGATAATGACCTTGCTCTTACAGATCACACACCGGGCTATGGTTCAGCAGCCAAGTACATCGGAACCTCTGTAAAGGAAATCATCCGTGACGGATGGAGCCTTGAGACCAGCAAGGGACAGGTAATCGTTGTTGAGATCATGGGAAGAAATGCAGGCTGGCTCACCGGTGCGGCAGCACTTTCAAAGGGTGAGGACTGTGACGGACCTGATGCTATCTATCTTCCTGAGTTACCGTTTGATGTTCCCGCATTTGTTCAGAAATGCCGTGAACTGCTTGAGAAGAAACGTTCAATCGTTATTGCTATTTCTGAAGGTATCCATACAGCAGACGGAACCTATATCAGTGAGCTCGGAAATGCTACAGAGTATGTAGATGCCTTCGGACATAAGCAGCTTACAGGAACAGCAAGATATCTCTGCAATGTTCTCTCACAGGAGATCGGCTGCAAGACCCGTTCCATCGAGCTTTCAACTCTTCAGAGAGCAGCAAGCCACTGTGCTTCCAGAGTTGATATCCTTGAAGCTTATGAGGTAGGCGGTGCCGCAATGAAGGCCGCAGACGAAGGCGACAGCGGAAAGATGGTTGTTATCCAGAGACTTTCCGACGATCCATATCAGGCCGGAACAGAAGTTAAGGACGTTCACAAGATCGCTAACGACGAGCGTCTCGTTCCGAGAAACTGGATCACCCCGGACGGAACATATGTAACAAACGAGTTCATCACATACGTACGTCCTCTTATCCAGGGTGATGTGGGAGCCGTAATGGTAGACGGAATTCCAAGACACCTCTACGTTCCTGGTTACCAGGAGCTCCTGTAATAAAATTATCGTTTTTTCATTCGGTTCTTGATAGTGATATCAAGAACCGATTTTTTTATACCATGATAATAGACGGACTTGAGATCACCTGCTTCCAAAGCTCAAAGAGCCGCCTCTCAGGTGTGGTGATATAAGTCCCCTTGAGGTAGGCCACACACCTCATCCAATTGAGATCCTCCTTGATTCTGAAATATGCAAGAGGGAAATTCTCATTAACATATGACTGGGGGAAGAACGCAGGTCCCATCTGGTTGATAGCCATTTTAAGCAACGTAACCGAGCTGCTGGACTCAAAGAGGATTTTCGGATGAATATTATATTCGCTGAAAACCTTATCCAGCATTCCCCGGAGCATGGTTTCGTTGGAAGGCATGATGAAATTCTCATCTTTTATCAGATTAAGATCTATAAGAGGAAGAGTCTTCCAGCTTTCTTTTCCAGCAAGGTGAGCCAAAGGATGCGAAGAGGGAAGCCCAAGTACCACATCCTCAGGGGCCAGATCGATATGCTCGAAAGAAGGGTTAAGAGGCCTTTCTTTTGAATAACTCAGAAAAGCATATTCAATTTCACGGTGCAGGAGCATTTGCTCCATTTTCGGAACTCTGGCACAGGAAAGATTTATGGTGAACTCAGGATATTCCTGATGAAACTGAGGATAGATATCCGAAAAAGTCGATGCACCTCGTTCCGGGGTACATCCGATGGAAATCTCACCTACAGAATTCTGCGCACTGTCTCTTATGATCTTATATGTCTCGCTTTTTATCTTTAATACATTTTTCGCAGCATTTACATAGATACGGCCTGCAAAAGTCGGAATAAGCTTGTGATAGCGTCTTTCGAAAAGCGGAGTGCCAAGTTCCGCTTCAAGTTTTAGAAGCTGCTGGTTAAGTGCCGACTGGGTCATATACATCTTTTCGGCCGCTTTTGCGATACTTTCCTCGTTATAAATTGCAATGATGTTTTCCAAAGGTTTCAGATCCATTCAATTCATTTCCTTATCTGTTTTGTTTGCCTTGTGATTACAAATAGCAACAATATGTTTATGCAAATAGCTGATACATGTCATAAAGGAAATAAGTTATGAGCCATATATAAACAACATGCACAAAGTCATTGATATCTAATTGTCATTAAATACCAGTAAATTTCCTTGATTTTTAATCCTGAATGTAAACTTAATAAAATTAAGTCTTAGAAACAGTTACGATTAAGTTTTACTTAGTTTAACTGCATAATATAATGACGTCAACACTTAAGTGAGGCAGGTAATTGTGAAATATCACCAATAAAATTCGTTTCTCAGAAAGAAATGAGTATATGGAATGATCACCAAAAGAGATCACCGTAACAAAATCATAAAGCGAAAGGCTTCACTAAATTCAGGAGGATGAGATGAATAAGAAAACATTATTAACCGGCATCGTAATCGCAGCAATGTCAGCAGCACTTATGGGCTGCGGCGCATCAGGCGGAGCAAAGGCTTCAAGCGAACTTCCAAAGAGCATCGAAGTTCAGGTACCTGCAAAGGCCGGCGGCGGAACCGACGTTATGGCAAGAACCCTTGGTCAGGAGGTTGCTGCAAAGACTGGTTCCAATGTTACTATCGTAAACAATACTGACGGCGGCGGAGTTGTTGCCATGGAGACAGTTCGTACAGCAAAGGGCGACGGAGCCAAGATCCTTCAGTATCACACATCAATGCTTATCAAGTCAGCTACAAAGGTTTATGACAAGACAGCAAATGACGACTTCAAAGTATGGGGCGTAAGCCAGGGTACAGAAAAGGGTCAGTACGTTCTTGTTACTTCAGCTGATTCAGATATGAAGACAATTGAAGATTTCGTAAACAAGGGCAAGTCAGTAGAGATCAAGATGGGTATCGAGACCGGCGGAACAACACACGTTATTACAGGTCTTATGGCTAAGGCTTCAGGCGTTCAGGTTAAGTACGTTGAAGCAGGTTCCGATACAGAGAAGCTTACAGCGCTTGTTGGCAACACGATCGACGCTTGTATCGTAAACGTAAACCAGGCTAAGCAGTACGTAGAGTCAGGTAAGGCTAATGCACTCGCAGTTATCACAAACGGCGAAGAGGGCGCAAGATCTTCAGTTCTTCCTGATGTTCCTTCACTGGTTGAGTCCGGAATTGACTGCTCATGGGCTTCCTACAACATTTTTGCAGGTCCTAAGGATATGAGCGAAGACATTGCCAAGAAGCTTTATGATGCATACGCAGAGGCTGCAAAGGCAGATGCTGTTAATGAAGTACTCGAACCTGCAGGTATGGCAATGGAATTCCTTTCATATGAGGAAGGCCCCAAAAAGCTTGCAGAACAGCAGGCGGACATCAACTCTGTAGTTGAAGAGCTTGGACTTGTTCAGAAATAATCAAGTCACGTTATAAAGGTTCAGGCCCTGACCGGATACAGGACAAAGGTTTTGGATCGAAACATTAGCCCGCATTGCTCATATGAACCATGTGAGGATGTGGGCTAATATTTTGCCAAGATTCTGATTAAGAGTGTATAAGTCACTGTCCGTGTGAATCCATTAAGACTCTAAAAAATTATGAGTTCACTAAACTGTATACACAAGATCAGGAGATGTGTTTAAAGGAAAACCCCAAATTTGATAATTGAGTCAGATGCGTATCGGATCAAATCCAATCCAAACGGTGTCTGACCTGGAGGACATCAATGAAAGTTTCAAGAGATCAGATCACAGGTGCAGTGATTGTTGCACTGGGAATATTTGTGTTTGCAATGATAAGCACATTCAAAGTTCCGTTTACAGCAAGTTATCCCGGACCGAAGGCATTACCGGGACTTGCAGCCGTTGGTTTCGTTATCTGCGGTGCAGGCATTTTTCTGGAGGGCTGCAGGAATAAAGATCAGAAGACCTTCCTAGTAAAGGAGGGCTGGATCAGGCTTATCATCAATATTGCTGCCATCGCTTTATACATTCTTGCGATGCAGTTTATCGGATTCTTTATTTCGACACCGATTTACCTTTACTGCCTGTCCACATGGTATGCAAAGGGCTACGTAACAAAGCCGGTATCAAGGATCATTTTTTCGGCAGCCGTAACGCTGGTTATCTTCCTGGCTTATCAGGTTGCCTTTGGATACCAGCTGCCTATGGGCATCTTCGGCTAAGGAGGAATGAGAAATGATTGAGAATGCAGGATTTATAATCACACAGGTCACAAACCCGTTTAATCTTTTGCTCTTACTTGTGGGTAATGTCATCGGCATCATCTTCGGTGCCATCCCGGGACTTAACGGAACCATGGCGGTAATGCTTTTCATGCCTCTTACTTACGGAATGGAAACAGGCCCTGCTATCATGTTCCTTCTTTCACTCTGGATCGGGGGATGCTCCGGCGGATTCATCGGTTCTGTTCTTCTGGGTATTCCGGGTTCACCTTCATCGGTTGCCACATGTTTTGACGGCCATCCGATGGCTAAGAAGGGTCAGGCAGGAAGAGCTCTTGCCATCGGTATGACAGCTTCCTTTATCGGAACCTTCTTCAGCGCCATTGCCGGTGCTTTTCTTGCGCAGTCAGTTGCAAACATTGCCTTCGCCATCGGTCCATGGGAATATTTCGGTCTCTGCTTCATGGCTATCACCATGGTACTTGCAATTTCAAAGGGCAATATGCTGAAGGGTCTTACCAGCGCATGTATAGGACTTCTTCTTGCATCCGTTGGTTATTCACCTATCGATGCACAGGCGAGATTCACCTTTGACAATATGTACCTTATGGGCGGTCTCGGAATGACTGTCGTTCTTATCGGTATCTTCGGTGTAAGTATGATGATCCTTGCTCACGCAAAGGGCTTTGATCCGCTGCCGACTGTTGACACAAATATGATAAAGGGAATCGGAATCAAGTTCTCCGACATCCGGGAGAATCTCGTAAACATTTGCCGTTCCTTCCTTATCGGTCTCGGCATCGGTTTCCTTCCGGGCATGGGAGCAGGTCTCTCAAACCTTGTGGCATATTCGGTTGCCAAGAACAATTCAAAGCATCCTGAGACCTTCGGAACAGGAAATCCTGAAGGCGTATGGGCTTCTGAGTCTTCCAACAATGCTTCCATCGGAGGTGCAATGATCCCTATGGCAGCTCTTGGTATCCCGGGAGATTCAAGTACTGCGCTTCTTATCGGCGCACTTACTATCCACGGCCTTGAGATGGGACCAATGGTATTTAAGAACAGTGGTCACATCGTTTACCTTATGTTCGTTGTAGTTGCGATTTGTGCAATTATATGTTTCTTCCTTCAGGCCATCGGTATGAGGGTATTCCCTCAGATACTGAAGGTACCTTATCACTACATGTATCCGGCACTTATTGTGGTTTCTCTTATCAGTGCTTACGTTGATTCTTCAAGTCTTTATAAGTGCGGAATGATGCTTTTCTTCGCAGTCATCGGATGTCTCATGGCATACGGCGGACTTCCGCAGTCACCGCTTATCCTTGCCTTCATCCTGGGACCTACCATGGAGAGCAACATGCTCAAGGCATTCCAGAATACCGAGACAGTGGCAACCTTCTTCACACGTCCTATTTCCTGTGTATTCAACCTTATTGCCATAGCATGTATTTTCTCACCGATACTTAAAACGCTTTATGCGAAGTATGTGAAGAAGAATTAATAATAATGAAAGGTGGAAAGAATAATGCCATTTAGAGTTTCAAAACCTACACCTCATCCTGTGGAAACACTTTGTGAGGAACCCTGGAAGCTTGCCGTAGAGCCATTTCAGGTGTCACCCAGAACCTGGTATGTTGCAGGCCAGACCTGGGTTGGTGCATATATCATAGATACAGGAGAGGGTCTCATACTTCTTGATACAGGAATCGCAGAGAGCGCTTATATGTTGGTGGATTCCATTTATAAGCTTGGTCACAAGCCGACAGATATCAAGATGATACTTATAAGTCACGCACACCTTGATCACTTTGGGGGAGCGGCTATCATGCATGCTCTTTCAGGAGCACCTATCTACATGTCAAAGGAAGACGATGAATTCATGCAGAAGGATCCGGAGGAAACTGAGCTGCCACATGATATCTGGCACGTTCAGCATATAAAGGTGGATCGACATTATGATGATAATGTTGCCATCACGCTTGGTGACATTTCCATCAGAACTCTGCTTACACCGGGACATACCCTGGGCTGCACCAGCTTCTTCTGGGATGAGAAGAATCCTGTGACAGGTGAAACTTATACCGTAGCCATGCATGGAGGCGTTGGTGCCAATACCATGAATGATGAGTACTATAAGACAAGCAAGATGCTTACTCCGGCACACAGGGAGAGATTCCTGAATGATGCGGAGAAGATTAAGAAGATTCATGTGGATATCGCACTTCCGTCTCATCCGAATCAGATCGAGATTCTGGACAAGGCCGGAACCTATACTCATGAGAGTCAGCCATATCTTGACGATACGGTTTGGGCGGATTTCATCGATGAGAGAGTGAGACAGGTTAAAGTGCTCATGAAGTGATATGTAAGCCTTTCACACGGAGCCGGTGGATTCCACCGGCTTCTTTACGTTTCCTGGGTATCACAAAAAACCAGTCAATATGACTCAAAACATGTGATTTCCATATGGAGTCAACGACCTCAGAGCATTATCATGACCGCGCTTCAATATATTATTAATTGAGTCCATGGTATTAGGGGAGTTCCAGGACTGCAATCCAATTATATTAAAAATTGGGTCAATGATATTTGAACAGAGCCATGACCGCACTTCAATAATATTAAAAATTGAGTCAATGATATTAGGGAAGTTTCATGACCGCAATGCTTATAATCCTTGGATTGAGTCAACAATGGAGAAGTGAATTTGTTGACTGCAAATTCGGCAATATCAGATGTGAGTCAATTTATGGACCTATAATTGTTGACTTCAATTTCAAATATCTTTTAGGGAGTCAAACATAGAGCTTTATCAAATCCGAACTATCAGCTGATATATAAAAAAAGTATAAACTTAGAGTATTGGGTACGATTATGAGTAATATAAATGAAATGTCATGAATACTAATGAAATGAAATGGAATGGAATGAGTTGGGATTTTTGCAATTGACGAAAGCGATATAATTGAAGATTATTTTGGCCATTTTACAAATTGAGAATAATTCGTCAATTTAATATCATGACTTTGCGAGTTGAAAATAACTCGGTTGAAAAGGGTATTAATTAAACAATCATACATTATAGGAGGATTTAGTAATGAAAGTTGGTTTTCTTGGACTTGGTATCATGGGACGCCCGATGGCAAAGAATCTTGTAAAGGCCGGTCACGAGCTTATGGTTTATGACTTCAACCAGGAGGCAGTAAATGATGTTGTTGCCTGTGGTGCTAAGGCCGGTACATGCGGTAAGGATCTTGCTGAGTTTGCTGACGTAGTTATCACTATGGTTCCTAACTCACCTCATGTTCGTGCAGCTGTATTTAACGAGAAGGGTCTTGCTGAGGGCTTCCGTAAGGGTGAGTCAGTTCTTATCGATATGTCATCTATCGACCCGGTTGAGTCAAAGAAGATTTCTGCTGATCTTGAGAAGATTGGCGTAGATATGCTTGATGCTCCTGTATCAGGTGGAGAGCCAAAGGCTATCGACGGAACACTTTCTGTAATGGTTGGTGGCAAGAAGGAGACATTTGACAAGTACTATGACATGCTCATGGTTATGGCAGGTTCAGTAGTTTATGTTGGACCTATCGGTTCCGGAAACGTTGCTAAGCTTGCTAACCAGATGGTTGTAGCTGCAAACATCGGTATCGTTGCAGAGGCTCTTACATTTGCAAAGAAGGCAGGAACAGATCCTGAGCTCGTATATCAGGCTATCCGCGGCGGTCTTGCAGGTTCAACCGTACTTGATGCAAAGGCTCCTATGATGCTTGCAGGAAACTACAAGCCAGGTTTCAGAATCGATCTTCACATCAAGGATCTTACAAATGCTCTTAATGCTGCACATGCTATCAACATGCCTGTTCCTATGACAGCACAGATGATGGAGGTTATGCAGGAGCTTAAGAATCACGATGAGGGTTCATGCGATCACGACGATATCGTAAGATACTACGAGAGAATCTCAGGAACATCAATCGTTAAGTAAATAAATATCTGATGTCAGCCCTTTTGAATAACAAACATGGGCTGACATTCTTTTAAGGAAAGGTCTATAGATGAATACAGATTTTATAAAGGGCGTAGTGGTGCCTATCATCACAGTAATCGATAAGGATGAAAAGATCGATGAGGCAGGAATGCGTAAGCAGGTTGATTATGTTATCAACGGTGGAATGCATGGAATTCTTGCTTTCGGTTCAAACGGTGAGTTCTATCAGCTCGAGGAAGACGAGATGGAGAGAGGCCTTAAGATCATGGTTGATCAGGCCGCAGGAAGAGTTCCTGTTTACTTTGGTATCGGTGCTATCAATACAAAGAAGTGCATCCGTCTTGCAAAGATGGCAGTAGCAAACGGCGCTGCATGTGTATCTATTCTTCAGCCAATGTTCCTGAAGCCGACACATGATGAGCTTTTCAATCATTTCAAGGCTATAGCTGAAGCTATTCCTGAGACACCGGTTCTCCTTTACAATAACCCTGGTCGTGTTGGCTACGGTATGACAGCTGATTTTGTAACAGAGATCGCTCATGCAGTTCCCAACATCGTTGGTATGAAGGACACTTCAGGAGATATCACTCTTACAGAGGAATGCATTCGCAGAAACCGTGATGTAAACTTCAAGGTATTCGGCGGCAAGGACACACTTCTTTTTGCATCAATGTGCGTTGGTGCAGTCGGCGGTGTATGTACAGCAGGAAACTTCATGCCTGAGCTTATCGGTGCAGTTTATGAGAAGTATGTTGCGGGCGATTTCGAGGGTTCACGTGAGGCTCAGTTCAAGCTTAATCCTGTAAGACTTGCTATGGATAAGGCTTCATTCCCGGTTGCTGCAAAGGATATGGCTAATATCCGCGGCGAGAATGTGGGGGATCCTTACCTGCCGTCACTTCCGACAACTAATGCGGCGACGCTTGATCTTTTCAAGAAGGTTATGAAGGAAGCTGGACTTATTTAAATAATACGAAAAATCAAGGGATGGGCGCCGGCCCACTCGATTGAAAAGACAGACGGTCAGTTCTGTTCGCCCACTACACACTGACGTGTGCTGTGGTCGGACAGAACTGACCGTCTGTCTTTTCAACTCGCAAGCCTTGGCACCCGTCCCTTGATTTTTCTCACGTTATGGTAAAATTTACTTGCAGATTCTGTAGTAAAAATCAATGGGTCGATTAGACATGTATCAGTATATCGGAAATTAACGGCAAAAAATATTCGTCTTTAGTGGAGGTTTGATATGAAGCACGAAGTGAAGTTAGCGAATGGTGTGACGGTTCCGGCGCTGGGGCAGGGAACCTGGTATCTGGGTGAGAGTAGACTGACGAGAAAGAGGGAGATTGAAGGCATCAGAAAGGGCGTTGAAGCAGGAATGACTCTGATCGATACTGCAGAGATGTACGGTAGCGGAGCAGCGGAAGACATGCTGGGTGAAGCTATCAGCACTCTTGACAGGAACGAGCTATATCTTGTTTCCAAGGTACTTCCCAATAATGCCGGCGGAAGCCGTATGCGTCAGGCTCTGAAGGGCAGTCTTTCACGTATGGGAGTCGATTATCTTGACCTTTATCTTTATCACTGGAGAGGTTCATATCCTTTGTATGAGACTGTTTCAAGACTTGAAGAGTTAAAGGCTGAGGGCCTCATTAAGGCATGGGGCGTTTCCAATTTTGATATCGATGATATGGAGGAGCTTTGGAGGATTCCTGAGGGAAGAAACTGTATTGTGAATCAGGTGCTTTATCACACAGGTTCACGTGGAATTGAGTTTTCACTTCTTCCCTGGATGGTGGAGCATGACGTTGCGCTTATGTCATACTGTCCGCTGGCTCAGGCTGGTTCTCTGAGACGTGGTCTTTTCCAGAATAAGACTCTTCAGGAGCTGGCAGCCAAGCATGGAGTTACTGTCCCTGAGATCATGCTTGCCTGGAACATAAGAAACGGTAACACCATTGCAATCCCAAGAAGTTCGAAACCTGAGCATACTATGTCCAATGCTCATGCCGACAACATTGACCTTACAGCGGAGGAGCTCGCCATGATCGATATGGCATATCCGAAGCCGACACATAAGGAATATCTCGATATGCAATAACGTAATGATTTTGTAAGGGGGTCAGACCCCAATGTGTGTTCAGGAAAAGAAAAAGACCTATGCCGAGTACCGGCAGGCAAAGCAGGATATGAAAGATATACAGATGGCAAAATACAATGTAGATCTGTTCCTCAAATTTGAGGAGCAGAAAGAGCAGGCTGAAAAGCAGAAGACAACTGAACAGACTCGATAAAAATTTGGGAGATTTCATTGTGATGACACAGTGGAGTCTCCCTCTTTTTTGCGTTATAGGAAAATACACTCAGCGTCAGTTTATCTGATGCATAGCTCCGAGTGATAACGAGGTTCAGGGGGATTGGGGGAATGACCACCAACAAGCAAAGACGCGCCGAGGACCCTCGGTGCCCTGTTTGCGAAAATGAAAAAACTTAGTTGCTATAGGTCATTTTGCTGCTAAATGGAATTGTCAGAAATTAACAAGAACGTGTGAATTTTTAATTAAAACGAAGTAGCAATATGGTATACTTATTTCAACTGTTGTTATTGATTTCGTTAGGAAACAAGCGGATAGGAGCGATGCATGGCAGTTTCATACAAGAAAATGTTTAAGCTAATGATTGACCACGACATGAAGAGGAAGGATCTCAAGGAAAAGACCGGTCTTAGTTATGGCACTATTGCCAAACTTGAAAAAGGCGAAAATGTTCAGATGGATGTATTGGAGAAAATCTGCAAAGAATTTAATTGTCAGCTCAGCGATATAGCAGAAATTACGTTCGATAACTAAGTCCATTTTTTAGGACATATAGTTTGGTAGAATCGTATCATCAGGATAAATATAAAATTTGAAGAGGTAATTATATGGCAGCAAAAGTAAAAAAAGAAATATCAATGGAGGAAGCTCTTTGGAAATCTGCGGATAAACTTAGAGGGTCTGTTGAATCTGCAGAGTATAAGCACGTAGTACTGAGCTTGTTCTTCCTTAAATTTGCAAGTGACAAATTTGAAGAGCAAAAGGCAAAGATTATTGCAGCAGGTCATGAAAAGTTTGTAGATAACATAGCTTTTTATACAAAGGATAATGTTTTCTACTTACCACCTGAAAGCAGATGGTCTTACGTGATGGAGAATGCAAAGCAGGATGACATTGCGCTTAAGATTGATACTGCCCTTTATACAATTGAAAATACTAACCCTATATTAAAGGGGGCATTGCCAGATAACTACTATTCAAGATTACAGCTTGATACAACTAAACTGGCATCACTTTTGGATGAAATAAATAAGATTGATACAACAAAAGACAAGGAAAACGATATCATCGGCAGAATGTATGAATATTTCCTTAGTAAGTTTGCTATTGCTGAAGGAAAAGGTAAGGGAGAATTCTATACTCCAAAGAGCATTGTTAATCTGATTGCAGAATTAATTGAGCCTTATGATGGTATACTTTACGATCCATGCTGTGGCTCTGGTGGTATGTTTGTGCAGTCAATCAAGTTCGTAGAAGCACATCATGGTAATAAGAAGAAAGTTTCTATTTATGGTCAGGAGTATACAAATACAACATATAAGCTGGCCAAAATGAATCTTGCAATAAGGGGTATCGCCGCAAACCTTGGAGAGACAGCAGCAAATACTTTTTCAAATGACCAGCATAAGGATCTGAAAGCAGATTATATCATGGCAAATCCACCATTCAACCAGAAAGAATGGCGTGCAGATGATGAGCTCCTTGATGATCCAAGATGGAATGGGTACGAGGTTCCACCAACAAGTAATGCAAACTATGGTTGGATTTTGAACATGGTATCTAAGCTTTCTCAGAATGGTGTTGCAGGATTCCTTCTTGCAAATGGAGCACTTTCTGATGATGGTACTGAGCTTAAGATAAGACAGCAGCTTATTGAAAACGATTTGGTTGAGGCAATTTTGATTCTGCCTCGAAATCTTTTCTATACAACCGACATTAGTGTTACACTGTGGATTCTTAACAAGAATAAGAAAGAACGTACTGTTGATAATAATGGCGTTGAGAAACACTATCGTAACAGAGAAAAGGAAATTCTTTTTATGGATCTTCGTCAGATGGGAAGTCCATATGAGAAGAAATATATTGAACTTACAGAAGAGGATAGAGCAAAGGTTGTAGAAACCTATCATAACTGGCAACAAGTTGGATATGAGAACACATACGAAAATATACCGGAGTTCTGTTATTCAGCTGGATATGATGAAGTGGCTGAAAAAGGATTTACCCTGGTTCCAAGTAGATATATTGAGTTTGTAAATCGTGATGAAAACATTGACTTTGACACAAAAATGAAGACATTGCAGAGTGAGCTTCAGGAGTTGTTAGTGCAGGAGGAAAAGTCAAAGGAAGAGTTACTAGGAGTATTTAAGGAGCTTGGATATGAGATCAAATTATAAAAGACTTGGCGATTACATAAGCCCGGTGGATGTTAGGAATAAAGATTTGGCAATAGATAGGCTTCTTGGTGTAAGCATTTCGAAAACATTTATTGAGTCAATCGCTAATACTGTTGGAACTGACTTCTCTAATTATAAAGTTGTTAAAAGAAATCAGTTTGCATATGGACCGGTTACTTCAAGGAATGGAGATAAGATATCTGTTGCACTATTGAATGAGGATGAGTGTATTATCTCTAGCTCTTATTCTGTATTCAAAGTTAATGATGAAAAACAGTTGTTGCCGGATTACCTGATGCTATGGTTTAACAGACCAGAGTTTGATAGATATGCAAGGTATATGTCACATGGAAGCGTAAGAGAAATTTTCTCATGGGATGACATGTGTAATGTTGAACTTCCTGTACCAAGCATCGAAGAGCAGAATGAATTTGTGGATGCATATAAGGCAATAGAGAATAGAATAGCGCTAAAAAAGAAGATAAATGATAATTTAGAATCGACTCTTGGTACACTATATCATGAGTTTTTTACATGCAGTTCTACAGATGATCTGCCGGATGGATGGAGAGTTTCTACATTTTCTGATATTGCAACTGTCATTATGGGGCAATCACCAGATGGAGATGATTGTAACAATGATAGTGTTGGAGAACCTCTTCTGAATGGACCTACCGAATTCGGAGTTTACTCACCAACCCCTGTTCAATGGACTACAAACGGGAAAAAACACTGTAAAGAAGGCGATTTACTATTTTGTGTTCGCGGATCAACAACCGGTAGAATGAACTGGGCTAATCAACCATATGTAATTGGAAGAGGATTAGCCGCTATTCGTCATAAAACAAATACAAATTTAAATTGGATAATTAAGGCTATAGTTGATAATAATATGCAAGAGCTACTTGCGGCATCTACTGGTTCCACTTTCCCAAATGTTGGAAAAGATTTACTGAATGGTTTTCAAATTATCATTCCTGACGATGCTTCATTAAATAAATTTGAAAATCAAGGGCATAGCATTTCGCAATTGATATCAAAAAATGCACGTGAGATGGAAATGCTATCTAAGTTACATCAAACACTACTTTCCAAATTGTCTACTTAAGCTACTAAATTATCATTTAGCTTAAAATTTATAGTTATAACCGCTATCTTATATGAAAAAGGAGATTTCGGTTATGACGGAGGAACAAGTGGTATTCATAAAACAAAAAATGCTGGCAGTATTGGATAATGCACAGATGGAGGTGTTATCTGAGACTCTAACAATGTGTATTGACAAAATTTCTGCTGATGATGGTAGAAATTACATTGATGACTTTATCGCAGCTAAACGGATTGAGGGTAGATCAGAGAAAACACTTGAGTACTATAAAAGTGTGATTGAAAAAACTGTTGAAAGCATTGGTAAGACTGTAAAGCACATCATTACAGATGACTTAAGGAAATATCTATCAGATTATCAAGAAAAGAAGGGATCAAGCAAAGTCACAATTGATAATATGAGGCGAATCCTATCAAGCTTCTTTGGATGGCTTGAGGATGAGGAACTAATAATAAAGAGTCCGGTAAGGCGTATTCATAAAGTTAAAGCTAGCAAAGTTATCAAAGAGACATACACGGATGAAGAACTTGAAAAGATGCGAGATTCCTGTGATGAAATAAGAGATGTTGCATTGATTGATTTCTTGGCTTCTACAGGAATGAGGGTTGGAGAGCTGGTACATGTGAACTTTGCCTTCGAGGTACACTAAAACAGGTGTAACCCCTCGAAAATGGCGTAATTTCGTGCATTTTTGGGTTGTTTTGCTTCTGAAACCGTGATATAATTAGTGTAACGGT
>Ga0256404_1006062_pt1 | contig 20482 bp, 23 predicted proteins | sample RumenRJG_01DNA_FD_185990 | JGI IMG/M metagenome (GOLD analysis project Ga0256404, IMG submission 185990) | Bovine rumen microbial communities from Lethbridge, Alberta, Canada - RJG_01 | ecosystem: Host-associated > Mammals > Digestive system > Stomach > Rumen | place: Canada: Alberta | collected...
AACTCGCGAATGTACTGGTTTTCTTTTCGTCCAATACAACAAAGTAGGGTTCTAATTTCTTTCTTTTCGTCTTCCATATTATTTCATCACACTTTTATAAACGTTTATATATCCTTCTGCCATCTTCCCGGGGGTAAAGAGCGGCAATCTTTCCCTTTGCTTCATAATCAGCGCGTTACGGTCATCTTCCTTCATCTCAAAAAGATGTTCAAGACTTTCGTTCAATGATTTTCCGTCCGTGATGTCAAAATATGTCCCGCAATCACCAGCAACCTCATGAAAAACAGGAATGTTGTTTAAAAGGACCGGGCAATCATTCTTGTACGCTTCCAGAATCGGGAGACCAAACCCCTCAAATTCGCTTGGGAACACGAAACAGAATGCATGGTGGTATAGGTTGTTCAAACCATCTTCATTAAGATAATGATTTTCCACCCTATCTTCAAGACCGTACTGGCGAAACATATCCAGTTCAAACTTGGTGAACTTCTGTCCGGTACAAATGAGCTTGAAATCCTTATGCTCCTTCATAAACGGAACTATCTGGTTAAAAAACGGAATAAAGCACTTGTAGTTGAGCGGTCCTTGCCTCGTACCGACATAAAGAATGTACGGAAAATTGAACGGGTTATTATACTCATAGTTCTCCGGTAATTCCCTATAGGCATTATAAACAACCTCAATCTTGCTCTCCGGAACCTTATATATGTCAATGATATCCCTCTTGGTCGCCTCACTAATTGCAACGACTTTACTTGCTGATGCCATGATATCACGCCTGTTGTCAAAATCTTTAAGACACATCTGCTCGTTGAACTGTATATAGTCACGGAGTCTTTCAAAAGCAAGGTCATGAACAGTAACAACGTACGGTATATTTGGTATATATTCCAAGAAATACGGGTTATAGTGTGTCGGATGAAATACATCATAGTCTCCACGTTTTATCGCATTTCTGGAATAAATCTTGTTCACTTTTTTCCAGTCAATGTCCTCCAATTTTGCATTCGGGTCCATCCTTCCGGCGTTTTTCAGCCTTTCAAGTGTGTTTGCCTCTGACGGATAACCTTGCGCAAGCATATATAAGTTTGTTGTTGATGCTAATCCGAGAGCAATTTCCTCCCTCTTTTTAACCTCTTCAACCAACATAGAGAATACGTTACTTACTCCGCCGCTTCTCTGTATATCAAATGCCTGATAATCGTATAATATCTTCATATTCAAAACTTTATGTAATCCTTCCAAAACTCCTTAAATTGGAATAAAAACGGTTTGTGACACCCCATCGGAAGTTTATTATTGTTCATCTTGAAAAGAATTGTCGGACCGACCTCAAAGGAAAACTCACGACCAACATCAACTGGGCTTACATTTATTTCTCCATCGCAGTTTGTTGAAAAAAATACATCTTCCGGAACAGATTCATTGTCAGCCACATCTTCGTGTTTCTTGCACAGTTCAATAAACTTGTCAATCCTGCGTAAAGAAAAGCCGCCGTTACCACACTTCGTAAGTCTTGCCTCGTTTTTTTCGGTATCCAATTCAAACCACGGGGCCCCAATATAATCGTGTCCGAGACTGATAAAATATTCAAGGTTGTCTGAAAATATCCAACAATCAAGCTGATAGATGAGCATGAACTGATAATCATTGAACGCATTATAGAACTCCCATCTCTTACACAACTGATTATATCCGGCGATTCCATTAAAAAAATCCTTTGCTAATCTTTTCACTTTAAACTTGTAGGCCGGGCACAAAGAAGTATAGCCGGACAGGTCAAGACCGAATGGCGCAACAAGACATATATCATATCTCTGCCCTAATACCCTGACACATTGCATAAGAGAAGCCTGCTCAAAGAAAACCGGATTCTTCTTGTATACCGGAACGACGATGCAGCATTCCTCCTTATAATCTTCCCATTCTATCACTTCTAATCTTTTCTTACAATATAATTCCGTCCCCAGTAAAAGTCAAATGCCCCACGTAAAACGCAGGGCATTCGTCTATTACTCACTTACCTCGTCTCGTCCGTCTTCAACAAGATAATCATAAAGGTCATCGATGTTGTTCAGGTCAGCAATCACGTCTCGGTTCGGCTTCTCATCTTTAAAGAACCAATCTCTGTCTTCGCCGTCTCCAGCAGCATAAATCTTGTGGTCAACATCCTCATACAGCCACCAACTTATCAAATCAAGCCCATCATCCCCAAACTGAGAACGCATCAACTCATCAAAAAATATACCGGCATACTCAAGATACTTACAATTTATCGTATCTATACCAAGGTCGTACAATTTATCATAAAACTCATTGGATTCCTGCATCTTATATATCAGGTCCTTAAATTTTTCTCTTGTCATCATATGTTATCCTCCGTAATATTCTTTATCTGGTGCGTGATATCTGTTCTTCTGCCATTCAATTCCGGCAAGGAATGCGTTGCACAACATACCGTGCCAAACACTCGTCTTTAATTCAAAGTCATCAGCATACCTTTCGGCGGCGTCAAGTTCTTTACTGTTCTTCTCCATCTTTTGTTTCCTCCTTTTTGTCAAAATTTATTCTGTAATGCCCATAAAACGGAAATTCCTCTGTATAATATGTATATACCTGCTCTTCGTTATTCGGGTCAACCCATTCTGGCAGGTGCTCCTTACAATACGGCTCAACCCAGCCCTTTGTTACGTAATCGGCTGATTTTCCACAAGTTATGCAGGTGTGCCTTGAAATATAGGTGTACTTCGCAATGATTTTGTTGGTTTCCTCGTTTCCGCCATGGTCATACCAGCAAAGCTCACCGTATTTCTCCTTTATCTGGTCAATTCCGTATTTCTTGAGACGTTTTCTTCCCCCGTCGGCTAACAGAGCTCTCTTTAAATCCTTGCAAATATAAATTCCAAAGGCTTTTCTCCACCCTTTGTCAAGTGCACCAAGCTCTGTATAAGCCGGTATTATGTGAAAAACCCCAAGGAAACTCTCCAAAAATGAATAAAATTTCTCAACAAAAGCCCACCAGTTGCTAATCTTCTCGCTTCTCAACGGATTTTCCTTGTTCATTATCTCGCCTACAATTCTGTATGCCTTCTCATGCGCGTCCATTTTCTTAATGCCTAATGTCCGGTTCGTATAATGCTTTCCACTAAATCTGTTTCTGGGATAAAGGAAAGGGAACCTGATACAAAGAATAGTAGCTGGAATCCATTTTGCGGGGTTCCAGCGATACTTTATCTTATAAATGAACTCGTTCCAGACGTATCTAATCGGCTTCATTTTCTTTCTTAAGCTCGTTTATCTTATTTATCTTTTCAACAAATTCTGACGGAGAACAGCCTGCATGTATTGCCACGCTGTCAGTGTTCGACTTGCGATGACCGCCATGACAGAAAATCCAGGCAACAGCACCGGCATTTATGTCCCTTACACAGAATGGGCTGTTGTCTCCGCCCCAATCTTTAGGAAAACGTACGCTCCACCCGCCGTCATAAGGAATATAGAATGGAACCCGGACTATCTCAATTTCGGTCCTCTCGTCATTCTCATCATAAACATCATCATACGGAATTTCAGCGTTATACTCATATGGAGCATCGTCCCAGTCATCGCCCCACTGCTTATTCAACGGAACCGGTGTGAAATATGCGTAGTACTCCTGTTTACCTTCAATGTATTCTGGGTTTGGATAGTCTTTGCACTCGCTTCCACGTTCCAGTATTCGATTCATTCCCCAACCAAACTCCGGGTCATTTGAGGATAAGGACCCTTCCCTGTGCAGTTTTTCGGTGCGGAGTCTGTCCTGCTCTTTCCACTCTTCGGTTTCCCTATAAGCCTTTGCCTCCGGAGTATAGTCCCAATAAGTCTGGTTTATTTCATCAACGTAACACAGCTTTAACTTGTCGTACTTGACCGCGTCTTCCTTTTTGATTGTAGTGTACATAATTTAATCCTTTTTCCAAAATTTATATGTAATATCATGTCGTATTGTCTCTACATCAAAATCCGTGCCAGACTTTCTCTCTATTTCATATAGACGCTGATTAGTGGTTTCCTTATTCAATGGTCCAAACTCCATACGAAATGCACCAATTTTCAAATAGTCAAAATACTCATCATATTCTTTCTCCACTTCATCCCTTCCTGAATAGAGTGCGACTTTATATGGGTAATCACTTCTTAATTTGATACTGTATGCAAGTTTCTTCAATGCCTCCGGGTCTTTTCCCTCGCCCATGAAACAGACGCAAGTTATACCTCTGTTCTTTCTAATCAACTCGTCAAGAACCTCAGGAGTAAGCTCTTCGCCGATGTCTTCCCTGAGCCAAGGACTATGACAACCCTCACAATGCCCCGGACAATTCGTGATTTCTATCGCCAGCGTAACTTCATCCGGGATTTCACTAAAAACAATCGAACATGTGTCAGGTTTATATTTAATCATGCTTTTCTTCCGTTTCATCATAAATCACTTCCTCACTCATCTGCAAACGCAACCTGAGTGTTTCATATTCCCCCTCTGTCTTAGCATAAAAACCACCCATCCACGGGATTTCATCAAGATTGTCTCCCTCATTATACCGTTTGTAATCAACATAGAACTGGCTTGTATCACCAGATTTGCGTCTCCTAATTCTATATTTTATATCCATATTAAAAGTGTATTATACAATAGTAAGATACAGATTTTTTCTCTAATTTCAAAATGCATTTTAACGCATATGTGACTATTTATAGAAAAGTCGTATAGAGATATGAAATTACAATTGAATGAGGATACGCTTAACGCTTATATAAATGCCGCGTTAAACGAAGAACTTGACGAATTGTTTGGTAGTAGAGTGCGCAAACAGTCACAGAGGATGATTACAGGAAAAGGCTGGGGTAACCAGAGGAGAAGCCAGGATAATTTATGGGGAACAGCTAACACGGATATCAGTTCAACAGATGCAGACGAAGAAGTACCGCAGACCCTTGTTGGTATGATTAGAAAAATGGAAAACGGTCTGTGTGCCATGGAAGAACTTTCAGGAATTGAGCCACAAGAAGCTCCTGGCGCATTAGCGAACGGAGTAGCACAATATAGAAGTGGAGGCGGGTTCAAGATGAAAGACAGCCTTCTTGCAGCAATTAATGCTCTTTCAAGAATTGCTGATAGAGTTAGTGCTGTTGAAAAGGTTAGCGGGTCAAATGCAATCATGGAAAGTATTTCTGAAGGAAACGACTATGTCGGTTTTGACCCAGAAAGTGAAATGCCTTGGCTTTATAAAAATACACCCGCACGTGGGACTGTTGCAACCGCCGGAAACGCAAGCGGTAATGTTGCTAAAGCTGCAGAAAATGCTGCAGGTAATGTACAAAACGTAGCTCAAACCGCAGCAAATGCCGGTGCGAGAACAGCAGCAGAGGTCCAAAGTGATTTAAATAAGGTGCAGAGCGCTAAAGCTCAGATGCAAGCATTACACACCAGAATAGATAGAATGGGTAACCCAGCCAACAGAGAGAAGCTTACGCAAGTCGCCGACCAAATTAGAGACTTAAGTAAACAGGAAGCTGCATTAACAAGAGAACTTAAGACGGCAAGTAATGTACAAAACGTAGCTCAAACCGCCGCTGAAACATCAAATGTTGGTACGAGAGCCGCACAAACGGGTGCAGAAGCAGCAAGTGCCGGAAAAAATGTTGGATTCTGGGGAAGTCGACTTAACAATATGAAAAGCGGTATGAAAACCGCCGGACAAGGTTTAAAAATGATGGCTCATCCAGGTTCAGCTGCGCGTGCTATTAACGCTGGAACTAAATTATCAAACGTTGGGAAAGTTGGTGCATTTGCGAGAGGCGGAGCGACTGCTTTAAAGGGTCTTGCGCAGGCGTCACAATGGCCGCTTCTTCTCCTTTCCATTGCGGACGAAGCTGCAAGACAGGGGGCACAGGCAAGGCAGAGGAAAATCGTCAGAACTTATAACTGTGCTTCCGTTCTTGCAAAAAGAATGGCGAATATAGCGCAAGAAATTGCTGATGCTAGTGGTGAATCAACAGCAGAAGAACCATTAATGGAAATAAACGTAAGAAGGTCAAGAAAAAGTTTTGACAGCATCGAGCAAGGAATGAATCAACTCTCGGCCTTAATGAAACAAATTAATGCAAAAGTTAAGACTGCACAAAAAGGTACAGGTTCCGATATGCCAGCATCACTGAACACTCCGGAAGAAATTAAACAATTCCAAGAGTGGGCAAACGACAACGGATATGCCGACCAAAACGGACAACCACTTGTTCCCGATGGAAAGTTTGGTCCTAAAACGGAATACGTATATGACCAAATTGCCAGTAAACTCAAAACCATAAGTGAATCAAAAATAGTTATTAAAGAGGGGCAGGATATCTTATCAGCATTAACGGACCTTGAAAATAAGGTTGGTGTCACTGGTTCTGGCGGTAGGGCATATTCTGATATATCCAGGATGTCCGGTGGCGTAAACGGTTCCAGAATGCAAGGGGCGCGAGCTGCAAAATTCATCATCAGAACATATCCGCCAGTTCTTAACCAGTATCTTCAGGTATTAAGTCTGGCCGGGGCAAACGTTCGTGGAATACAGCCACTTAGAACTGATACTAGACCAAACAGAGACTATGACGTAAGGGAAATACAAGCAATTGACCAGAGAATACAACAACTTCTTAATATAGCACAAAGTGTGAAGGACGTTAAACCTAGTAGTAAAAATGTTAAATTGCCACCAAAACCAGTGCATAAACCAGTCTCTTCTCCGTCTAAGCCTAAAAAACCGGTTGAAAATACTGGAAACACTGCTAGTGATGAGAATACCGGAACCACAATTACTAGGGAAACCACGCCATTGGATATCAGTGGCAGCAATAACATTACGGGAAAAGCAGAAACAGATTCAGGAAATAAATTAGCTGGCGAAAGGCCCGGTTTGACATACCCACAAAGTGCAATTCGTACAATGGCTCAAACGGCACAGTCGACCATGCCACTTAAAGATAGACGGGCACTGAACAATAGAACGACTCAAAATGCTATTGATGGGCTGAATACGATGCGTGACAATGGTGCATCTAGGAATCAAATCCGTAACGACAAGAGAGCTGTAAGGAATGCAAGAAGGATAATAAACAGAGGGCAACCGGTTTCTGAGCAGCAATTAAAGGATATGGTTAAAGAAATATTAAAAGAAACACTAAATAAATAAAATAAACCCAGGATTAGTCCTGGGTTTTTTTGTTACTTCTTTTTAAGGATTTCTTTCAATATCTTATTTGTCATTCCTCGTAAATCCTTTTCATTAAGCTTTACGGTTTTTGTTTCATTGACTTGTCCTTGTTGTTGAGCATATTGCTGAAGTTCTTTGACTAATTCATTCCAATCAGCATTAAGTATGGAATACTCTGTTCGGTAGCCCATATCATACAACCAGTCAAAATCAATGTTGTCATACACTTGCGGAAAATTGGAATGCACAAAAGTATCAAAAGCGTCGGTAATATCACTGCTGTCAAGTTCATCAAGGACGTCCTGGTTTAAAAGTTTCTGCTTGTCTTCCGGTGTTAACATTCTCTGGAAATCATACCCGTCAATGCTCCTTATTCCACTGTCAATGGTGAAGAATGGAGCCCTCGGGTCGTATTCACTGTCCTCGCCAATTATTGAATAAACAATGAAGGATGGTGAATACCCTTGGAGCGCCTGGTCAAGCCCACGCTCATCATTCTGGAATATCATATCGGAAGCATACTTTTTTCCTTGATTGTATGCAGCTAAAACGTATTGTGCAAGCCTATCATTTCTTCCGTATTCTAATTCATCAAGAACCCGGCTGAGAAGGCACTGTTCTTTCGTAACCATAATAAAAACAATTTTATAATAAATAGTTATTTTTTAAATATTATCCTCTTTATTATAAACCCTTGTCTTTTGTTCAATTCTTCTTCCTTCGGACCAATCTTTTATCTTTGTTAAATATCCAATTACCCTATCATAATATGTAATGTTGGTACTGCCACATTTAGGACATTTTGATATTGGATGTTTCGTAATATATCCGCACTCACACTCGGAATTCGGAACATTAACGGTCCAATATGTGCAACCAACTTCCCCACAATAATTAAGTAAGTGCTTGTATTGTGCCTTTGAAAGGTGTGAATCAAGGTTTATATGGGCAGCAGCTCCACCGGACATCTTATCCATTGCGAAATGATTACTCATCATGTAAAGCCTGTCCAATACCGAATCGTTTTCGTTTGGTTTGAACACATAACTTGCATATAGATTTGTGTCTTCTGGGACCCAATAACCATCTTCTTTATCCCAATTATAGTTCTTTATTGCCAGGGACTCGGCGGGAACGAATTCCAGATTAAAATTTGTCTTCTTAGTTCTATGTTTATTATTTTCATTTTCAAAAATTGTGAACATGAAACTACAAAACTCTTTATAATCATCGTTCTTGCTGCACTTGAGACCTAGGTATTCTGCTGCCTGATTCAAACCATTTATACCGACAGTCAAGTATTGTTTATTCAAATCAATAAATCCTGCTTTATAAACCGGAAGAAGTCCAGCATCATACATGTCCCAGAGATATTCATTATATGCGGTATGGTACTTATATACTCTCCCTAAAATCTTTGCAATATACACCCCGAAGTTCTCCTTATTCTCGTCAGTAAAATCAATAAAATTCGGACGTTCACCAAATTCCTTCCGGCAAAAATCCTGTGTAATTCGATTAAGATTAAGAGTAATAACGGACTTTGAACCGGTTTCTACGCCAATATTTCCGTTTGTGAAACTGAACTCTTTACTTTGTATCTTGTTGCGCAGTCTGCAGCATGAACTGAGCGAATCGGCTGTGTCTGATATATATATGAAAAATGAATGGCCTCTCGCTAGCTCTTCGGCCACAAAATTTGCACTATCTTCATCAAGGAATTTTCCATCCTTATATATAAGAGCAAATGACTCGACCGGGAAGGTCAAAACAGTTTTTGTTCGTTCTTCATTAAACCACATCATAAACTCCCTTTGCAACCAATTAAGACTTTCCCACTTCGGTTCGGTGCCGTCAGGGAAACGAAAATTTTCAAACATTGACTCAAAAAACGGTTTATCAAAGTATGAAAAATTGACAAATGGACTTTGGCTGTTTCTGGAAGATGCCGGTGAGTTTATTGAATATATGACCCCCTGAAAGTGTTGTTCAATTATATCTCTAATTGTTTTTTTGTTTTTTGACCGTCCACAAGTTACACACTCATCCACATGCATGTAATAATCATCACCCCATTCTTTCCTTGCAAACCAATCAAAAAATAAAAGAAATTCCGGTGTAGCACAATTATGCGTTATGAACCCGCCACAATTATACCAATGACTAGCCGTCTCTATTTCATACACATAGACATCATCATTTTTAAATTTTTCAATACTCACAATGACATCCGTTTTATAATCCTTTTCCTGATTAGATTCGCAAATCCTCATTCTTTTGTTTGACTTGTGGCGACCCTGGAATGCGTTATATCCATAATAATATACCTCTCTTGATGAATCCTGGATATTCTTGCAACCCCTATTCAAGCATTTGTTATGCGTGTGCCTGAGGTATTTTAAAATTCTGCTTGAAACATATTGTTGATACGCTTCTTTTCTATTTCCTCTTGGTTTTACTATTGTAAGTTCTTTTTTTGGTAATCCAAATACCGCTACAATATCGGAGACGTTTTCTGCCAGTTCTTTATTTGTCAGGGAAATAGAAATGCCTCTACTTTCCGTGTATGACCCATCGGAACAAAATAGCCCATCCAGGAAACCCGATAAATAATTTAACGATTTCCCATTTATATCTATATGTTTATCATACGCTGTGTCGCCAATAATATCCTCATGCACAATATTTTTAAGTTCACGGCTATGTTTTGTGTAATTAAAACATTTGTGTCCGTTATTTTTGCTTAATTCATACCCGTAAAGTTCTCTTAAATATTCATTGAATGTATCTCCCAAATATTCCTGTTCATAATTAACTGACAACCGTACAGTATCTTCTTCAGTTAAACTTCCGTCTCCGCACATCATGCCAACAATCCACCCACGTTTGAAATCCTCACTATTAAAATCCAGTATGCAACTATAGTCTTTGTTTAAGAAAACGGTATCATTGACTTCAAGCTGTTCTGATTTAATATCAAGCTCTCTACCTTGGAGAAGTTGCTTAAAAATATGGTCTTTTGTTACTAAAGCCGTGTAGCCGTCTTTCGTTGTTATTTTATATATGTCGTCTGAATACTTTCTCCTATATACCTTTTTAACATCAACTAGTTTTCCATTTTCAAGAACTTTAATCCCGTTTGGACAGACGTTATATTCCCATACACCTTGATAGTTTTCAAAAGTTCGTGGACTATTGGTTAAATATTTTTCAACAAAATCTTTAGACGTATATCTATTTGGTGTTCCATTTTCGCTTATTAAAAGTGTTTGGTCTTTATACATACACGCTCCGGCGTACTGTGACGCTATTGCAAACAGTAAGTTACAAAATGACCCACAATATCCAGCAAGGTTCTTAGGGGCTGCAGATGTGCCGCCTATAACCTTTGTGCCCTCGAGGATAAATGGATACATTGAAATACTTACACAGTACGGAGCAATTGGTCCAGCAAACGAAGACTCGTCATGCTTATATATAATATGATTCTCGAGGTCCTTAACGTAATTTCTACTATTGAATGATGGATATAATTCCTTTAACTTCCTAGTAATCATTCCGCGACTAATTAAAATATTATCCTTTTTGTGGATTTCCGCATTTAGTAAAGATACATTTTTTCCAGTCGCGTTTGAATTGTCGTCTACGGTAGCGTCGGCATTATTTTTTGATTTCTTATATTTTTCAATGAACTCTTCCTTCTGAAGTACAAATTGTTTTATGTTCTCTTGTTTGTCCCAAAAAAGTATATACTCTTTTGCAACTTTATAATTTTTACATGATAGTTCACGTTCAACAATTTCTCGGATTTCTGCACTTGTTATGCCGTCATATATCTCTGATTCAACAACCGAAAGAATTTCCTTAATTGCCGGATTATCCCTTTTTTCTCCAATCCTAGCATACGCCTCTTCAATTCCCTTCTTTACTTTGTCCCTTGAGTATTCTTCTATGAGACCATCGCTTTTTCTTACTTCCATATTTTATAATTTATTATTCTATTATTACCGTAACCGAACGGGTAAAGATAAATATTCTCTCTTTAGGTATTAAAAAACAAAAATTTCTTGCCAACACGGAACTCATTGTGCGTCAGCAAGAAAAATTTTGCAAAAAATTTGGGCTAAACATAAACTACTGGAAACTAACAAGATTACGTTCTCCGTCACTTGTAATTGTCTGACTACTAATGACTTCACCTGTTGTTCGGTCTACAATTCCAGCCCCTTCTACTGTCTCTTTTCTCCTATTGACAGCCTCAAATGCTCTTTTATTGATTTCAGCGACGCCGTTCTTGTAGTTCTGCTCTTTCAGCCGTTCAGCTTCTACGGTCCATTTCTTTTCCGAATTGTCAAACTCCTCAACTTCGTCGCAAGAAATCGTACTTGTTCCGTTATCAAACCTGATATTATGGAACACCGTGCCCGACTTACCTGACCTGTTTTTCAAAACCGCCAGCGTTGCTCGGCTGTTGTCAATGTCTTCAAGAGACCTTGCGATAGAAATAACTACATGTGCAGCCTGAACCTTGATGATTGAACCGCCAGCCTGATTCATCGTTACGACATCCGGGCTTGTGATACTGTCCTTATTACCCTGTGTAGGAACCCATATTGCTATGTCAAGCTCCTTTGCAAGGTTTTCAATCTTACGGATGGTATCTCCCTGACGCTTCCACTCAGAATCTGTGCTGTAACCACTTTTCTCAGCTAAAAGACACTCAAAATAGTCAATGATTACGAGGTCTGGCTTCCATCCCGTGTTTATCAATCTTTTGATGAAAATCCCAATATCAGTTGCTGACTTGGTGTGGGCTAGGAAGGGTTTTAGCTTAAGGTTCTTCTTAATCAGTTCCTTATCCGGGTAGTTATCAAGTGTTTGCCTGATTTCCGCTATTTGTGCCTGATTTTTGGTCAGATTTCTTGCCTCAACACCAGTAATCTTTGAAAAGTGTTTACGAGCGATATCAACATCATCATCCTCAAAGTAAATCTGCAACACCTTGTATCCTTGATTATTGTTAAGGTCACACTTGTAAGTTGCGGCATATGAGGCGATGCAAGTTGAAAATGTGCTCTTACCGAAACCGGCTGAACCGATGATAAGTCCAATTTTTCGCTTTTCAAGACCACCGTTCAGAGCCTCGTCAAGCTTGCTGATACCAGTTGGGATTGGAACTTTGAATTCTTGTGACAACGCCTTATCTTCAAGGTCGTACGGAGAAAATCCAAATTCATCCTCCTGTCCGGCAAGTGAAGCATCATCAAGTAGTTTTTGGCATTCATCATAACGGTCAATGTCACCCTTGCCTGCGATTTCAAGAATCTTGTTCGCTACCTTGATTAGGTTCTGCTGTTTGAAAAATTTTATCGCCGTATCTTTAACGAGAGTATATCCTTCAAGAGATGTTTTGAAGTGGAGTTTGTCAATAAGGTCGGTCCATTCCTGGAGTTCATTGGTCGTCTTGGCCCTGGATTTAAGCGCAGTCCCCATCGTTTCGTATGAGGGGACCACGCTTTCTTTATAGTAATAGTCCTTCAGGGTTCCGACAAACGTACGCAATAAACTATCGGTAAATGCGTTCTGGTCAACAATGGTAGAAATTTCGCCAAAAAAATGGGGCTCTTCAATAAAGCACTTAGCAAGCTTATACTGGAAATCTATATCCAGATAGCCAAGTGTACTTTTATCAATTGCTTTTCCCATATTTCAACTAAATAACTTTCCTGCTGCCTGTCTTATTGTTATAGAGATAGGTTTTGCCCGTAGTCTCGTCCTTGTATTCGTTAATCACAGTGTATGCTGAGTCGTCCCTATCACTGCAAGTGTAACAAATATCCTTTACGAGCTTCCATACTAGGTCGCTACGCCCCTCTACGAGCTTATAAAGGATGTACTGCTCAAAACCGACACGATAAACGTCGTCCGAGTCAAGCTTTCCCCTCTTGTTTGAAAGGTCAATTGAATTACGGACAAAGCGAGGGTAAACGCCGACCCAAGTGGTGGAACAAACCTCACGACCATAATCCAGGAACGCAAACTTGTAGGTCACATAATCTTCAGAAGTAAGAGGCTCGGAGAATTCCCCATCCTCAAACCTGAAGTCCAGCGGTACGAGTTTGTCAACCCCGTTCCAAGCAAAATCGTGGTCCTTAACTGTACGGATAACAACACCCTCACCACGAACAAGGGAATTGCGGTTTCTTTCGGTCTTAATGTACTTCTCAAACTCTTCCATGTCTTTGAAGATTCTCGGAGCGAAGATTTCAAGATAAATGAGAGACTTTGACTTGAGGTCGTTGTCAATTGTCTCAGCACAACCACGGATTGTTTCGGTCAATTCGCTAGACCTAAGAGATATAGGGTTGAAATTACCAATCCTAAAATAGCGCTGGCAAATGATATCATCGCCAACTGTTAATCTGAACTCAAAGCGCTCCTTAAATGCGAGAGCCTGCTCAAACTGTTTCTTAACTTTTGCCATTCTTGCAAAAAATTAAAGGGTTAAACAAAAAAAAACTATATAAATTGTGTGTGTGTTTCGTACTTCTAATATACAAAAATGTTTCCTGGAACACAACACTATTTTGACATTTCTTTCTTATATCTTTTCACTTCTTTATCGGTTAGCGGCTTATATGGTTCAAAGAAAAATGCGAACCTGTCAGAGTCGGAAAGCTCGTCAATTCCATCCTCAATCATAAATGAATAAAGGTTTTCAAACGACCTTCCTTCCGGGTCCTGTACGTTGTGCATCATCTCCTTGAGCTCTTCCTCGGCCTCTGGAGTAAGTAGCGGGTGTTCCAGACTGATAATCTTCTCGTTTATTTCATAGAAGTCTCCTGGGTATGCTGTTTTTGATACCCCGTTAACGATGTTTTCCTGCCATTTAAGGGGCTTTTTCTTCTGGCTGATACGTTCCTCCACTTTTTCCTTCGCACGCTCCTTGACCTCGTTTATGTCCACAGGGCGGGTAAGAATCTCGGGCATCAGCTCCGTTAGCCTTGTCTCGGAAACGCCGTCAATGTTCCCGATGTTGTCAGACTTATCACCACAGAAAACTTTCTTCAATACGACATTCTGATATGGATAACCTTTCAGCCTGATGAAGTTTTCGTGAGAATAGAATTTCTTCTTAATATTGTTATAAACGCAAACACTTTCGCTGATAAGTTGGGTAAGGTCTTCGTCGGCGCTCATGATTACCACCTTCTCATTCGGAAGCTTGTGATGAACATAGTATGATATAAGGTCATCGCCTTCGGTCTTCTCATCAATCATCCACCTTATGTAAAGCTCATTGAAATATTTGCACAGAAGGTCGCGTTCCCGGTCAAAGTTCTCTTTTACAATCTTCTCGGCCGGAGTAAGTTTCTTGACGGGTTTCTCCTTTTTCTTATAGAGGTAGTTCTGCATTTGGGCCAGTTTCGCGTTGTAAGCCTTCATGTAATCACTGGTTTCCGTAGAACTCTGTTCATAATCCTTGTCTCGGTTTGCCTTGTATTCAGGGTAAATCTGATAGCGAAGAATACCGGAATCGTGTGAATCAAATACGACATATACGTAGTCAAAATCCTTTTTCTGCATCATCATACGGAGCTGAAGCAAGAACTGGAACACACCACCATAGTGTATTCCGTTGGTGTTCACCCTGTTATCCCGAAACGCTTGGCGGAGGACTGAATTTCCGTCAACGAGTAATGTGTATATAGATTCAACACCAGCATCCGGGTGTGCTTCTTTTATCTGTTTTCTTACCGGTTGTCCCATATCGGTATTATACAAAAAATAAACGGGAAGAACAAATCCTCCCCGTTTTTTTATTCGTCAAAGTTGTCCTCTTTTGAAACAATATAATCAAGCAGGTCTTTAATGTCTGTAAAATATTTATTTTCACCGTTTGCATATTTTAAAAACCTACCTTCCAGGAAATATATTAATTCAATACCGTTTTCTTTACAGAGTCTTCTTTTACGCATATCCCTTTCTTTTCTTTCCGTTAAGGTTTCTCGCTTATCAAAAAAGTCTTTATTCTCAAAATGTTGAACCCCCTGGCACTCAATTGCAATATGAATATCGTCTATATAAAAATCAAGACTCATTCCGCTCAGCCAATCAAATTTCTTTTGCCATTCATAATTTATGCCTGCACATTGTAGCTCCTTTTCAAGTACTAATTCTAAACTTGGCATTTGGCATCTTGGGCATCCGTGACCGCTTAGAAAATCTCTTGCTTGTATATCAAAATCTCCGTGCTTGTTGCATGTAATCGTTACTTTATCCCTTGCACTTTTATAAATTGTATGCTCGTATGAATATAAACCTTCCGGAAACACCTTTTTAGCTTCAGCAATCCATAATTCAGTTGTTTTGTTCCTTCCATTACATTTCGGGCACCCATGACCCTGTAAAAGAGAATAAGGTTTTCTAGAAAAAGGTCCATGTTCATTCCCTAAAGCATCTTTTTCATGACAAATTAGTGTTATTTCTTCTTGACTATCAACATATTTTGCTTGTGAAAAGTCATATTTATCACCATGTACTTTTCTCATTTTTTTAATAAAATCTTCAAGCGTATATCTTGATTTGTTGTGGTTTTCTTCGGTGGAACAATATTTGCATCCATGCCCAGACTTGTGTGAATGGGCATTTTGCGTTATAACACCGTGTTTTGGGCATATATATTCAATATCGTTTTTTGAACCACGATAAACCGTTATTGAATAATCATATTTACCGCTGTGTACTTTGTTGCATTCTTCTATAAACTTATCCTGTGCTTCCTGTTTCATCTTTAATTCGGTATTGTTTCCCAGTATCTTTTCATGGATTCGGAAATTTTATTTTTTGTCTCCTCGGTTTTCTTAATTCCTTTCATTTTCTGTGAGATTTTTCTTTTTGTTTCCTCACTCATTTTTCTTGTTTTTCTTACCATTCTTTCTTAACTTACTATTCTTACTATAAATATAAAGAAAAACGGAAAAGAATAAATCTTTTCCGCTTAAAATTAATCTTCAGTATTATCTTCCTCTTCAAAAGAAACATTTTCAGCTGCAACAGATTTTAATTCCTCCTTGCCTAGCGATTCAGCCATCCTTTCCATGATTTGTGGGATGTTTTCTTTTTTATAGGCATCAAGTTTATCCTCACTGCATAAACCATTATGTACACAGCAAATTGTTCCAGCATATGTCACATTAAATGGCGTAGGTAACTGATTCTTGGCAATTGAAATTTTACTGGTAATTCCATACTGATATTCATTCCCCTTATATGTAGCCTTAAGTCTTTTTGTAGCTGCTTTTGCAACGCCTCCGACATGTATAAGAAGCCTCATTGCATAAAAGAATGACTTACCACCCTTATTCTCAATTGATGCAGCCCCTCCAACGGAATTCATGGAGTCGTTCCAAATTTTATTCACTACAAAAAATGTATTTGTATATTGTGAATCTTGACTTCTTGACCCAGGGATTCTCGCATTAACAATGTTGTTGAATGCCACTGAGAGGGCCCCTGCATTGAACATCGGGTTTCCTACTTTTGACTGATAGGATTTCCAACAATCAATACTGCCAACCGAATCCCAAACAAACAACAGGGGCATAGGAAGTTCGCCAGCCTCTTGCTTGTCAATAAGGTCGTTTATTATGTAAGCAATGTCCTCAATGACAGCAACAGTTCTCTTTGTTGATTTCTTGGTTCCGGTTGAATAGTCCATATCCCCACAATAATCACAGATTGTCGCGTTATTGAAAAGAATGAAATTACCCTCATAGTCAACAATCTTCATCTCCCCTGTTTCCTCATCGGCACCTTCAACTGGGGTAGCTTCCATTCCACAGTCAATGGCATATTTGAAGTCAAAATTACCCTCTGTCTCAAATATGATTGGAAGGATTCCCTGTTTCTGTGCAGCTGCGATGAGACAGTTCTTGATTGTGGACTTACCAGTATCGGACCACCCACGAACGCCACTCATATAACCAGCAGGAATTCCGGGAATGTGCAGAGCGTCCTGGAAAGCCTTTGGCATGATAATCCACTCCATCGGCTTGTCAGCAACCGGGGCACTTGAAATTTTCTTTTTGAAAGCCCCGATATCAAATTTCTTGATTTCCTTTTTCTTTAAAGGTTGTGCCATATTAAATTTTCATATTATCTTTTATCATTATTTAATGTTTTTAAGGCAGTTTCAACTTCTTTCTTTAAGTTTTTCACCTTTTCTTCAACTTCCTTATATTGTTCATCAGTAAGGAGAACCGGATTTATGCATTCAACCCTGCTTTCTCCTTTCCTTATTGGGACTATAATCTTTTCAATTGATTCATCGTAAGTGAAAGCTTCTGCAAAACTATGCAAATATTCGCTAACATTTTTGTCAGGTATACTTCCTATATTAAGATAGCATACTAAAAAAAGTTTATCTTTATCCATAGCCATATTATTTTAAACCTGTAAAAATTCTAGACATTTTTCCAAAACACTTACTTTGTCTTTCTTATAATCACTATCCCATATTGTTAAAACTTTATACCGCTTGACCCAAAACCCTTGTCACCTCTGTCGGTTTTATTCAGTTCTTCAACTTCAACGAACTCAATTGGTACGGTGAATCCAATTTTCATCTGTGCCACCCTATCCCCAGGTTCATATTTCGGCATATTCGGCATTACGTGATAGAAAAACGCACAAATCTCACCGGTATAGCCAACATCAACCGTACCACATGCATTGCACAAACTCATTCCCGTCTTCCACACTGAACTCCTTGGGCGAAAATCAATCGACAAATTCGTTTTATGGTAAGAATGGACCGGCGAAAACATTGAAAAATGGCTATCAGGCAAGTTTATTCCCTCGTTTTCGTCAATCTGTAATGCGAAACCGAGCGGATATTTATATACATTCGGTGCTACTTCCTCACAATCACATGCATAGACATCATAACAGAAATCATCATCGTGTGCCTTGGTCGGGAGTTTTGCGTTTTCCCTGAGTTTCTTGAATTTAACTTTCATCTTTGTCCTCCTTATTGAACTTTGGGTATCCTGTTATCTTTTTATCTGGGGTTGTTAGTTCTCCGGACCTATCTTTTTCAACCTTAGCCAACACTTTGCCGATTTTTGTTAAATAAGCCGAGACGGTTCCTTTTGCTGTGTTTTTCCACCATTTATAGTGCTTGCCGAAATACTTTTCACAGACATCCTCTATCCTCTGTATTGACGTTGGCGTTTCTTTTTCAGCCTCATCAGATATTATTTCCAGATTTTTATAAAGATTTGTCTGTTTTACAATTTCAATCGGTTTTTCCGACCAATTATCCGTTATATTTCTATATAACCCACTCATAAAGGCATCCTTCTCAAATTTACACACATAATAAATTGTCCACCCAACAACCTGCTCATAATAATCGTCCATATCGGTTAATTTGAGGGCGGTATTATAAATCTCTTGCGTTTTACCTTTAACTAAAAATTTATTTCCACTCTTAACGGCTTGAAAAAGATGTTTAACCTCGTGTTCGGTCGTTCCATTAAAGTCTATGTAGCAAGACTTGTTTGCCAGATATACAACGGTTGTTTTTAAAACATTTGTATCTTCAGAAAAACTTCCGGCTTTAGGTATTTTTAATAACTTTAACTCGTTTTCGTTATTGACAATTTTGATTTGATATATTACGTCAATAATCTTCCCGAACAAAGTGGTTTTAAATTTACCGGAAAACACCTGGAAAGACATTTTATTACTGTCGGAAACAATTTTATCTATTAAATTCTGTGTTTCCGTTTTTACAAGTTCTGAAATACCGAGTTCCTCATTGACCAGTCTTGTTAGGCTTTCATCAAGTCTCATCTTCGTTTCTCTTTCTATACATCTTATTTCCTGTCCTCTCGTAGTAGCATTTACGGCACAAAGCAACATACCTTTCATCACCACCGACTTCAACCTGTGCACCTTCCATCACAATGTTTCCTTCACCATCAATTCGTGCGTTGAACAATGTCTTTGTGTCACATGAACAACTTGACTTTATTTCAATAAGGTCGTCCGCAACTTCAAACAGTCTGCGAGAACCAGGAAATAGATGCGTCTGGAAATCAGTCCTTAACCCGAAACACATAACATTTATGCCTAAATTATCTGCAATTGCAGCCAACTGGTCAACCTGTTCCGGTGTAAGGAATTGTGCCTCATCAACAAGAATCCATTTCACCTTCGGATTAAAGAACATCTCATCCTTCTGGCATACGTTCCTTACAAGTTCGTAGAGATTGAGGTCCGCAGAAATGCTGGTACAAGGCTTATCACCTAAAGCCCTTGAATGAATTATTCCTTCTCCATCCCTCGTATCAATCTCGCTTTTGAAAATAACATATGGAATTCTTCTCTCCTCAAAATTAAATGCCGTGGCTAGTAACTGTAGTGATTTTCCACTTCCCATAGACCCATAAAAAAATTTTAAATGTCCTCGCATATGATTTTTAACAATTCGTCTTTATTTGTGCAAATTATTTCATCGGTTTCATTGTACTTGGCCGTTGCTTCATCACTAAAGTACAAAATTTTTATACCATTCTCAAGACACAGCTTCTTTTTCATTTTGTCATTTTCTCTAACAATTTGAAACTGTTTTTCCGGGTCATAGTTCTTAATTTTTGTGTTCAGTGGTAAAAAATGACCAATTCCTTGGCATTCTATTGCGATGTTTTTTTCTGGTATAAAAAAATCAAGGTACATGTGTTGTTTATTTACTAACCAATCAAAAGTTTTTTCTGTTTCAAAACGTATACCTTTTTTAGTTAAGAACTTAAAAATTACATTTTCAAAATGTGAATTCCTGCAGTGAGGACAGCCATTACCCATTAAATGGGCACCTGCCTTTTGAAAAAATGACCCATGTTCAAGTCCGTTACGGTATTTTTTATGACAAACAATCTCAACTTTTTTCTGGAATTTTGATAACAAACCTTTGAATAATCGTATTTGTCACCGTGAATTTTTCTGGCCTGTTCTATAAACTCCTCTGTTGTTTTTTTCTTTCTACCCATTTTTGTTTTCTTTTAACATAAAAAGTTTATTCCGTAAAAAAATACATAAAAACATACTATAAAAAGAAAAAAAACATTAGAAAAGTTATCCCAGATTATTAGTCCGGGATAACATTATTTTAGAATGGCAAATCTTCCTCATCCTTCATAATCAATGAATCAGTGAAGTCCTTGACAGGCGCGGATTCTTGT
>Ga0256404_1006063_pt1 | contig 20476 bp, 21 predicted proteins | sample RumenRJG_01DNA_FD_185990 | JGI IMG/M metagenome (GOLD analysis project Ga0256404, IMG submission 185990) | Bovine rumen microbial communities from Lethbridge, Alberta, Canada - RJG_01 | ecosystem: Host-associated > Mammals > Digestive system > Stomach > Rumen | place: Canada: Alberta | collected...
GGTGGAAAGCACTAAAGGGACTGCCTTTGCCATTACTGAATACCTCCATAAACTTTTGTGTATTCAGTGTAACACAGCATCAACAATTAGTATAGTTATTTAATTTACAATCTACTAGAGGCATCGAGATACCCTAGAGGTGTCCAAACCTCGAGGCATCGAGATACCCTAAAGGTGTCTATACCTCTGAGGTACTTTTATCAAAACAGGCATCAGAAGTCCCGCAAGCGACTGCACAAAAAAGGGACCTGGCGCCGGAAAGGAGAAGAGATGGATTTTGCAATAGCAGCAAAAATGAACAGCAGATTGACTCGTACTGAGAACGGAGCACTCGCTCTCAACACGACAGGCAGCGCAAGGCTCGATTTGTTTGCGACGATCGGAGCTCTGCGCGACGCGGAAGAGGCCAGAGTGTGCCGTCTCTTCTCTGAAGCTTACAGAGAAGATCCGCTGTTCGCGACAAAGATCGCTTTCTATGCCCGTGACGCCCGCGGCGGACTGGGCGAGAGAAAGGTGTTCCGTACGATCATCAGATTTTTGGCCACGTATTATCCGGAGGCGATCCGCCCCAACCTGGATCTGATCGGCGTGTACGGCCGTTACGACGACATGTACTGCCTGATCGGCACTCCGATGGAGGGCGAGATGTGGGCCGCCATGAAGGCGCAGTTTGAGAGGGATAAGGAGGCACTGGCCCAAGGACAGGCCATCTCCCTGTTGGCAAAGTGGATCAAGACGGCCGACGCATCTTCGACAAAAACTCGCGCGCTGGGTATCAGAACCGCCCGCGAGCTCGGCTATGATGTGTACACATTTAAGAGAATCGTGCGCGCTATGCGCCGCCAGATCGGCATCGTCGAGGCGCTTATGTCCGCGGGACGCTGGGATCAGATCAAGTATCCGGAAGTACCTTCCAGGGCAATGATGATCTACCGCGACGCATTTATGAGACATGATAAAGAGCGTTTCAGCGAGTTTGTAAATAAGGCAGTAAGCGGTGAGGCGAAGATCAATTCTGCAGCTCTGTATCCTTATGACATTGTCATGAAGGTTACGAGTGAGGGATGGGTAAGGGGAAAAGAGGACCCTGTCCTCGAAGCCCAGTGGAGACAGCTCCCCGACTATGTCGGGAAAGCGGTGAATGCGCTGGTGATCGCGGATACATCCGGTTCCATGACAGGCCGCCCTATTGCGACTTCTGTGGGGCTGGCGGTCTATTTTGCAGAGCGCAACAAAGGGGCATTCCACAACCTGTTCATGTCCTTCTCGGCATCTTCCACGATTCATGAGCTTAAGGGCACTACTTTGGCGCAGAAGATTTCCAGTATTGACATGTCTGACTGGGATAACAACACCAACCTTGCGGCGGCGCTGGACCACATCCTGGAGATCGGATGCAAGTGCAATGTAAGCCCCGACGAGATGCCGAAGACGCTGATCATCATCTCCGACATGGAGATTGACTGGTGCACAGGCAGGGAGTGGACCTTCTATAAGGTCGCTATGCGGAAATTTGCCGCGCGCGGCTACGTGATTCCGAACATTGTTTTCTGGAACGTCGCGAGCCGCCACGATGTTTTCCACGCCGACAAGACACGTATGGGCGTGCAGCTGGTCAGCGGCCAGTCCGCGGCGATGTTCCGAAACGTGATCGCCTGCATCGGCATGGATCCCGTCACGGCGATGGAAAAGACAATTAATTCAGAAAGATATGAGACTGTAACTGTGGAGGGAATATGAGCGGCTCGGAGGGCCTGAGCGTATGCGAGGTCTTGGAAGACCTGAGCGATCGGGCCTTCCGGGATTATCAGGAGCCGTCGGACCGGCAGCATCCCTCCGGATACAGCAGATTTGGAGGTAAATCATGTTCAAGAGTCCGACTTACGGCAAACTGGATTTTGACCGTATTCCTGACAAAATATTGAAGTTCTACACGGACCACCTGAAGTACGAGGCGCCCATGCAGATCATTATCGGTACTGACTCTCAGAATTTTGACACGACCAAAATAGTGTCCGTCATAGCAGTAATCTGCGAAGGGCACGGCGGCATCTTCTTCTATGAGATCACGAAGCAGCCGCTGATCAGAGACGTCAGGACCAAGCTCCACGTCGAGACAAACGACAGCCTGCGCGTCGCGCAGGCGCTGGTGGAGATCCTGGAGGGGAGCAAGGCGTACGAGGAGATGTACCTGAACTGTCCGATCGCGATCCACATCGACGCGGGCAACAGCACCAGCGGCAAGACGAGGGAGCTCATCCCGGAGCTGGTCGGCTGGATCAAGGCGTGCGGCTACGATTGCAGTGTCAAGCCGGAAAGCTTTGTGGCGAGTACGATCGCGGACAGGCTCTCCAAGTGAGAAGTCGCTAAGTGAGATGTCTCCAAGGAAGGAGTTTCCGGGCGGCATGAAAAACGGGCGGCAGGAAAAGTTAGATTGAGACGAAAGCAGACCCCGGGCGCCGGATGGCGCCCCGGGTCTTTTTTTGGTTCCGGGAGACCCCGGGAGACCTCTGGGGTGTTGGGAGACCTCCAGGGTGTCGGGAGACCTCTAGGGTGTCTTAGACCTCCAGGGTATTGGGAGACCTCCAGGGTGTCGGGAGACCTCCAGGGTGCCGGGAGACCTCCAGGGTATCGGGAGACCTTCAGGGTGTCTTAGACCCAAGGGTAGCTCATTTGCAGAAAAAAAGTGTATAATGGTAGAAACCAGCATACCGGTTCGTAAAATGAACCTGAAAAAAGGAATAGTGATTTTGGAAGGATGGTACAGTATGGCTTTTGTAATTCTCATTCTTATGGCCTTTTTCTGTCTGATCTACCTTAAACAGCAAGTTACAAAAAACAGCGTGAATTCCGGCTCACGGGATCCGGTCATCAAGAAAATTCTTTCTTATTACAAAAATCTGAGAGAGCATCAATCAGAAATCCAAACGAATGCATTCGCAATCGGATATGCCAAAAAAGAGAGAAAAGGAAACCTCGAAGATAACAGTGATCTGATGGCTGTGCGTATTCTTGACGATAAAGGGGCACGCAGGGAAGGCGCAGAAAAGCTGGGTATGGAGGTCATTCAGATTAAGGACCGATATTTTTATCAGTTCACCGTGGAACTTGATTCCAGGATGGAAGACGCTGAGCTCAGTGCTTTGCTTCAAAGGACAAAGGAGAAGATAGAGGAAAGGTATCCGGACGATTTCGTTGGCAGTGCGGTGGGGTATATCACTATTGTCATCGACGGAAAAAAAATAATGGAGCACCTAGGTTAAAAAAAGGCCCGCAAAGCGAGCCCATTTTTTGGCGTACAGATACCCTGGAGGTACAGACACCCCAGAGGTGTCATTAAGAAGAAGTGTCATTCAGACAGCCACAGGAAATCCATGAAATCCGGAACCTCTTTTTCCCAGCATGCTTCGCTGTGTACGCCATCAGGCTGGCAGTAGAGACGGGTGGCAGCTCCTTTTTTGCGAAGGAGGTTGTCGACCTTGCGGTTGGAGTTGGTAAGGAAGCTGCAATAGCCCGATTTGGGATCGGTGCCGCCTTCCTTTTCGCCCCAGGAGAGGTAGACCCGCGTGTCGGGATCAATCTGGCTGTGGAAAATATCGTCCATAAGAGGCTGCATGACCATAAATATGGAAGAGGAGACACAAGCCGCTTTAGAAAAGACGGAATTGTATTTGGTCACCGCATAGAGGGACATGAGTCCGCCCATGGAAGAACCGCCGATGGCGGTTGCCTCTCTTGAAGGCCACGTGCGGAAACGGGAATCAATATAGGGCTTAAGACTCTGCGTGATCCAATCGAGGGTCTTGTCTCCTTCCCCTTGAATGTTTATACCCATAAGCTTTGTATTGTAAGGGCAATACTCATCCAGTCGATGGTTCCCTTCGTGAGAGCACTCTAACCCGACGATGATTATGTCCTTGGTCCAAACGTCTAGAAATTCGCGCAGCCCCCAGGACTTGCCGTAGGTCGCGTCAGAATCATAGAACAGGTTGTGCCCGTCCCAGAAATACATAACGGGATAACGGTCCCCGGATACGTCATACTGATCGGGAAGATAAATGTGAAGGGTACGCGGCTCAGCAGCCGGTGCATACCAGACGGAATCTTTAATAACCATTGATTGTTCTCCTAAATCAGCAGCTCATTTCTTGAGCCCTGATAGATAAAGTTGTTAGTTGTTGACTCGACGCATTACTTTATCAGCTTGTTAAAATAAAATCAATGGTCACATTGGTCAAATTTGAGAACATACCTCTAGGGTAGTTCGTCCAATTTGAGAGCATACCTCTAGGGTAGTTTGACCGGAGGCAGGGAGACCTCTAGGGGAGTTTTAACAACCGGAGGCAGGGAGACCTCTAGGGTAGTTTTAACAGATATTGGAGGTACAGCCATGGTAGTCAACTATGAATTTCTCGACAAGGAGCCCATGGACAATCTGATCACATGCCTGAACTTTAAAATAGACAAGGTGGTTTATCTGGGATTTCAGAAGGATATCGAAAGATTCAGGAAAAGTCTGGAGAAATTCCTGTCAAAATATTGCGGCATAAAGGAAGTAGTTTTTAAGGCAGTGCCAAGATATGATCTGCACACCGTCTTTGAAACTCTGCGCGGGGAAGTCTTGCGGGAGAAGGAGAATGGGAACCAGGTATATTTTGACCTCACAGGTGGGACTAATCTGGTGCTTGCCGCCTTCGGCATGCTCTCGAAGGAGATGAACACGCCCATGCACATGTTTGATGTCGCCGAGGATTGGCTGATCGAACTTAACGAGGATACGGATTCCGGTATCAGGCGGAACGTCGAGATGCGAAAAGTACCGCTGACGCTGGACATGGTCATCGAGATGCACGGCGGTGCGATCAATTACAAAATGCAAAAGGGGAGCAAGGAGCTCAGCGACGATGAGCTCACGGCGGACGTCGAGAAGATCTACTCGATAGGCGTCAAGTATTGGGAGTACTGGAATCCCTTTTCGGACCTTCTTGAAAAGCTGTTCAGCCCGCCATCCAATACTCTCACCGTCTCTACGAGCATGCCGTTTGTTCAGAGAGTGATCAACAAATCCGGCACAAAGCTCGTTTCGGTCAAAGTATTCAGCCAGATCGCAGGAGAACTGAAGGAGGCGGGGATCCTCTCGGACGTCAGTAGGACGAACGATAAATACACGATCACATATAAAAATGAAGAACTCAAAGAAATTCTGTGGGAGGGCGGCACCATCCTGGAATTGCAGACATACCTTGAAGAGAGTGTGCGCAGTGATGACTGCCGCGTCGGCGTACATTTGGACTGGGACGGAGTGATCCACAATGGTTCGGGCGTCGATCTGATCAATGAGGTCGATGTTTTGACATTAAACGGGAATGTGCCGACCTTCATATCGTGCAAGAGCGGCAAGATGAACTATACACAGATTCTCCATGCGCTCTATGAACTTGACACGGTTGCGAACCGGTTTGGCGGCAAATACTGCAAAAAAGTGCTGGTGACAGTGCAGCCCGTCAGGGGAGTGTATCTGGAGCGGGCCAAAGAGATGAAGATTGAAGTGAGAACGGCCCGGAAAACAACTACCCCAGAGGTGTAATTTGGGGGTGTCGAGATACCCTGAAGGTGTCCAGGTACGTATACCCTAGAGGTGTCGAGATACCCTGAAGGTGTCCAGGTACGTATACCCTGGAGGTGTCGAGATACCCTGGAGGTGTCCAGATACCTTAGAGGTGTCGAGATACCCTAAAGGTGTCTAGGGACCCTAAAGGTATGTTTTTGATTTTGGGTTTTCGTATACAGGAATTATGATATACTAAGCAGGTAGAGGCTCAAGAGCCAATGACCGGCGGTTAGCCTTGCGGTGATCGGAGTCAGTGGCCGGCAGCATCACTGAAAGGAGACAACGAATGTACAAAGAAGAGATCACACATTACAGTGCGTGCCTGAGCAGGGACATGCACATTATGATATACGGACACGGCGGAGTGCCGTTTCTGGCTTTTCCGACGCAGGATTCCCTCTGCCACAACTATGAAGATTTCGGGATGATTAATGAACTGAGCGATTATCTGGAGAGCGGAAAGATCCAGTATTTTGTCGTGGATACGATTGACAAGGAGAGCTGGTCGGAGGGCGACTGGGATCTGGGCCGCAGAGCCTGGAAGCAGGAACTGTATTTCCACTATATTGTGGACGAAGTGATGCCTATCATCCTGGAGAGGACCGGAGGCAAGCTTCCCATGACGACCGGCTGCAGCCTGGGCGCCAACCACGCAGTGCTCACTTTGCTCAGAAGGCCGGATTTGTTCTCCGGGTGTCTGGCGCTCTCGGGCGTGTACGACAGCAATGTCTTCTTCAAGGGCTGGATGAACGAGACGCTCTACGACAATTCGCCGGAGTGCTTTCTTCCCAATATGTCTCCCGACCATCCCTATATCGATGAGTACAATCAGAAGCAGATCATCATCTGTGTCGGTCAGGGCGCGTGGGAAGAGGACGGCGTCCGCTCTTTGCGTTATCTTGAGAGTGTTTTCCGCGAGAAAGGGATCGGCGCCTGGTGTGATTTCTGGGGGTATGACGTCAACCATGACTGGCCCTGGTGGTTCAAGCAGATGCGGTATTTTATCCCGATCATCCTCGAGAGATGGGGCATGCAGTAAGCGCCGAATCAATCGTGCGATCGGCCGGCCCGGAATCCGACCGGGGGTCCGACCACCGCAGGAAAGCCGGATAGGGCACGGTATATTTTGACACAAAATCTATAGAAATTTATATAAGGAAGGTGCCACTATGAACTTTATTTTCATTTCGCCCAACTTCCCCCACACCTACTGGAACTTCTGCGACCGTCTCAAAAAGAACGGCGTAAATGTTCTGGGCATCGGCGACGCGCCGTATGACGGTCTGGAGGACGGACTCAAGGGTGCGCTGACGGAATACTACAAGGTCGATTCCCTCGAGAATTATGACCAGGTGTTCAGGGCTGTCGCATTCTTCTCATTCAAGTACGGCAAGATCGACTGGATCGAGTCCCTGAATGAGTACTGGCTGGAGCAGGACGCGCGCCTGCGCACGGATTTCAACGTGACGACCGGCATTCAGAGCGACCGCATCAGCTTTATCAAGGAAAAATCCCTGATGAAGAAGCTCTATCAGGACGCAGGCATTCCGACGGCCCGCCAGAGCAAAGTCACGACCCGCGAGGCCGCGCTGGAGTTCATCGATCAGATCGGCGGCTATCCCGTGATCGTCAAGCCCGACATCGGCGTGGGCGCCAACGACACCTGGAAGCTCAATAATGACGAGCAGCTGAACAAGTTTTATGACAATCTGCCCGCCGTTCCTTATGTCATGGAGGAGTTCATCGTCGGCGACCTGATCTCTTACGAGGCCATCCTCAATTCCAAGTTTGAGCCCCTGTTTGAGAACATGACCACATGGCCGACTCCGATCATGGAGATCGTAAACGACGACCTGAACCTGAAGTATTACACCAATCCCGATGTGCCCGAGAAGCTCCGCGAGATCGGCCGCAGGACTTCCAAAGAGTTCGGCGTCGACCGCCGCTTCGTGCACCTGGAGTTCTTCCGCCTGACCAAAGCCCGCAAGGGCCTCGGCAAGAAGGGCGAGTACGCAGGACTTGAAGTCAACATGCGCCCGCCGGGAGGCTATACGCCTGACATGATGAATTTTGCGCACTCCACGGACGTCTATCAGATCTACGCGGACATGGTGGCTTTCGACGAGAGGCATATGCCCGAGTCCGACGACAAGTACTACTGCGTTTACGCGGGCCGCAAGGACGGACATAATTATGTGCACACGCACGAAGAGATTATGTCAAAATATGGAACAGCCATGGTCATGCAGGAGGAGATGCCTCCTGTGAACTGGCCGCAGATGGGACGTGTCATGTACACGGTCAAGCTCAAGACACTCAAAGAAGTGAACGCATTTATCAGTTTTGTACACGATGAGGTGTGACAATAGGAAAGGATCCGCCGGCACGGTTTGTGCCGGCGGATTTGTGTCACGGGGACGTATCCACTGACACATTTTTGTGTGTCAGTGGATACGTCCCCGTGACACAAATGGCGCAAACAGGCGCCCCGTCTGACCAAGACGGGGCGCCTGTATCAATGGACTTGAGTTGAATCGTAATCGAATCGTCCTTCTGTTATTCTTCTGCGTTAGCAGCTATGTAGTCGCGCGCGTGCCCGAGGATGTTGCGAAGTTCGCGCAGCACGCCGAGCTGACTGTAGGAGCGCTCGACGATGTCGGCGGCTTCCTTCATCTCGGGGCGGGCATTGGAGACAGTGGCCGCAACGCCGGTCTCACTGAAGGCAGAGAGGTCGTTGAGGTTGTCGCCAAAATAGACAGTCTCCTCCTTTTTGATCCCGAGGTATTCCTGCAGGAGTGCGTAAGCCTCGCCTTTGCCGGCTTCCCGGGGTGTGATGTCCAGCCACCAGGCACCGGAGATGACCATGGAGAGGTGCGCAAAGCGAGGATCATTCCTGAGTCCTTCTGTGGAAGGCTCGATGGAAGTGGGATGGAAGATCGCGAATTTCGTGATGTTATCCATGGGAAGCTTTGTGACGTCGTCCACGTTCTGGATGTCGTAGTGGTAGCTGTCGCGCATCAGGGTGTAAAGGCGGCTGTTTTCGCCGGCTTCCGTGTAGCAGGTCCCAGGCGTCTCCATGACAAAGTCGGCGCCATCGATCCCCCGGATCGCCTCAATGATGGGAAGGAGGATCTCCTGATCCAGGGTCCAGCAGTGGAGGAGCTCTTTTTTGGTGCGGACGACCGTGCCGTTTCCGGAAATAAAGAAGATGTCGTCAGCCACCGGGCGGAAGAGGTCGAGCATGCTGGCGTACTGCCGGCCGCTGCAGGCGCAGAAGCGAATGCCGACTTCCTTGAGGTCCTCAATGACCTTGAAGTACTCGGGATTGATCTTGTGGGAACTTTCTTCGACGAGGGTCCCGTCGATATCACTTGCAATTAATTTGATCATAATTCTTTCTCTTTTGTCTGTTTAGATTTGCCTCAGTTAACAAAGCCATTATACAATCAATCGCTTTGAATTAACAAGCCATTTGAAATGCTCGGCACTTGTAATGGCGACGGTGGAATCACGTCTTCTTAAACGTAAGTTAAGATAGCTGAGCAGGATAAGATTTCGCTCAGAATCACAGGCAGCGCCTGTCGGCACAGCAGCTCGGGTTCTACGGGCAAGCCGACCGGGCCAAAATATAGCCATAATACAGAACAGGAGTGTAATAAAGATGAAAGATAAAAATATTGTAATCGCTATTTTAGCAGGATCCCTGATCGCCCTCGCCGCGTGCGGCAGCGTCAACCAGCCCACCGGGAATGATGCGCCGGCGGAGACAACAGTAGAAGCGAAAGCAGAGACAGAGGCAGAGCCTGCAGCTGCGGAAGCGGAAAAAGAGCCGGCAGCGGAAGCTGGGCAGCAGGAAACCGCAGAGGCCGCGCCCGCCGCTGAAGCCGGCACGGAGCAAACTGTGGGGATGCCCAATCCCTGGCATGAGACCGCCGATCTGGAAGAGGCCGAAAAAGGATCCGGCGTGGACTTTGACCCGCCCGTGGAGGGAGCGCTGCCGGAAGGCTTCGATCTTTTGACGTATCGCTATACGGAAGATATTTTCGAGGCGGTCTATCAGAAGGGAGAAGATCAGCTTGTCATCCGCGTATCCACGACTCTGGGCGGAGTCGAGCTGAGCGGCGATTATAACAAGTACAGCAAGGAATGGGAAGAGAACTTCAAGGGCCTTGTCGTCAAGTGCCACGGGGACGGCGAGCTGAGCAACTGCTCCTACGCGGACCTGGAGGACATCCACTTTGCGGTCGAGTACAATCTCGGCGAGGAAGGCAAAGGATTGTCGGCAGAGCAGCTGAAGAGCCTGTTCATGGGCATGCAGGCGATCCCTTTGGAGGCAAAGTAATCGCAAGAGCACAGACAGGCAGGGCGGAAACCGGATAACACAGGGGGGGATGTCCCCACTGTGTTATTTGATGCACACGCGTGCGGTAAGGAAGATGCTGCTCTTCGGGCAGCCCGCACGCGGCGCAGCGGCTCGCTCTGCGAGCCTTGAATGGCGGCCCGCTGTATGCGGAAGCCCGTTCAGGATTTTCAGGAGGTATTGAAGGAATGTATAAAAGACTTGGATACCTGGCAGCAGGCGTAATAGTCGGACTTGCAGTCACCGGATATCTTGTCAACAAGGAAATCCGGGAGGAGAAAGAAAAGGCGGAAGGAACCATCACGGAAGGCTTATTTGCCGAGGTGCGGGGAAGTACGGTGCGCCTGTACAAAGTAGAGGGCGGCCGCTTCTGCGGATACCACGAGACGCGCGAATTCGACAGCAAGGAAGAGGCGATCGAGTGGGTGATGAAAGAGACGAATGCGAAACTGCAGGTCGTAGAGTGATGTGTCACGGGGACGTATCTTCTGACACATTTTGGCCGGCGTGACGCGGCGACGAATCTGCGAGTGACAAAAGGGGGACGTATCTGCTGACACATTTTGGTATAAAATGTGTCAGCAGATACGTCCCCCTTGTCACATCGGAAGATCTGTCTTTAGTCACGCCGGTCAAAATGTGTCAGCGGATACGTCCCCGTGTCACATCTGCTCCAGAATAAACTCTTTGACTCCTTCGAGCGTGCTCTCTTTCCAGGCGCCCTTTTCGGCCTCCTCGGCGATCGGGCAGATGATATGAAAATCAAGTCCCTCGCCGATGACGCGCCCGCTGCGCTTGGGATTCATGAGATTTTCCTCCCATTCGGCGTCCGTCGCGTTTTTGTACTTTTCCGGATAGAGGAAGATCTGCTGGCGCTTGGTAGCCGCGATGAACATCTTGCAGGCGAGCGGAATGAGCTTTTGGTACTCGTCCGGCTGAATGTCCACAAAGATTTTCGGAAGCGGAGCGGGAACGATGTGCTCGTTCGTGCGGTCGATCTTAAGGCCGTGCGCCGTAAAAGAATATGAATCTTCAGTGAAATGCAGCTGCAGGACGATGCCCTTTTCGGTGTTGAACTGCGCGCGCTGGTAGTCCGTGTCGAAGATGAAATTGCCGAGGGAGTAGAAGATCGCCTTGTCGCCGACGAGCTCATAGTTCATGGGCACGTGCGGGTGGTGGGAGACGACGATGTCGGCGCCCATATCGAGGTAGGCGAGGTAGCGGTCCCTGGTGTAGGGAGAAGGAATCGCGGTGAATTCTTCTCCGCCGTGGGCTACCACGACGCACCAGCGGCACTTCTTTTTAATCCCGGCGATCACTTCCCGGATGTCGTCCATGGCGCTCCAGCTCAGGCACCCGGCTTTGTCGGGCCCCGCGGGCTTGCAGCCTCTCTGGTAGCCGACACCGAACAGGCCGATGCCGCCCGCCTCGTCGAGGATGACGGGGCGCTTAGCCCTTTCCAGATCCATTTCCGCGCCGATGGTCTTGGCGCCGCACTTTTTTGCCTCTTCTAAGGTCATCTCCAGTCCGTCCGGCCCGACATCCATGATGTGGTTGTTGGCCAGGTTCCAGATATCGGCGTGCATTTTCTTGAGCACGACGGTGGCCCGAGGGTCGATCGTGTGCATGAGGCGCATCTCGGCCGCCTTGACGCGCACGGCGTCTTCGCCCGCCAGCGGGCCTTCCACGTTGGCAATCACGTGGTCAGAACCTGTCAAAATATCGAGCAGCGAAGGATCGATCAGATCCTCGTCTTCCCACTTATTCTGCATGTAGTGGTCGAAACCGATGTCGCCGGTAAAAGCGAGTGTGGTGGTGGATTTCATTGAAATGTCCTTTCTATACAGTATTCCGGGCGGCGCCTTGCGTCTGTCCGGCGGTCACTGCGCGCCGCGGGCCCTGCCCGGCCGCCGAAACAGCGCCGGTCGCCAAAGCGGCGCCGGTCATGCCCGCCGCCCGGAACTCAGTTCTTAACCCTTAATCAGCTCCTGGAACACATCCCCGCGCTCCTCAAAGTTCTTGAAGTAGCCGTAGGACGCGGCAGCCGGCGACAGAAGGCAGGCCCCGCCGGCCGGCGTGATCTCGCGGGCCAGCCGCACGGCACCTTCGAGGTCCTCTCTGTAGTGGCAGCAGGGCAGGCCGCTGACCTGTCGGAAGATGCGCTCTCCGGACTTGTACATGAGGATGTAGTTGTACTCGCCGTGCTCCCGAATAAAATCGATCAAAATATCGTAGTCGATGTTTCTGTCCATGCCGCCGAGCAGGATGGTGCGGGCGTTCGGAATGCTGCGGATGGCAGCGATGGCCGCCTCCGGGATCGTGGAGATGGAGTCGTCGTAGTAGTCGACGCCGCCGATGTTGCCGGCAAACTGCAGGCGGTGCCGCAGGCCCGTGAATTCTTTCAGGGCTGCCCGGACTCTGTCGGGGTCACAGCCGTAGAGGCGCGTGGCGATAGCGTAGACAAAGCGCGCGTTGAACTGGTTGTGCTCTCCCTTGAGCGCCATGTCAAAGTGCATGGGATCGTCATAGGAGATCACGGTGACATCTGCGGCGGTCTCGAGCGGAGGAACGTTGTTTCCGACAAAGAGATAGTCGCCGGGCTTCTGGTGCGCCGTGATATTGGCCTTGGCGCGGAAGTACTTGTCCATGGTGCCGTAGTAGTCCAGATGCTCCTCGTAGAGGTTTAAGAAGAGGGCTGTGTGGGGCGATATTTTGGCGTGGGCCAGCTGGTGGCAGGACATCTCGAAGACGATGATGGTATCGTCCGTGATCTCGCTGTAGTAGTCGAAGGCCGGAAGGCCGATGTTGCCGACGAGCAGGGTCGGGCGGTCCGTACACTTGGACAAAACAGTGTACAAAAGGGAAGAGGTCGTGCTCTTGCCCTTGGTGCCCGTGACGCCGATGACCTGGCCGGAAAACTGGGTCAGGAAGAGGTCGGTCATGGAAGTGAATTTGTCGCTCAGGTCCCAGGCGACGATGCCGGGACTCTTGATGATGTAGTCGTAGGCGTCCTCGTCGATCTCATCGCGCTTTCCCTGAAATACAGTGAGCTCTTTTACTTTGCAGTATTTATTGATGAACTTCTCGGTGGACTTGCCTTCCAGGCCGTAGCCCCAGAGAAGGATCCGTTTGCCGTCTAACAGTTCTGTGATTTTCATTGAAGGGTGTCCTCCTTAGTGGAATTCGTTCAATAGACAATTATAACACGAGTTGTCCGGCGGGCGGGAAGGAAAATCAATACTTCGACCGGCGGGCAGGTATGGTATTATTACTATGTCGGCGCGGAGGCTGCTCCCGCGGACATTATGGAAATCTTTTTGAAGAGGTCGGATATGAACAGTTTAATTGCTTTAGTGGATATCGATGACAATATAACCGGCTATGAGACCAAGGAGGAGGTCCACCGCAGGGGCCTTCTGCACAGGGCTTTCTCGGTCTTTATCGTGAGAGACGGCAAGATGCTCATTCAGAAGCGCAACAAGGACAAATATCACTCCGGCGGACTGTGGAGCAACACCTGCTGCTCCCACCAGCGAAAAGGAGAGGAGCTTGCGGAGTCGGTCCACCGCAGGATGATCGAGGAGATGGGCTTTGACACCGCGCTGGAAGAGAAATTCTCCTTTATCTACAGGACGCAGTTCAGGCCGGATCTGTGCGAGTATGAGTTTGACCACGTCTTTGTGGGCACTTACGACGGAGATGTGCAGGTCAATTACGTGGAGGCCTCGGAAATCCGGTGGATCTCCTTCGAACAGCTCAAGGAGGAACTGGCGGCGGAGCCGGAGAAGTTCTCGAGCTGGTTCATTATCTGCGCGCCGAAGGTGATGGCGGGCTGCGAGTGGTGACAGATTATGGTGACAGGTTGTGCACTTGATGAGTGGGAGGAATGCAAATGGTGACAGAATCGCGGGCGGCGACGTCCACACTGGACTATTATGATCGGAACGCCGGCAAGTTCACAAAGGACACGGCGGATGTGGAGTTCACGCAGATTCAGGACCTGTTCCTGGGGTATCTGGCGCCCGGCGCCCGGATTCTGGATCTCGGGTGCGGCTCGGGCAGGGACAGCAGGTACTTCCTCTCGAAAGGATTTGAAGTCGAGGCCTGCGACGGCTCGGCGGAGATGGTGAAGATCGCGTCGGAGACGGCGGGCATCCCGGTGCGCCGAATGCTCTTTGAGGAGCTCTCGGAGGTGGAGCGCTACGACGGCATTTTTGCCTGCGCCTCCCTCCTGCATGTGCCGTATGTGCAGCTTGGCGATATTTTGGCCAAAATAGAGAGGGCCCTGAAGGACAACGGGATCCTTTATGTCTCGTTTAAATACGGGACCTTTGAGGGCGAGCGAAACGGGCGCTATTTCACGGACATGACCATGGAGCGGCTGCAGGAGCGCCTGGAGGCCGTGGCAGAGAGGAGCGGCAGGAGAGCGCTTAAGGTCGTCGAGAGCCGGATCACCGGGGATGTGCGGCCGGGGCGGGAGAGCGAGAAGTGGCTGAACGTAATCCTTCGCAAGGAGGCAGGGCAGCAATAAAAAAGGCAGGAGCTGTGCGCTCCTGCCGTATCGGGTCGCCCGATGTCTGTACCGGGGATGGAGATTCGCCCGGTCATCGCTTCATGAGGCGAATGTAGTGGGCCGCAACGAAACTGAGCACGAACCCGAAACTCATGGAGGCCAGGGAGAACGCGCAGTCGTAGCCGTTGGACATGATCATCTCGGTGTTGCCGTTGTAGAGCCCGAGGAGTGTAAAGAAGAAAAGGTCTCCGGGGATGAGCGGGATAATGGCCGGGTAAACGTAATAGGTAGAAGGCTTCTTCTGCCTGGATGCAAGGAGCTCCGCATAGAGAGAGGCGGCGAATGCGGCGATGGTCACGTAGATCAGTCTCGACATAATCGGCGTAAGGCCCAGCAGAACGACCCTGGTCAGGGCGCCTCCGAGTCCGGCCAGCCACAGGTCGCGGGCCTCGACCTGAAATACGGCCGCAAAGAAGAAGGAAGCGGCAAAGGAGAGCAGGATCAGAAGAATCGGATCCGTGATCACCGATACAAAGGGCTTGTTGAGGGCGTCGGGGGAGCCCAGCAGATGGAAAGAGAGATAGATCCCGAGTGCCAGGGCCATGGTCTCGACAATTGCTTTGGCGGCCTGCAGGATCCCGTTCATCTCGTTGCCGCACAAAAGGTTCCTCACAGCGTTGACCAGCGGGATTCCGGGGAGGACCAGCATGACCAGGGTCTGGATGACGGTGGGTTCCCTGCTCGTGAGCCCCATTCTTCCTAAAATGAAGGTCAGGGTTGTGGCGGTGAACATGACGAAGGCGTTGGTCAATATTTTGTCTACGCCCGGGATGGCCAGTGCGATGAGCATGTAGTGCATCACAACAGTGACCATGGCCACGCAGAGGACTTCCCGGATCCATCCGCCAAAAATCAGGCAGAGGCAGGACATGGCGCAGATCTGGGCGCCGAGAACGATCCGGTCGCTGTAAGTCTTCGTGTTGGAGGCTTTCTCAAGAAATCGCATAAGTCCTGCGGGGGAAGGCTCGTCCTGCGCGATAATGAAGCTGAGCCGGTTGAGGGACTGCAGTCTTCGCAGGTTGATATCGGAGGGCGGGATCGTGAGCTGGCGCGAAGCATAGAAGCCGTCGCTGTCCCTGGCGGAGAGAAAGATGTTGGTGCTCAGAAGGAAGAGACTTACATCGGTGAGCTTATAGGTTTTGCAGATGCGGTCGACGGCGAGGGTTACCCTCTCGACGTTGGCGCCGCAGGCGATCATTCTTTTGCCGAGCTCGACGCAGAAGTCGAGGATGTCCTCGATGGGGCGCTGGGTGTATGTGGAAGTGTGGTCGGGTTTTTGGCTCATTTATGTAATGGCTCCTTTTAATTCTACAGTTTGATTAATAACAATATATCACAAATTAAAAAGTAAAATACATGGAGGTAAATGATGAATCCCAATATCGCAAAGCGAAACGAGCTTCTGGCGCAGAAAGTGATCGAAGGTCTGGCGTCCCGGAATATGACCGGGTATTACGCGGCAGACAAGGAGGCGGCGCTGCAGCAGGCGCTCTGTCTGATCCCCGAGGGCAGCACCGTGACCATGGGCGGCGGCATGAGTGTGCACGAGATCGGGCTGACAAAGGCTCTGAAGGACGGAAATTATAATTTCATTGACAGAGACGAGATGGCGGACAAGCGCGCGGCGATGCTGGCGGCTTACGACGCGGATTTCTATCTGATGAGCACCAATGCGATGACACAGGACGGAATTCTGGTCAACATTGACGGGAACTCCAACAGGGTCTCCGCGCTGGCGCAGGGCCCTCGCAAGGTGATCATCATCGTCGGAATGAACAAGATCTGCGACGACGTGGACGGCGCCATGAAGAGGGCCAGAAATGTGGCGGCGCCCATCAACGCGCAGCGGTTCGGGCTCGACACGCCGTGCTCGAAGACGGGGATGTGCATGGACTGCAAGTCGCCGGATACGATCTGCTGCCAGTTTCTGATCACTCGCTATTCCAAGCACGCGGGGAGGATTCATGTGATCCTGGTCAATGACAATCTCGGGTTCTAAATCGCAGCGGCTCGCTCTGTGAGCTGGGTTCTGAAGCGCGGCGGTTCGCTCTGTGAGCCTAAAAATTTTGCCCTCAAGAAAGTTTTAAGTTTTTTTTGATTTTTTTTATGTCGGTGTTGACATACGGTGATACCTGATTTAATATTAGAAGCCTACCTGTTCGGGATGATGGAACTGTTGAACTGTTTTTACACTTTTAAAGGAGGGAAACATGTCACCCATCTATGTAATGATTGACCTTACAGCAACCGGCAACCGTATCAAGCAGCTTATGATTGAGAACCACGTGACCGTGAAGGATTTGCAGGAAGCGTGCGGATTTGAGAGGCCCCAGGCCATTTACAAATGGCTGAGCGGCAAATCCCTTCCCTCCATGGACAACATGATTATCATCAGAATCATGCTTCACACCACAATCGACGACATCCTCGTCACCAATGTGGACGAATATGTTCGTGACGATTACATGAGTCTGACAGCATGACAACAGGAATCACCAAGTAACTTAAATGTCGACGCCTCGGCGGAGAGCAGAGCCTCCCGCCGGGGCGGTTTTCTTTCCGGCAGACCAACGGCAGATTCCCGGCAAATTCTGCCGGCGCCTGCTCCGTGCGGCCGCCATTGGACAATACCTGCTTGTTCGATATAATAGTTTTATAGGGAAACATACGGCGACGAAAGGTCTGCAGACCGAACAAAGGAGCAAAAATGCCTGGATATATTAAGCGATGTCATATCGGAATCAGAATTCTGGAGGTTTTTCTCGCCTCTACGACGGTGATCGTGCTGGGCATGATCTTCGGACTGTACACTGACGCCTGGGATCCCGGAACGGATCCGGTCCTCTGGGTTTTTGTGCTGGCCGGCCTCTTTCTGGTGGAGCTGGTGCTGTTTTGGATCGGAATTGTAATGGTCTACATTTCCTCTCTCCAGCTCGGCATCCGGACCAGGGTCATTGGAATACTCTGCGGCTGGATCCCCCTTATAAATCTGCTGGTCCTGATAACGATCATCCGGATCTGCCGGAAGGAAGTGGCGGTGGAGAAGAAGCTTGCTCTGCGGGATCAAAAAAGAGAGAGCCTGCAGGTCTGCCGCACCAAGTATCCGATCCTGCTGGTGCACGGGGTTTTCTTCCGGGATTCCGAGCGCCTGAACTATTGGGGCAGGATCCCGGCGGAGCTGAAAAAGAATGGCGCGACGATCTTTTACGGCGAGCACAACAGCGCCGCGGCGGTCAATGACAGTGCGCTGGAATTGGAGAAGCGCATTGAGCAGATTGTGCAGGAGACGGGATGCGAGAAGATCAACATCATCGCGCACTCCAAAGGAGGACTGGACTCCCGCGCGGCGATCGCGCTGACGGGAGCCGGCAAATACGTGGCGTCCCTGACGACGATCAATACGCCGCACAGGGGATGCGAGTTCGCCGACTATCTTTTGAAAGAGATACCGGAGGCACAGCAGAAGACCATCGCCAGTGGGTACAACACCGTGGCGGCAAAGCTCGGAGATAAGAATCCGGATTTTCTGGCGGCGGTCTACGATCTGACTCATGACCGGTGCACAGCGCGCAACGAGGTCATTCACGATGACCCGAACATATATTATCAATCCGTCGGTTCTGTCCTGAGAGGGGCGTCTTCCGGGCAGTTTCCGCTCAATTTTGTCTATCATCTGGTCAAGTATTTTGACGGGGAAAACGACGGCCTGGTCGGCGTGGACTCCTTCGAGTGGGGGGAGTCGCTGACGATGCTCAGAAATGAGGTCTCAAAGCGCGGAATCTCACACGCAGACATGATCGACCTGAGCCGGGAGAACATTGAGGGATTTGATATCCGCGAGTTCTATGTGGAGCTCGTGAGCAAACTGAGAGAGAAAGGGTTCTGATATGACAGACTATATTTTGCTGCGGGAACAGGCCGCGGCGATCATCGAGACGGAGCCGCACTATGTGGCGGCGCTCTCCAACATCGCGGCGCTCCTCTATGAGTCGATGGACCGGCTCAATTGGGCGGGATTCTATCTGATGGACAGGGGGAGCCTGTTGGTGGGCCCCTTCCAGGGGAAGACTGCCTGCATCCGGATCGAGGTCGGAAAAGGGGTCTGCGGAACGGCCGTAAAGGAGGACAGGATCCTCCGGGTCGCGGACGTGCATGAATTTCCGGGACACATCGCCTGCGACAGCGCGTCCAACTCCGAGATCGTGCTGCCGATCCGGGCGACGACCGGGCAGGGCACGCGAATTGTCGGCGTGCTCGACATCGACAGCCCTGTGAAAAGGCGCTTCAGCGAAGAAGACGAAGCGGGGCTTGCCGGACTGGTAAAGTGCATCGGAGAAAAGGTTGATTTTGACGGACTGCGCGAATGAACAGAGATGATGTAAATCCGATCACGGAGGGCGTGATCTGGAAGCAGCTTCTTCGCTATTTTGCTCCGCTCCTGGCGGCCTCTTTTCTGCAGCTTCTCTACAACACGGCGGACACCATCATCGTGGGCCGCTATGTGGGCAAAATAGCGCTGACCGCAGTCGGCGGCTCAGCCGGCCAGATCTACGCGATGGTGACGGAGTTTCTGATCGGCGTCTCGGGAGGAGCCGGCGTGATCCTGTCACAGGCCTACGGCGCGCGGGAGAAAAAGCTTTTGGACGACGGGCTGCATAACGCGATCGCACTGGCCCTGGCGCTTGGGGCCGCGTTTACGCTGATCGGAGTGGTCCTGGCAGGACCGGCGCTGCGGCTGGCCGGCGCGCCGGGGGAGACCATGGGGCAGTCGGTGCTGTATCTGCGGATCGTGTTTGCAGGCATCGCGGCGCATGCTCTCTACAACATGGGAGCGGGCGTCCTGCGGGCAGTGGGGGACTCCCGGAGGCCGCTGTATTTTCTGATGATCAGCAGCGGGCTCAATATAGCGCTGGATTTGCTCTTCGTGGCTGTGTTGCGGCTGGGGATCGGAGGGGCGGCTTTTGCGACCATTCTGAGCCAGGCGCTGAGCGCGGCTCTGGTCCTGCGCACGCTGATCCGGGGAACGGGCCGGCCGCTGATGCCGAAGCTGAATCTGCGCAGGCTCCGCCTGCAGCGGGATGTCGCCCTGAAAATGTTAAGGCTCGGCGTGCCGCTGGGCTTTGAGACGCTGATGTACACGTTTTCCTGCGTGGTTCTCACTTCCGCGGTCAACACCTTTGGGACGGATACGGTGGCGGCGTACGCCGGCTTTGTCCGGATCGAGTCCTTTTACTGGATCCTGGAGGCCGCCTTTGCCATGTCGATCACGACCTTTGTGGGGCAGAATCTCGGAGCGGGCAGAATGGACCGCGTGCACAGGGTCGTGAGAGAGGGCGCCGCGCTCATGTATCTTTTCATGGGGACGGCCATCGTGATCATGTACGCTTTCTGCCCGCAGTGGCTGGGACTATTTACGACGGATCGGGGCGTGATCGAGATCGGCGTCGGTATGATGCGGTATCTGCTGCCGTTCTATATTTTGTATATTCCGAACGGCGTCTATTTTTCGACGCTGCGCGGGATGGGAGACTCGCTGCGGCCGACCCTGATCACTTTTCTGGGCGTCTGTGTGCTGAGGATCGTCTGGGTGGCTTTCGTATTTCCCCGCTTCCCGTCGATCCGGGCGCTCCTTTTGTGCTTCCCGGTATCCTGGTGCGTGACGGCGCTGATCTACACGGTATATTATCGGATCTTTATGAAGAAATATTCTGCCTTGGGAAAATCCGGGTAACAAAAAAGTGGCTGCCGCACTAAGTGGGAAGCAGTTCATAATCCTACGCTTGTGTGTCATGTCCCTTCTAAACTGCATTGAATTCGCAGGGATTCACACAGATCCTTCCCTCGCTCCGGAGGGAACCGCTTTTCCGAACTCGCCGTCCGCTCTGATGACCGGACGTCTCAGACATATGGGCTTTCGGGCTGCAGGAGCTGC
>Ga0256404_1006064_pt1 | contig 20475 bp, 22 predicted proteins | sample RumenRJG_01DNA_FD_185990 | JGI IMG/M metagenome (GOLD analysis project Ga0256404, IMG submission 185990) | Bovine rumen microbial communities from Lethbridge, Alberta, Canada - RJG_01 | ecosystem: Host-associated > Mammals > Digestive system > Stomach > Rumen | place: Canada: Alberta | collected...
TTCGGCGCTAAACTACCCATCCCTGCAACCTTACTGTCTACGCTTGACTTCCAGCATCACCACTGAAAGCCCAAGACTCGCTTCCGGCTGGCTGGTTAGACCTTTACCGGACGGGATTTCCACCCGTATTCTGTATATCAAGCGCCCTTAGCTGGGCGCACCGCCCGACCCTTTTTTCCCGAGTAGCTGGCTTGCTTCATTCTTATAAAGATAGACAAATATTATGCTGAACACAATAGCAAGCAACGTTGCTAGTCCCACTCTTCTCGAGAAAAGCCATCTCCATATAAAGAAATACGCTGTCATGAGAACAGAGGCCCAAATGAAGCGACTACTAATAACCATAAGCTTCATTTTGAGCAGGACTATAGTACATATGATGTCAGATACACAATAGCCTATTAGCGAAGCAATTGCAGCGCCTTCAATCCCAATCGTCGGAATCATCACAAAGTTCAGAATAATATTTACGACAGCTCCACTAGAAAGAATAAAAAGGTTTGGCCATGTCTTTTTAACCACAATGAACTGGTTAGCTATGACCTGAAATAGCATCTGAAGAAGAGGAGCTAGAAACAAATACGGAGCGACAATGAATCCTTCGACGTATTCCCCCGTAAACAAAAGCTTATAAATACCATAACTCCATGCACAGATGAAAGTTGTCGTTATAAAGGAGATGATTCCAAGATACTCGAATATCCGTGAATTCGATTCAACCTGATCATCTTCTTTCATTGTGCTGAAAGCAAAGTACTGCCAGCCCCCAGCGAACGCCGTGTAAATTAACTGGCTTGCATGCCCAAGCTTTGAACCAACCGAATAAATACCCGACGCACCAATATTCATTAGATTCGTTATCATTACTCGGTCGCTTGAGTTGAATACCCAGTAGATTAGGAAATTAGGGAAAAGCGGTATTGCAATCACTAATAACTGTTTCAGTAATTTCTTATCAATCTTGGTAAAATGGAACCAGCTGCGATTGAGAATCCAAAAAGATAGCTCCATAACACCATTTGATATCAGAGCAGACAACGGAAGAGCTAAGACGTAATAGCCTCTCAGCAATAGTGGTATCGCTATTCCGTAGGAAATAACTGGTCCAAGCGTATTAGTAATAAGAAATATCTTCCTCTGATTCTGCATTCTCGTCGGTGCAGAAATAATGGTATTTGTACCACCTATAAGAGTAGCCATAGCGGTAATATATACAACATTGGCATACTTATAGTCGCTAAAGAAAAACTTTGCTATCGGTCTTTCAAAGACCAGCATGAGAAGAAAAACGATAATAGAAGTTATTAGTGTGAATTCAAACGCTGTAGAGCAAACCTCTTTTTTATACCCCTCATCATCTTTTTCAAAGAACATACGGTACATCGCATCGTACATGCCCATAACAGCAATTGCACTTGTGAATGACAATACCGTATTTGACATATCACTGATACCGTAGTAAGTGGAATTTGGCATCATCCTCGTCACGATCGGAACCATGATCAAAGGAATAATTTTACTGATAATTCCACCTACACCATATACCAGAAAATTCTCTGTAAAAAGTTTGAATTTACTTTCCTTCTTCTCCACTACTTCACTCTTCATTCTGGATCATTTTAACAAATGCATCATAATCTCTGATATACTCTTTCGGATCATAATGTTCACTTGCTAAAACCAGTAGGACGGAATCTTCACTGAAATCATACATTTCTTTCCATACCATAGTTGGAAGATATATGCCTGTATGTGGTCTGTTCAAACAATAGATGGCTTCATTCCCTTCACCATCTTTTACCTTCACTTTACTCGTGCCAGCAACATTGATCAGTACAAACTGTGTTTTCGCATTAGCATGCTGTCCACGTACTACATCATGGTCAGATCCGAAGATATAGAATACCCTCTTGATATCAAAAGGAATATCCTTTTCACCTTCTGCAACGACCAGGTGTCCCCTGTCATCTCCATGCTGCGGGAATTCCAGCATCTGCACCTTATTCATATTATGTTCCATCTGAATATATCCTCCAATCAGAAATATACTATAGTCTCATCCCACCATTAACATCTATTACCGCCCCAGTGATGTAAGACGCATCAACTGAGAGAAGAAAACTGATAACTTTTGCAACTTCTTCCGGTTTTCCAAGTCGTTTAAGCATTGTTGTCTGCTCAAACTTCTCCAATAGATTCTGCGGAACAGTTTTTAACATATCCGTTAAAATATAGCCAGGCGCGACTGCATTAACGCGAATCGGTTTTCCTTTACGGGCATATTCTTTCGCCCAGGACTTAACCATGCCAATCACACCTGCTTTGGTAGCCGCATAGTTTGCCTGTCCAATATTGCCAAACTCTCCGACTATACTGCTTATAGCTACAATTGAACCATATGCCTGCGTGTCCATGTATGAACCCGTTGCTTTTACAATGTTGAAAACACCCTTAAGGTTAGTATTAACAACACGGTCAAACATGTCCTCAGACATCTTAGAAGTCAGCGCATCTGCAGTGATTCCTGCATCTGCTACCAGCCCATCAATATGGCCATGCTTTTCAAATACATCTTTTGCTAAAACTTCACAAGAAGAAAAATCCGTTACATCCAGTTGATGATAACTTATATGATCTTGAATATCTTCTGTCTTAAATGGATGCCTTGCGCCTGCATATACGATAGCACCGCGTGAAGCAAGATCTCTGCATGTTGCAAATCCTATTCCGCGGGTACCTCCTGTAACAATAATAACTTTCCCTGCCAATTGCCCCTTGCACATACATTAGCCCTCAATTTGTATGTCAGAATAATAATGATTAGCTACAGCAAGATCCTCCTGAGTAGCTTCGAGTAAATCTTCTAATCCTCCCACAAGAGCCTTCTGCGTTCCAATAAACTTGAATCCAACCTTTTGATCGTTCGTCCGTGCGCTAATATTATCCTGATGAACTTCTCCGACGAACTTTTGTATATCAAGTTTCTGGAACCCAATCTTCATAGCCATAACTAGGGCTTTACGACCAATTCCACGGCCATGTGCCTCCGGATCTCCGATTTGAATCTTCCCTATTTCTGCTGTGTGGTTATCCGGGTTATACTCATAGATTGCCACACTGCCAACCATGCGATGGAGCTCAGAATCCTCAACAATCGCAAAAATATATTCACTTGCATTTGTTAAGTACGACTCATACCACTTCGCCTGCATTTCCGGTGTAATGTACTTTAGCGGGGTTAAAAACTTTGTATCTGTTTTGTTATTTCTCCATTGGCGGAGATTTTCAATATCATCTCTCTGCAAAGGTCTGAGAAATGTATCTGCATATTTTGCTTTATAGTTATGATTCACAATTATGTCCTTCCGAATTTATATCAAACTCTTCTTAAGAGAGTTGCCGCACCCATTCCTCCGCCGATACAAAGTGAAGCGACTCCATATGTCGCCTCTTTCGCTTTCAGAATATGGGCTAAAGTTCCAACGATTCTTGCACCTGTCATGCCGAGCGGATGTCCAAGTCCGATACCGGACCCCCAGATGTTGCATCTGTTGATAATGTACTCCGGTGTAGTCTTGAACTCCTCAGCAAGAAGCTTCAGTGATCCCAGCACCTGTGCTACAAAGGCTTCATTGATATCGAAGTAGTCAATATCGTTAAATCCGATCTCCGGATTCTGCTTCATAAGCTTGGCGACTGCATAGTATGGACCAAGACCCATGTACTGCGGATCGCATCCGATGATTGCCGTGTCAATGATCTCGGCAATCGGCTTGATATCATGCTCCTTGCAGTAATCCTCTGAAGCTAACAGCATGAATGCCGCACCGTCATTGATTCCCGATGTGTTTCCAGCAGTCACAGTTCCAGTTCCATCTTTCAGGAATGTCGGAGGAAGTTTTGACATCTTCTCAAGATTCGTATCCCTTCTTGGGAACTCATCCGTATCGAAGGTGTAGCTCCTTCCCTTATAATCCTTAAGCTCGACAGGAACAATCTCCTCTGTAAAGTACCCGCCATCAACAGCAGCAATAGCCCTGTGCTGAGCCTCCAAAGCATATGCATCTTGTGCTTCTCTTGTGATGCCATACTTCTTAGCTATATTCTCAGCCGTGATTCCCATATGGACACCGCTAAAGGAATCGATCAGTCCATCATGTGTCATGAGGTCAGTCATTCCGAAATCGCCGAACTTCTTACCGAGTCGCAAATAGGTGTTAGTAGCAAACGGGATATTCGACATGAACTCGATGCCACCAGCAAGAATAAGATTTGCTCCACACTGGATCTCAAGAACACCGTTTCTCACAGCTTCCATTCCAGAGCCGCAAACCATATTTATAGAATAAGCGGGTACCTTTTGAGGGATGCCAGCTTTGATTGCTATCTTCCTGGCAATCCCCTGTCCCATTCCGGCAGAGATCACATTGCCAAGAATCGTCAGATTAATATCTTCAAAAAGACTATTGTTAAAACCCTTTCTAATGACCTGCGCACAGACATCACCCGGATCAGCCTCATAAAGAGAGCCAAGAAACTTACCGATTGCTGTGCGCTTCGCATCTACTATATATACTTTACGATTCATCAAGCCACCTCGTAAAATGTCTGAGGATAGCTCAATGCATCGGTATATTTAAGAATTACTTGTCTATAATGGCACCCCCCCCTTGAGGTTCCGAGGCTGTTCATATTTTCTGTCATATTCCACTCCTCAGCTAACATGCCAAACCAATAAAGATTATGAAACTTATCATTGAAGTAAAGTGTCTTGCGGCTCTCTCCTTCAAGCTTGAATCCAACTTTCTTATAAAATGCAATAGCCCTTGCATTCTCTTTCAGGACGTTTAAATACACTTTTTCAAGATCAAGAGTATCAAACGCATAAGCAAGGAGCATCTTGGTTGCCTTATATGCGGCGCCGGTACCTTTCGTGCATTGCCGTATGCTAATTGCATACTCAGCATTTCTGGAAGTATAATCAATGTTCTTTAGACTAATAGTCCCAAGGTATTCATCATTTTCATCAGCTACTGCCAGATGGATAGACACCCCCTGTTCGCTTTTGTCTGTCTTTCTTGCCTTCTGAATAAATGAAAGCACATCTGCTTTCGTCTGCTTCTCCATTGGGTAGCGGAACCACTTTTTTGTCTCTGGATCATGCATCCATTCCAGCATGCCGTCGACATCTGATTCCTGCAGATCCCGTAAATGAATCTCCATATTAAATTTGTCCTAACTACAAAAATTATTACAACAATCGTCAGCCAACAGAAATCATTTCCTGAATTTATTGATCTTCTCAATTACATAACTCTGTTCGTCCTCAGTCATTCCGTTATAAATAGGAATGCTCAAAACTTCATCAGCATCCTTCTCTGTGATTGGGAAACTTCCTTTCTTGTAACCAAGATATTCATATGCCTGAGAAAGATGTGGAGGAATAGGATAATGAATGATTGAACCTATTCCTTGTCCCTTGAGATAGGCCATGAACTCATCCCTGTGACCCGGAACATGGACTACGAACTGATGCCAAGAAGAATCTGCTCCAGGTCTAACCTTTGGAAGGATGATATAGGGATTGTGGAGTTCTGCATAATATCGATCAGCCAGCCTATTTCTCTCTGCATTGAACTCATTTAGATGAGATAATTTCACTCTAAGAAGGCCAGCCTGCAATTCATCAAGTCTGCTATTTGCACCAACCACTTCATTCTGATAATGCACACGGCTTCCGTAATTGCGGAACATCTTGAAGTCACCGGCAAGCTTCTCATCATTCGTTGTGATACAGCCAGCATCTCCAAATGCACCACACCCCTTGGTAGGATAGAAACTGAAGCATCCGATATCTCCAAAAGATCCAACCGTCTGACCGTGCCACTTATTACCATGACTCTGGGCACAGTCCTCGACTACCTTCAGATTATGGCGATGGGCAATGTCCATAATCTTATCCATATCACATGCCTGACCAAAGAGATGGACTGCAAGAATCGCCTTGGTATTGGGAGTAATGGCAGCTTCAATCTTATCTGCGTCAATATTATCGTACTGATCCGGCTCGACAAAGATCGGATTAGCGCCATTAATGGTTATCCCCATTACGCATGCGATATACGCATTTGAGGAGACAATGACATCATCACCCTTGCCAATACCCAGGAGCCTGAAGCTGATCCACAGTGCATCTAAGCCTGACGCTAATCCTACCGCATACTTAGTACCGATGTACCTCGCCCATTCTTGCTCAAAGGAAGATACCTCCTTGCCAAGGATGTACCATCCGGACCGAAGCACCTCTAAGGCCTTGGCTTCATACTCATCAGCATGAATATCATATTGTCTTTTAAGATTGTTTGCCTGAATGTTCATCAACAGTTCCTCTTTCTTACTATTTTCTATAACCAGATGTCATAATCTCATTTCTAGTAATCTCACAGCTGATTTCATCTATAAACTGATACAAAGCTGTATCTACAAATTGATGTAACACCCAGTTCTGTTTCGTCTTCATTACTCGGTCGAACTTCTCAGGATTGTATCTTACAAGTTCACTCATCCAATGCATTACCGCGTAAATCAATGTTACCGAAGACCGATTCACAGAATGCTTAGGTTTAGGCAATTGTTTCTTTATATACCATAGCCTTTGATCGCTATATATGTAATGGAAATCCTTTCTTATTTTTTTATGATATTGGGTAAGGTTAAGCAATCTTTTTTTCTGTGTCTTATGAATGTCCCATTCGAATCTCTTTTTTGAGCGTAACTCACCTTCCCATTTGCCGGTCTTTCCATCTAGAACTTTTTCATAGTTACTTGGTAATAATTTTAATGTATATCCATTAGCGTATCGATTATCTAATTTAAACTGAATCCATCCCTTTTTAATATCAGGATTGTAAACGAAATTGATGTCTTTTATCGGAACAAAGAGTTCAGCCTGCTGATATGTTATAGAGAAGGCTCTGTGAATACAGGGTATATTGTAAAGGAGATCATATACACAATATTCTTCTTTTTTTGCTTCTTCTCCAAGGTATCGAGATAGTTCAAATAATACCCCTCCTCCCTGAAAAATAACTTTTGCATTCGCTATTGAATCTGTCATCCATTGATTGCGGTCTGAAGTTATACCATGAGAAATATTATCAAAATTAATCTTGGGATTACCACGCACAGCTAATAATGCTTTAGCAGCATTCATACAACAATAATACGATGTGAGTGGTCGTGATTCGATAGGAAGTATTTCGGAGGCATCAAAAAAACACTTTGCCTGTGACCAGAAAAATAATGCTCGTCTCGCCTTATCGCCATGCTGTCTTCTAAGCCATAATTCTACATATTCCCATGATGAATTTGTCAAAACGGTCTTACTGTCATAATCAGCTTCTGTAAGAGGCTTCATAAGTTGTATCTCTTTTGAATTAATCTTAATGGGACTATTCACTTAATTCACCTCTAAAATAACTATTTCCTTATTTCCTTCTCAAACACATCAATAAAGGAATCCACAATATTATCCCAATCAAACTGCTGAATAACCTCTTGCGCCTTACTTGCCTTATCTAATGCTTCCTGATAATTGTTCATGATATATTTAATAGAATCCGCAATTTTTTCAGGTGAATGAACAGGAACAATATAAGAGTTCTCTTCGTTGGCAGGATAATATCCCGTCGTAATTACAAATGTATTACAAGCCATGGCTTCAATCACCGGATAGTGAATTGCTCCAAGTTGAATGGTGCCAGGCGCCACAAGAACGTCCACGCTACGATAATAATCAGCTAGATTGTTATCTCCATCTGGATGAACAAGTTCATAATTACTACAATCTACTTCGTTAAAGGCTACTTTAAAATGAATGTTTGCTTTCTCCATAAGAAGGATCTCGACAGCCTTTGCAACATCGCCAGAGCCCTTCCACTCTTCTTTTCTACCTATACACCCTATTACAAATGGTCTTTTACCATCCCAGTTATTTTCCTTAGGATAATAATTCTTCAAATCCAATCCAGGTGGAATGACGTATTTAGCTCTAATGTTTTTGTAATGCTTGTAAATATCTGCATTTACAATTTTGACCAAGGGTAACTCGTAACTAAGTTTTACACATGTATTAAAGAAAACATCCCTTAATCCATTTCCATGATACCAAGCCTCGTAAGCTTGAATATAGTAGAATTGATTTTTTACTTTAGACAAATATGCGACAAAAGATGTCGCATAGTAATTAGCTAGAATAATATCATTAGTAGAAGCCATGTTATTTACAGCAGCAATTAGAGCTTTTAGTCTAACCGCGGGTTTTATCGATTTCGAATTTCTATTGTTCGAAGTATTCCCTTTATAATCTACATATATAATGGGAGCTTTAATTGGATAATAGGGATCGCTATCATCATCACAAACTATAAACATAACATTATAATGACGTGCGAATAATCCAGAGCCTATTTGGGACAATACTCTTGTTCCCCCAGACTTAAATAATCCCCATAAAGGTATAATAATTCTTCTATTTGAAATTGTTTCATCCATTGTTAATATTTATCCTTCATCGTGTTAATGTTATTCTTTATATTTCTGGTATATTTATGTAGTAATACCCCATCTGCAACAGCAGCTATATAATGGACAAATTATTAAAGCTCGCAAATCTATTGACTTTAGTTCAATTACATGCATTGTAAAGTCCCAGTAATTATTATCTCTCGTATTAAATGCAAATAACAGCTATGTACACCAGAATGAATATTATGGTAAAAATAAAAATTTAATACTTTTTGGGAAATATGCCATAAAAAGTACTATTAACAAACAACCATATTCATACCAGCACATTCATTTTCTGCTTCTCGAATAATCCGTACAGTATGCTCAAGCCCTGTCTTAGCATCAAATAACCCTTTCCATCCTAATTTTTGAAGTTTTTCACTTTTTAGACTAGAATTTTTCATTGGATTAAAAGCTCTCTTTTCCTCCTCCGAAGGTGGTGAAAATGATGTATTTACACCTGCTGATTCTGCCAACATTTCTGCCATCTCACGAATTGTGATTACAGAGTTTGGATTTGAAATGTTATATGCTTCTGCTTGATTTCCTTTTAATAGGACCATGATAATAGCACTAGCTGTATCTAGCATATAACAGTATGAACGAATTTGACTCCCATCACTCTTCATAACCAAGTCTTTGCCGTCTGCTGCATCATATGCAAATGCAGATGACACTCTGTTATCGGATCTTTTTGCAGTAGGTCCGTATATATGGCCGGGTCTTGCAATAACTGTATGAACATTTTTCTCATTACTGAAACAAGCACATAATGTTTCGGCAGCTCTTTTACTGGAAGGATATGCTGAACGAGGTCCAAGTATATCGACATAACCATATTCGTCTTCACTAAATGGTTTTAATGTGTCTTTCTTGCCATATACCTCTGAGGACGAAATAAATAGCGTTGATTTAACAGCATGTTTCTCGGCGTAAGAAAGTAGCTCATAAAGACCATTAAAATTATCCAGCATTGTGTCGATTTGATGAGCCTGGAAATCTACCGGTGCTGCATTGCTCGCTCCATGAACGATATAATCAAAATGAAAGGGAAATCCATTGTGCGAAGTCGCATCATATTTCACAAAATGAAAATATGGTTTGTTACAATAGCGGTTGAACCTATTCTTTGCCCGGTTCTCATCTCGCCCAGCAACATACACATGGATTACTTCATTAACTGTCTCGTTATATCGCAGCAGCAAATCCGCAACCGCAGAGCAAATTAACCCTGTTGCACCTGTAATTAAGATTGAATTTCCTTGAAGTTCATTAATAATAGGGAAATTTTTAATTATAATATCTAAATCATCTAGATATGTATGACTATTATATAAATTCATTACATCTTCTGCCCATAATAAGCATTCAAACCATGCTTCCTATAATAGTGCTTATCGAGAATGTACTGTTTCATCTCCGCATTGGGATTCAGCATCAATGTTTTCAAATCCATCTCTGCTACATATTCCATAACAACCGCATTATATACAGCGTTTGCCGGACTTGTTCCCCAGGCAAAAGGACCGTGATTCTTAACCACAATTCCTGGGATAGCCATCGGATTATAGCCTCTTTTATTCACCTCTTCTATAATGACCTTGCCGGTGTTTACTTCATAGGCTTCTTCCACTTCTTCCTTAGTGAATTCCCTTGTACAAGGAATATCACCATAGAAATAATCTGCATGTGTTGTTCCGAGCGCTGGGATATCAAGACCAGCTTGAGCAAAAGCAACTGCATTTACTGAATGTGTATGAACAATGCCATTGATATCCGTGAATGCTCTGTAAAGCTCTAGGTGCGTCGGCGTGTCAGATGATGGTCTGTACTCACCTTCTACTATTTCACCAGTAGCGATATCTACAACGACCATGTCTTTCTTCATACCATCATAGCTAACGCCAGAGGGCTTGATAACCATATACTTTCGATCATCAGATATTCCGCTGACATTGCCCCATGTATAAACTACTACACCCCGTTTTACGAGTTCCAAATTCGAATAACACACAGATTTTTTAAGATTCTCTAACATAACTTTTACTGACTCTAGAACGCTCTATACTCCAAATATCACAACCAACCAACAACATTAATAAAGAGAAAATTATTTATAATAAGTATAAAAATAATCAAGATATTATTAAGGCGTACTGTAACTGATCTATTATCAGTAGTAAGTCCATTTGTATAATAACAAGTAGAAAGCATAATTATTGAAAACACTGTAAAATGATCATATATGCGTGCAGAGCCTTTTAATGTATTTAATATTATGCTTATAATAATACCCGCAAAGTATATGTTCATAAGCTTATACATTTTGGGAACAGATGTTGATAGTTGTAAAACAATGATGCCAACTATGCATACATATACATTCACTAATGCCAAATGCGTTGAACCTTCCAGATTTGCTCTAAAATATCCATAATAAGAACCAGAAAATGGTGCTATAAATCTTGGAATATATTTCATCAATAGATTATTTAATATACCAGTTGAACTGATTGCTAGTAAAACAATAGCAAGAAATATTGTAATATAATAAGCTTTTCTCGATACACTTTTATTAAAAAATAAGTAAATAAAAATAACTATTATGAGCAATATCGCAAAACGATGAAATGTGAATCCCAATAATAAGGATAATATTCCAGTTTTATACCGTTTAGAAACTATACACCCTAGTGAAAAAACGCCTAAAGAAATTTCAAGGGCCTGACGACATGCAATCGCCCCATAGTATGTCCCATAATACGAAATGTATAATAGCAACAGAATAGGTATATTGACAAAATTAATACCCAAGTCGCTTAAAATAAGTTTTGCGCCAACAACAAAAAATAATACTGTAAAAAATGATAATATAAAGTAAAAAAATATTATGTTGTTAGAAAAGTGTTTAAAAATTTTTATAAAATAAAGGTAACCATATTCTACGCTAAATAATTCTCCTAATGGATCAAACCCATACTTTCCATATGGATTAATAATATCAAATACCCATTTATAACTCTCCTGATCGGGAATTTTTATTGGCCTGTTTGCTATTATCACTGAATATAGAATAAGGAATAAAATGTTTAATGCCTTTTTCCCAATGTTTTCTTTTATATTAGGATAAATGTGTGCATACAAAAACAAAACTATTTCAATAATAATAAGCTCGGTACAAAACATTATTTTCCTCAACAAAAAATAGGATCGGTTTTTTTATAGTCCATTAAGAACTATTTCTCCTGTGAATTTCAAATTATCCTTTATAGACCTATTGCTATTGCGATAATAATATCTCAAAAGATATAACGATGTTTTTAAACTTCTTTTACTGTTAATAACTTCTAGCAACTCTTTTGCATCCTGTCGTATCCACTTCGAATAGCACGACAGTAGCATTTTTGTGAATTTTTTTGTATAATGTTTGCGCGGCTTGAAAATTTTCTTAATGTTCTTCCACGATATCAAAGTCTTCGTGTTTACCCCCGCATCATTGTCTCCATGCTGGCGATATAAAATATAACTATTATTATCTAAAACAATATCTGTAGCGGAAACAGCTGCAATATTAAAAACATCAATATCATGGTAAAAAGGCATTTGCAAAATATCTTGATATGATAATACAATTTCTGCAAGCTTTTTCGAAAATACCATTGTGCAGCCAAATGCATCATTTGTACTAAGATAATCGCAAAGATTATTCTGAAACCTAACTACATCTTCTCCACAAACATGAAGATTTTCATCGACAATCGTTTTCTTAGAAAAGTATAATTTTGATGGATTATTTTTCTTATCAAGCATGCTTATTGCCTTTTTTACCTTTTGAGGAAGCCATACATCATCTTGATCAGCGAAGCCAAAATAATTATATGTTTTATAATTGTTCAAGGCATAGCATAACAATTGCATATAGCTACTGCCAACACCGTTTGCGCAATGATAACCATTAAGTTCTGAAGGCATTATAATGTTTTTGCCGTCCTCAATATTGTATCTTAAAATATCCAATGTATTATCTCTAGATCCATCATCACGAACAACTAATAGGACATCGACATTTTGCTGCGAAAAAATACTATCCAATTGTTCTTGCAAATATTTTTCTCCATTATAGGTAGATAAGAGTAAACAAACTTTTTCCATATATTCTTTACAAGAGTTTATAAGGTTTTCTCATAAATAGATAAATATTATTGCTTCTGTTTTAACCAGTCTGACCTCTTTGCCACTAACAAAGCTTTGAAAATATCAATATCTTCGATAGTGGTAAGTTTTACGTTTTTTTCAGAGCCGGAACTAAAATATACCTGCCTGCCCATTTCTATGTATAAAGTACAAGACGCAACAGAATTCATAATTCCTGCTTTCAACGCTTCCCTATGCACATCACAAATTTCGCCCAAATGAAACCCTTGTGGTGTTTGTGTTCTTTTCAGCTTATCTCTGGAATAAAGGCCTGTGCTTACGATTTTATCTTCTGTAGTAAGCATCGCCTCAGCACATGGGATAACGGTAATTGCATTTCCATATTTTCTAGTAACTCTTATGCAATCAGAAATAATGTCTGCTGAAGTCAATGGTCTAATAGCATCATGTATGAGAACAATGTCATCTTTGTCATAATGTTTTTCCAATTCAAATAATCCATTACGAATAGAAGCTTGACCGCACTCTCCACCTTTTATTACATATTTTAGCTTTGTGATATTAAATTGCTTTGCGTATGCCCAAAGGACCTGTTCCCACCCTTCTACACAAACAACTGCTATTGCATCGATTTCAGGATGTTTTTGGAATTCTTCTAACGTATAGACTATTACTGGTCTATCATTTACAATTAAAAATTGTTTAGGAATATCTTGTCCCATACGTGCTCCAACTCCGCCTGCGATTATTAACCCTAATGTTGCCATAGTTCCTCTTTCTATTCTTTTCCTTTACAATAATAGATTCCCTTGTAATTAATATAACCTCTATCTAAATTAATATAAACAATATCCCCTTTCGGTTTCCGCTTATCCTCAGGTGGAAGTTCCATATAGCCTGTATAGACATTTTCTAGGTAATTTTTGTAATAGTGCTGCGCTGGGAATTTATAGCCTTCGAACTCCAACAAATATGGTTTATCAAAATTTTTCCGAGGATAGATAAACTTCATACTCCTAAGAGGCGCTACCAATTCTCTGACATATGGACTAGTTTCAAAGTCATATTTGCTCATTTCATATTGAGCATGCCGCCAAAGTTTATATCTCTTTTCAGGATCCCTCACTAAGCCTAATGCAATTTTCACAGCGACTCTCATAAAACTTCCACCTTGGTTCTCGGGAAGCCGCTGAACATTGTAAACGCCAAAAATCAAAGCCCAAAAAAACTGTTTAGTCTGAAGAAATTTATTAGCTGGAACTCCATCAAAGGGTAAAATATCTAATTTAATGCCTTGCGCAATATCATCATTTATATTTCTATGTTCAATCATAGTTGTCTTATTATCGCAAATAGAATACGCGTGATGACGGTAATTTTTCTTCTTAGTAGTCACACATAAAGTATAGTGATCTGTTTCTGCAAATTGCTTCCACAGTTTTGGCAACCGATCATAATCTGGACGTGGCATATGGAGATCAATATCTTCATCCCACGGAATAAAACCTTTATGCCTTACCGCACCAATGAGAGTGCCTCCTGCTAGATAGTATCGCAAATTATGCTTTTTGCAGAATTCATCAAAGTATAAAAGGATTTTAAGATTAACTTCCTGTAGTGCCTTAAAATCCTCCTTGCTCATTTCTTCGTAACCATGAAATTCCCTCATTAATTATTATCCTTCTGTCTCTTTAATACTTTTTTTGAATCCAACAACACAATATATAAAGTCCCAGTCTTTAGAAAGACTCATATCATAATAATCATCCGCAAAGCCCCGACGTACTGCCCTCGTCAATTTATTCCCGATTGGAATTGCCCAGTTAAATATTGGAGTAAAGACTACCTTATGATGTGCTCTTCTACTAACTTCCTTGACCAAATCTGCTGTCGAAACCAATTCTTTATTCTGCGGAGTATAAATACCACCTTCTCCGCTATCGATCAATAACCTCACAAATTCGCAAAGATTATCAATGTAAATCATGCTTTTTTTATTTCTATATGTCGGAAAAATAGGAGTTTTCTTTGCAATTTTGCTAATAGTATTGTAGTTGCCCTTGCAGCCTTTACCATAGACGAAAGGTGGGCGGACATGCGCTACTTTGAATGAGTCATCTTCGAATTTCCGAAGAAGATTATCTCCCTGAAGTTTACTGTCACCATAAAAGCTGGTAGGATTCTCAGCTTTTTTATCTCTGATATGCTGGCAATAGTCTCCATATACATTCATTGAACTGAAATAGACCATCTGAGGAACGCCATGTTCCTTGCTCCACTTTCCGATTTCCCCGGTAAGGTCTCTATTTACAGAATAAAAAAGGGGACGCATCTTCTCAGTGATATTATTGATATGAGCAATCCCGGCAAGATCCACGATAGAATCAATATTATTCCAGTCTGCATTTTTCCACTCATAATTCATCGTAGAAACGATTGAGACATTATATTGATCTGGATATTGTTTGAGCCAGGAATAGATATGTTCGCCTATATAGCTATCTTTTCCTAATATCAAAACTTTTTTCATTTTAAAGGCCTTTTATCAATCTACTTAAGTGTTCTATCTCTATTTCACTATACCGTTGATCTATTGTGATTGGTATTACATACCTAGAAATCCAATATTCGAAAGAACCCTTATCAACCTCATCCACCAGATAGCTCCACCAGTGGCCTTGAAAATGCTTTGCACCCAATAATCTCTTTAGTAATGAGTCATCTTCAACTACTAATGGATACACCATCGGTACGCATGTTTCATCATAATATTTATTTGCATCTAATTTATTGATATCCTTAAACAGTTGATCAGCAATATCGAAGTTTTCCTTTCTCTTTCTTATGATGTACTGATAGTCTGTTCCATCTAGAATAGTGTGCGTCAGCTTTGACATCCTTTTAATGTCTTCAGAATCAATCCGATGTTCATTGACCATTCTCGATTCATAGACTTTTCCTTCGCAGCCATATTCAATCCGCTGAAGTAAGAATGAGGCCGTATCAGATGAAAAGCCCTGTTCATACTCTTCAGCATGCTGTTCTGCAGAATCCCCGATTACATAGGAACCATCGGGAACGCCGACAAATTTTCTTGCAGAATATACGTTGTAGCATCCCGGAATTGGCTTGCAAAAAAAACCCTGGCTGTTGTCGATGATAGGATGTCGAACACTCAAGGCAAGTGATTTCATCCTGTCATTAGACATCACGCCATAATAGTTGACAAATAGAACTGCTTCTTCGTCTGACGCATTCAAATCAATGGGGTTAAAATCTTTATCTATGTGATAATACTTAATTGTTGCATTCTTCCTATTAAGAAAGTCTCTTACTGTATCACACTGATACACAGGCAACCAGATTGCCCTGCAACCGGTCATCCGGAAGGCATGCCAGATAGCCGCTCTTCCGCTGTTTAGCCTTATGATATTTTCTTCACCCTTGTAGTACTCCATCCCCTTAGGGAACTGAAGCTCAATAAAACTGCCTATTTCCATAGTTATTTGTATTCATCCCAATGCTCATAAAGCACTTCAAAAGGTGCCATATCATCCTTATTATAATAATAGGTGTTCTTCGCCTCCTTGAAATCCTTCAGCCATTCAGCAAAGCTCACCATGCCGCCTTCTACACGTTTTCCGTAGTCAATAACTTCAGACATATCCGTAAAAGGCTCAAACTCTTTCTCATCAGTCGGATCTATCTTATTCGCATCCATTGACTTCACCCACAGATATGAGAGCGGCATACCGGCAACAGTTGATGAATAATTCCATGCAGATGCCCTGAAATTTGTCTCTAGAAAATAATAAGTTTCATCCTTATCAATAAGAAACTCCACCTCGAAGATTCCTTCGAAGCCGATTTCCTCCATCATCTCCTGCAGGCGTTTCTTCATACCCATATCTTTCATCATGAAGGCATCATGATAGGGGCTATAATAACCTTTAATTAGATACTTCCATGTGAGCGTCGTGCCGATCAACATCTGCTTTCCGTGATCCACGCAAAGGCCTTCAATTGCGTATTCATTCTTCTTATCTACGAAGCGTTCCAGTTGTACTACAGGGCTGGTAATTTTCTCATAGGCCTCTTTTAGCTGCTCTTCATTCTCGCAGATATAGACATCTGACTTCCACGAACCCGAGTTAGGGCTGATATCTTTTGTAATTACCGGATATTCAAGTCCCTCCGGAATCTCTCCGACTTTTACAACCTTGGTATCAAGGACATTGAAGCCATGCTTTTTCGCAAGTTGTAGGATGCGCTCCTTATCCATGAACTCGTTGATGCGTCCTTGCTTCCTGGCATTATAGAAGATGAACTTATCCTTAACCTCATCATAATGAAGGTCAAAGTATCCTACAGATTTATCATCCGAAAACAGCACATATGGTTTTAATTGTTCATTTCCATATATCTTTACAAGCAGGTCAAATCCCTCTTCCACGGAGTCAACGTGGTGACAAGTTGAAATATATTTACTGAGACACGCTACCGGTCCTCTCCTTTTCACTGAAAAATATACTGGATAGACGCCATTCTCACCGAGACTCCGGATCAAGCCAAGCGGATTATAGTGCTCAAGAGCAAATACGATTACAATATGTCCGTTATACTTATTATTCATCACTTATCCTCTGCAACCTTTTTACTTCTAAATTCCTTTTCATCAAGTTTAGGCGCTCTGTGTGCTTCATCAGATCGATCCGCACCGAATATCTTCTTCACAGTCATAAAGAAAATCTTAGCGTCAAGGCCAAGAGACCAGTTTCTTACATACTCGAGATCGTATTCAGCCATTGCCCGGCGATCATCGGATTTTTCTTCATTGACCGCCTCCCAACCGGTAATGCCGGGCAAAACAGACTGACGCTCTTCTTGCTCATCCTCTGTCATGACAAGCATTTCTTTCGGAAGGAGCGGTCTCGGTCCGATCCACGACATCTGGCCTGAAAAAATATTGAAAATTTGTGAAAGCTCATCTATGCTGAGTTTTCTGATTACCTTGCCCCATCCTTTAAGCCTCTGCTCATCAGGCAGAAGATTACCATTCTCATCTTTTTCATTTGTCATGGTACGGAGTTTATAAATCGTAAATGGTTTACATTTATAACCCGTCCTGACTTGCTTGAATAAAGGTGAATCTTCCGGTGACTTGATTTTGATTATCAACATGGTCACCAGAATAATCGGAATGAAAAAAACACCTACCAGCACTGCAAAGCCATAATCGAATATTCTTTTGATTGCCCTGCTGATCATTGAACACTCCTAAATGCTAGTTCAAAAGCTTCTGCATAGTTAAGACCAGCTTGACAGCCACGATAAGCGGCCAAGCCCTCATAGGCTTCCACAGATCTAGGATGTGGATATGGGCGCATAACACCTTTGTATGCTTGAAGAGCTTTGATTTTTGTTTCAACGCCTTCTTTTCCAATCTCCACAAAGTAATTTGGTTCAAATCTTTTTGATGAAGTGTCAAGGGACCATTCTGTTGCAGACGGTGTCTCCATATACATGAGAAGTTTTAGTTTTGGCAATCCAGGTCTTCTCTGAAACAACCTGCACGCCGCTTGAACAGCATAGGATGTTGTAGCATGATCATTATTTGTATCTGTCGGATGATGTGTGATAATGGCTTCTGCTTGCCAGTCATCAATACATGATTCAATAAATTGAACCAGTTCAAGATGAGGAACTGTATTCATCTTTATATTTGGGAAATCAGCATGATATACTTTCTTTACACCAAGGATGTCCATAGCTTCTTTTTCATCATCAGAAAGAGTTGCAGATAATCCTCTTCTAGCCTCCGCCTTAGCAACCATAATGGCTACAGCGACATTGTTTCCTTCTTTAATTAATTTGTGAATAGTTCCACCCGCAGCGTCTGACTCATCATCCGGATGAGCTACAACAACTAAGTAATTCATTAATTCATCGCCTCACTTGCAAATATTATTTATTCCCTACCGCTATAATTCTTTTTTTCACTTGCTGTGGTATCCTTATATCCGTCGCTTTTACATTCTCAAGAAGATGCTCAGGACTTGTTGTATTAAATACTGATGTAGTAATAAATTGATTATCCAATACAAATCTAAGAGCGATTTGATTGCCTGTCATTTCCTGAACACCATTTATAAAACGATAATTTCGTCCAGTAACAGATTGTTCTTTAAACCGCACTTTTGCTCGCAACAAATACCATAAGTCGTTAATACTTTTGATCTTACGTTTTGAATACAAGCCTTCAGCCAATGCTGCACCACCAATAACGCCTATGCCATTGTCATACAATAATCTAATAAGCGGTTCTCTGTCTTGTCTCATAATATTGTAATCAAGCATTACATAATCAAATCTTCTATCCGCCCCAATCCATTTAATTACATCTGTATCAAAAGTATTGATACCAAACGCCCTTATTAATTTTTGCCTTTTCAGATCTTCGAGGCACTGAAAAAACTCTTCTGAAAATAGCTCAGTCGTTCCTCCATGTGCAGCAAAAAGGTCTATATACTCAAGATTCAGCCTTTTCAAACTTATTTCTAAGGACTTCTTGATAGAGTCAGGTGCAAAAGATAACTTTTCGGTTACCCGACCATTATCATCTACAACCTCTCCATATTTTGTCTCAATAATAAAATCCTCACGTCGATATATACCCCCCTCATAAGTTGAGTGAGGCATCTTCCGAGCCGTTTTTCCGCAAATCCGTAATTGATACCAGTATCAAAAAAAGTAATTCCAGAATCAACAGCCGCCTTAAAAACATCAAAAGCGCGTTCTTCTGTAATAGCTGGCTTACCGAGAACATTCTTCCCCCATAAACCTGAACACCCAAAACCAAGTTCAGATAGCTCAATTCCTGTCTTTCCTAATGGTCTTTTCTTCATCAATTACTTTTCTCCTACAGTATTGTTTATGTTATTCGTGAAGCTGGACCTGCAATCCGTCAGGATCTGCGATGAAGCAATATCTTTCGCCAACCCAGTCCGTCTCAATCTTTGCCGAACTGCATCCCAGCTCTTTCACGGTATTCTCAATGTCATCAACCTTCAGTGCGAAGTTTCGCAGGCCAATATTCTCCGGGTTCGTCGCCCGCTGTGGATGAGACGGGTCTACGAATATTTCTAGCTGCAATCCACATTCTCTGAGAAGAACCACAGTGTCGTAATTTCTCTTCTTCCTGAAGAATTCTTCAAACCCGAGCCGCTTGTAGAAATCCACGGACGCCTCAGAGCTCGAGATCATTGAAATATGATGAAGTCCTGTAATCATGATTTATTTCCTCAACCACCGTGCTGCTGTTTCTTCCTATATCAATTACCCACACTCTCCGCACCCTGCTCCTACTTCATTCTCCCCATATCCACAAATCGAAAAAACTCAGTGGCGGGAAGAGGAACCCCGGCAGTCGGGTGTGTACACCCCCAACCTCATCTCTCAAATACACCCGGCAGTTAAGTGTCAATCCCTAACTTACTGGGGAAAAGTGGCTAGTTAGGTGTGTACACCCTTAACTGCCGATGTTTTCAGAGGGCCGTGTTAGGGATAGTCCCTAACTGCCGGGGTGAGGTTTTGTGCATTATGTACATATTATTGATTGGAGAGGTGTAGTTTTTTAGTTATATTGACGAATAATTAACCCCCAACTGCCGCACCTTATTCTACTCTTTTCCAATACTTCCTCCCTTTTTTTGTTCCGGGGCCGTAGACTGTGCGGCTGTCATTTCCGATGTA
>Ga0256404_1006065_pt1 | contig 20475 bp, 19 predicted proteins | sample RumenRJG_01DNA_FD_185990 | JGI IMG/M metagenome (GOLD analysis project Ga0256404, IMG submission 185990) | Bovine rumen microbial communities from Lethbridge, Alberta, Canada - RJG_01 | ecosystem: Host-associated > Mammals > Digestive system > Stomach > Rumen | place: Canada: Alberta | collected...
CGCTTACCGGCTGCTGGAAAATGAGGAAATCCCGGGTTGGCTGTCCATGCCGAAGCAGGGTGCAACCACGATCTGGGAGGGGTGGGAAGGACCCAACGCGCAGGAGGGGATTGCCTCTCTGGATCACTATTCCAAGGGCGCGGTATGTCAGTGGCTTTTTGATACTATGTGCGGCATCCGGATGGATGGAGAAAATCACTTCATCATTGCGCCGAATCCCGGCGGGCATTTTTCCTATGCGAAAGCGAGTTATGACAGCGTCTATGGCAAGGTGAGCAGCGGCTGGGAGCGCACAGAGGGCGGTTACAGATTTGCAGTGAAAATTCCGTGCAATACGACGGCCGAGGTCCGCCTGCCGGACGGAAGCCATCAAAGGATCGGCGCCGGTATTCACAGCTTTTCGTGGAACAGGTAAGACAATGCAGGGTAAAAAATGGAATAAGGGATGGATGTTTCGCAGGGGAAACTCTGAGCCGGTGCCGGTTACGCTGTCTCATAATGCCATGCCTGGAGAGGCCAGAGATCCGGATTGCCGCAATGGCAGACAGACAGGATTCTATCCCGCGGAACACGGCTTCTCTGGTCACAGTTAATAATGCCTTTCGCTTGAAGAAATCTGCGACAGAGGTATAATGCAGTTGCAGGGCTCTAATATTTCATAGATGCCCGATGCGGCTTACCCGCATGACAGAAGATTATTTTTATTAATGGAAAGGAAGGATATTATGTTAAAGAAAGAGATCAGTGAACTTATCAACACACAGGTAAACAAGGAGTTTTATTCCGCTTATCTTTATCTTGATTTTGCCAATTTCTTCCATGATAAAGGACTGGATGGCTTCGCCAACTGGTATGAGATTCAGGCGCAGGAGGAGCGCGACCATGCCATGCTGATGCGCCAGTATCTGATCAACAACGGAGATACGGTTACCTTTGACGAGATTGCAAAACCGGATATCGAAAAGAAGGATACGCTGACCGTGCTGAAGGCGGCGCTCAATCATGAGCAGTATGTCACTTCGCTGATCAATAAAATCTACGCGGCAGCGGATGCTGAGAAGGATTACCGCACGATGCAGTTCCTTGACTGGTTTGTGAAAGAACAGGGCGAGGAAGAGAAGAATGCCGATGACATGATCAAGAAATTTGAGCTTTACGGCACAGATGCAAAAGGACTTTATGCGCTGAATCAGGAGCTTCTCGGAAGAGTATACACCGCTCCTTCACTTGTTCTTTGATTCAAGAGAGCAGTACATGGTTCAGCCATATGAACTGACGGTCATTTACGGCAGCTGCATCAGTTCAGCAGCTGCCGTCTTTCCATTTTGTCGTGTGCAGAATTAAGGCTTTCATGCTTTCTGAGATCGGGACGTCCTTTTTGTGAATCAGGGCGACCGGCCACATCGGGTGCCCGGTAAAAGGGATCATGCGCATATCATTCTGGGCCATGTCGGCAAATATGAAATCCATGGAGGCCGTGTTTGCTTCGCCCTTTTCACACAGTTTATAGCAGAGGCTGAATCCGCTGGTGTTAAACCAGGGATTGATGGTGACGCCTTCCTTTGCGGCAGCATCAAACATCAGATGGTGAATCAGAAAGTGATCGTTTTCGAGAACCAGCGGTTCGGCCAGGACTTCCCGGACGGACACTTCCTGCCTGTCATAGAAGCGGCTCCCCGGATGGACGATGAAGAAAATTTCTTTTGAGAACAGCGGGAGATAAAACAGGTCAGGATTTTTTGTTCTGAACGGGGTCAGACCGATGTCGTATTCGCCGTCCAGTACCTTCTGTTCAACGTAGGAATCCGGGAACTCCGTATAGTCGAGATGAACAGCGGGGTTTGCGTCCGTGAAGGCATGAATGAAGGCGGGCGTCAGATACCGGAGAATGCCATAGGCGGAAACAAGCTTCAGGAGGCCCAGGTTCTGTGCCTTCAGGCTGTTAATTTCCTGCCGGTTCTGATCACACTCCCGGAGAATACGCAGGGCATGGTCATACAGGATCTGCCCGTACTGAGTCATATGAACACCGCTCTGGCTTCTCAGCAGGAGCTCTGCGCCGGCTTCTTCTTCCATGCGCCGGATGGCCTTGCTGATGCCCTGCGGTGTCATGAAGAAATGTTCAGCTGCCTGCGAGATGCTGTGGTCGTCGCAGACCTGCACAAAATAGCGGAGATCCGATATGTTCATATGCCTTATCCTCCTCATGAGATGACAAAAGGGGAAGCCTGATATCAGACTTCCCCTCTATTATACTGTTTTCCGGACGGATCATTACCGGTATTTCATGATATTTTTCCGCAGCGTTTTATTCACCGGTATCTTCTGTAGAACCGGGCTGCAGGGCATCGTAAGGGATAGGCTCCTGCTTGCCGTCTCCGACGTAATTGCAGAACGGATGCGGCTCACGGTAGAAGTTCAGCGTCAGATACTGATTGCGGTAATGGCCTGCGGCATCGAAACCATACTTATAATCAATGATGTCTTCGAGATCGATGTCCGCATAGGCAATACCTTCTTTACCTGAAGGAACATAGTCACTGCGGAGATTACCATCCGGTCCGATGATAGCTGTATGTCCCTGCTTCAGGGTCTTGAAGTAAGCAAGACGGTCCTCTTCAAGATTCCCGTTCTCATCTGTGCAGAGCATGGTGTAGAGTCTGTCGTCATAGACGGAGCTTGTCATCAGAACGAAGGTGCCTGTCTGAATGGCATATGCTTTGCTTGCGATATCATCATCAAAGTATCCCGGCCAGGAGGCAACATGAACCTGCTCGTTCTGAGCATTCATTGCCGCAACATCGAGGGCAACATCATGCTCCCAGCACTGGCACCCGCCGAGTCTTCCGAGTTCTGTATCAAATACCGGCATCATGGAACCGGAGCCGTCACCCCAGATCAGACGCTCGGCAACGGAAACACGCATCTTGCGGTGCTTTCCGATCAGATCGCCCTTATTATTGAACCAGAACTGAGTCAGATAGAGAGATCCGCCATCCTTTTCAGAACCGGAAATGCAGACATAGATATCATTATCCCGGGCAGCCTGGCTGATCTTGGCCAGCGCATCGCTGGGAACTTCCACAGCATTCAGATACAGCTGATGATAAAATCTGGGCACATAGTCCAGAGCTCTTCCGAGAAACGCGAACCACGGATAACCGGGCAGGAAGCCCTCCGGAAAACCAATCAGTTTTGCGCCGTTCTTTGCGGCTTCTGTAATGATTTTTACGGATTTGTCAACTGTTGCCGGAAGATCAAGATAAACCGGGGCTGCCTGTACTGCTGCGACTTTGTACTTAGGATAATTTGCCATGGGACGATTCCTCCATTTTTCTCAGAAAATATAATCACCTGTTACCCCGGGGAAAAACAAAAAGACGCCGGGGAGAGAAATCATTCTCTTCTCGACGTCCCTGTCGTTTGTTAATTTAAAGATAGCCCTGATACCGGTCAGATTCAAGCAACTGTTTCTTGTACCGTATCATCTTCCGGTTTCATGCAGCATCTGTGATGCGCTGCCGATCCCCGACATGATCTGTCAGTTTCTGTGAAAAAGTGTTTGAAACAGAACAGAACCGTTAAAAGCAGAGTGCATTTTACCGGCAGTATGATATAAATGCTGTGTATTGAATTTTTACCAGATGAGGAGGATAAGGTAAATGAGGTCAGAAGCAGGCTGGTTGAAAAGGATACTTTATTTTGCGGCTGCACTGTGTGCTGCAGGGCTTTTTGTTCTGCTGATTCATACAGATGTCATGGCTGATGATTCAATACCCATGTACAGACTGTATAATCAGTCTTCAGGAGAACACCTGTTTACGTCAGACACAAACGAACGTCAGGATCTGGTGAAATATTATGACTGGAAATATGAAGGCATCGGGTGGTATGCCCCTTCTTCCGGACAGCCGGTGTACAGACTGTTCAACCCTCAGAGCGGTGAACATCATTATACGATGGACGCCCATGAGAAGGATACGCTGGTGAATCAGTATCACTGGAACAACGAGGGAATCGGATGGTATTCCGATGCACAGAAACGTGTTCCTCTCTATCGTGAATTTAATCCGAAAGGATCGGGTGCGGGCAGTCATAACTACACAACAAGCACCCATGAGGATGCTGTTCTCACGCAGAACGGATGGAAAAACGAGGGAGTAGCCTGGTATGGTGCGGCTGCCGGCCATGCGGATTCCTGGACGCTGAATGATCCGAATCTCCTCGGAGACGGCGAGTACTGGGGACAGCTGTTCTCCCGCAGCGGGTCCGGTTATTTCGAGAATGTAACGCTGAAGGGGAACACACTGATCATCACTGGCGTACCGGCCAAAAGACGCAGCTCTTCCGGGCAGCGCAGCAGCAGTTCATCCGGATATGACTGGTGAAAAGAGAGGACAGTATACGATGAAACTCAAAACGCTGAAAATGGTTCTGACAAAATCTGCAGCCATCGCCGCAGCTGCAGGTATGATTCTTACTTCGGCAGTTCCCGCACAGGCGGATACAGACGGGACGATACAAAGCATCACGGCAGATGACGGCAGTTCAGGTATCACGGCAACAGTATCCGGGCAGGAAGAGACTGTCGGAGACGACTCAGCATCCGGTCAGCCGGGAACACAGGAAACCGGGGAGAAAACGGAAGACAGTGCTGAGGAAGCATCCGGACAGCAGTCAGCAGACAATGCCGGGGAAGAATCCGGACAGCAGACGTCAGAAAGCACCGGGCAGGAGTCCGGAGATAAGACAGCAGACAGTGCCGGGAAAGAATCCGGGCAGAAGGCGGCGGAAAGCAAAGAGGAAGCGTCTGTGTCAGTGCCGTACACGGCGGCCGACACGACCGATATTTACCGTATGTACAATTCGACATCCGGTGAGCATCTGTATACATCAGATACCAATGAAAGAAATGTTCTTCTGACAAATGGCTGGACCTACGAAGGGCAGGGCTGGACGTCTCCGAACAAAGGGGTAAATAACGCGCAGCCTGTCTACCGTCTGTACAATCCCGCGGAGGGCGGCCATCTGTATACGATGGATGCTCATGAAAGGGATGTGCTTGCCGGACAGTACGGATGGAATTATGAGGGTATCGGCTGGTATTCCGATGCGGAGAAGAGCATTCCGGTTTACCGGGAATTCAACCCGGGGGCATCAAAGAACGGCCACAACTTCACAGCAAGTGAGACGGAGGACAGAATTCTTGTCAGCCAGTATCATTTCAATGCGGAGGGTATAGCCTGGTATGCCGTTCCGGATCCGGATCCGACCGTGAAAAGTCCGGTGACGATCTACAAAGGAACTGATTTCAGCGCCATCTATGATTTTTCCTATTACTGGAATCATTACACCGATGTACAGCAGTCCGTCGGACGTTATGATGATGCCGGCACACTGAAGCATTTTGTGGAGACGGGGCTGAAAGAGGGCCGTCAGGCAAAGGAGAGCTGCGATCAGACCGTTTATGATGATCTGAAGAATAAACTGTACAATCCTTATCCTGAGGCGACGGCCGTGCTTGATCAGATCGGTCATAATCTGCACGTCGAGACAGTGGCTCTGCTAATTCGCAACAACTAGAAAAGGGCCAGAAAATCCCGTAATTAAGCCATTTCTGCGGCATCGGCCTTTCTGAGAAGAAGGGCTGGTGCCGCTTCTTTTTTGAGAAAAAATGTGAAAGTCCATCTGGCGAGGCTGTGACTTTGCTATTTCGATGAATTTTTGCTCGGCGAGGCTGTGGCTCTACTAATTGGCAGGGGTTGTAGCTGTGGGAATACTGAAATTCTGAGGTCGAGGCTGTAGAAAGGCTATTTGAGATTACGGTTTGAACTTTAGTTAAGGGGAGGAGAAGAAGTTCAAAAGTGTATTTAATAATTTACTAGTAATCATTATGAATATGCTGTAAACTATGATACATAAAGAATTTAATCTGATGTAAGTGAAAAAATATGGACTGATGATTAGTTAAAAGGCGGCGAGAATGGAAGAACCTAAAGTCGAAATCATCCCGGCCCGGAAAAAAGCCAAAAAGGTATGCGTCGGAATCTATGCCCGGGTAAGCTCGGCAAGAAAAGCTCAGCTGAAGAGTCTTGCAGCGCAGATCTCCGGACTAACAAGATATTGTTATCAATTTCAATATCCGCTGAAGGATGTCTACATTGATGTGGCATCGGGGAAAAAAGACACGGAAAGGCCAGGATTTGCGCGACTTATCCGAGACTGCGAGCGCGGCACGATCAATTATGTAATGATGAAAAGCATGTCGCGTTTTGGAAGAGATACTGTTGAGGTTCTGGAAATGTATCGCAGGATACATAGCGCCGGAGCGGATGTGTATTTCCAGGAAGAGGACGTCGATTCACGCTGGGAAAATCCGGAACAGTGGCTTGCAATTGGCGCCGCCATTGCACAGGCAGAGAATGAGAGCAGGAGCGGCAACATCAAACGGGGTCTGTCGATGCGTGCGCTTGATGGCAGGTCAAAGCTGTATCAGAGAAAATGTTATGGATATGATCATGGCGAAAATGGCAATCTGAAAATCGATGAAAATCAGGCCGAGATTGTGAAAGAAATTTTCCAGTTGTATCTTGATGGAAAAAGTGTAGATGATATCCGTGATCAGTTATATGAGGAAGATGTGCCAACGCCCGGCGGTGAGAAGAAGAAATGGAGTCGAGGCTCTGTAACTGGCGTTCTGCATCAAAGCAAATATACTGGAAATGTAACCATTTCCGCTTCGGATGAAAAGGGATCATCTGTTGTTATGACTGATGCTGTTCCTGTGATTATCAGTGATGATACATTTCAGGAAGTGCAGAAGGTGATGGAACAACGTGCCAGAAGAAAAGCAAAAGAACAGTGACATGTTAATGCAGCCGGGGTTGGACTGTCAGATTCAGGAAAGGATTGCTTATGGAAAAGCTGGATCTTATCACTTATAACAAAACTGATAATGTGCTGAATGATTCAAAAGTGATCATTGAATCAGCGCAGAAGGCGGCTTATCAGGCTGTAAATGTCTTGTTGGTTGAACGAAATTGGCTGCTCGGGAAGAGGATTTCTGAAGAATTTATGTCTGGCAGCGGACAGGACCGATATGGAAAGCAAATTATTTCAGAGCTGTCAAAAGAACTGACAAATCTGTATGGAAGGGGATTTGATAAGGTATCAATTTACAGATATGTGAAATTTTTTCAGACCTTCCCTGAGATTGTGTCGACGCTGTCGACACAATCTCCAGCACTTTCGTGGAGTCACTATAGTGTTCTGATTCAGGTTCAAGATGCTGAGGCAAGAAAATGGTATGAAAAAGAAGCCTGTGAACAGGGGTGGTCTGTACGGACATTGCAGCGCAACGTGTCATCTCAGTATTACTATCGCATGCTGAAAACGCAGGTGCCTGATCAGGTGGAAAGGGAAATGAAAGAACTGACCAGCCAATATCAGAATAAGCTGGAATTCATCAAAAATCCGGTTATTGCCGAGTTCTTGGGAATGCAGGAGGACACTTCATATCTGGAGTCTGATCTTGAACAGTGCATCATAGACAACCTGCAGAAATTCCTGATGGAACTTGGAAAAGGATATGCTTTTGTAGCACGACAGCAGCATATCCATACGGAAAAGGAAGATTACTATATCGATCTTGTTTTCTATAATTATATTCTGAAATGTTTTGTCTTGATCGACCTGAAAACACAGAAGATTACGCATCAGGATGTCGGACAGATGGATATGTATGTTCGAATGTATGATGAACTGAAAAAACAGCCGGATGACAATCCGACGCTCGGAATTGTGCTCTGTGCGGATACAGACGAAGATATAGCAAAATATTCTGTGCTGCATGGCAGTGAGCAGCTGTTTGCAACAAAATATAAACTTTACCTTCCGAGTGAAGAAGAACTGAAGGCTGAGATTCAGACGCAGAAGGAATTATTTAAACTGCAGCAAGATGAACATCCTGAGCGGAAAGAATAAGGAATTTGTGGAGGTGAACAGCATGGGGATAGAATATAGAAAATTGAGTGAGAAAGAGTTGGACGTATTTATCGAAATGAGAATAAACCAGTTAAGAGAAGAAGGTGCTAGGGCGGATATCGATTTAAAGCCTGCATTACTGGATTATTATATGCGTCATATGAAAGATGGTACATTTGTTTCGTGGATTGCTGTTGATGGTGACAGAATTATTGGTACGAGTGGAATGTCTTTTGTAGAGAAACCACCGTATTTCGGATGCTCCAGTGGAAAGATAGGCCTTTTATCCAGCATGTTTACAAATCCTGATTATAGGCGGATGGGAATTGCAAAAGAACTTTTACATAGAGTTGTTGAAGAAGCCAGAAATTATGGCTGTGGTACGATTCAGATTACAGCTTCAGATATGGGCGCGAAATTATATACAGCATATGGATTTGTTCATAACAGTAATTTCATGCAATACAAACTTTGAGGTAACTTCCAGGTTGTGGTTAGATTACTATATATCATTGAATACACTTGATATGGGTATCATTTCGACTGATACTGATAAATAAAAGGATTTTTGATATATTTCATCAATTACTGACAATCACACGTCGAGACAGTGGCTCTGCTAACAAGAACAAAATAAGAGAGGGCCGAAAAAGCCCGTGTTTAAGCCATTTCTGCGGCATCCGTCTTTCTGAGAAGAGAGGCCGGTGCCGCTTTTTCTGTATGGGAAAATGAGAATATCGCTCTGGCGAGGCTGTGGCTCCACTATTTTGATAGATTTTTGCTCGGCGAGGCTGTGGCTCTACTAATTGGCAGGGGTTGTGGCTGTGGGAACGCTGTTTTTCAGATGTCGAGGTTGTGGAAACGCTATTTGAGGCTTCAGCCTTACCATCACGAAAGCATAAAAAGAGGGCGGTACGGCAGTGATGCTGTATCGCCCTCGAGCTGTTATTCTGTTTCGAACTGCTTACGCAGCGTGTCAATTTTGTTCTTGTAGTAGCGAATCATTCGATCCGTTACACCAAGGAAGCTTGCAATCTCAGCAGTTGTGAAACCAATTTTATCTTTCTTATAAACCTGTGCACACTTCGGGTCATGCTGCTTCAGGTACGCAATGAATTCTTCCTCTTCAAGGCTTTTCATTGCTTCTGCACTGGTCACATCTTCGATAAATGCTTCCATATTGGAGTTCTCCATCATGGCATCCAGAGAGACAGTCTCCGAAGTGATGTGATCTTCACGTGCCATCGGGCAGCCGTAGCAGCTGCGATCACGGCAAATCTTGGTGCCTCCATTCTCTGCAGGGATGCGGCAGCGACGCTTGCGCGTGTTTCTCTGAGCCTCTGCCCATTCCATCGCCATAAGAGGCTGGTACATGCCTTCTGGTACCGGAATCATATAGCAACGATGGCGAGTGTCACCAATCAGAGGATTTCTGATAAGATCCGGATCCCAGCCTCTTTCTTTCACATTGATACCCTCAGCGTTCATCGGATAAAGTTTATACCCTGCTGATGCAGAGAGGACTTTCTTTCCTTCTGCGGTGATGCTGACTGTTACTGTTGCTTCAACGTTTCCGTTTTTGTCGTAGAACGGGACTACTTTTACCTGTACGGTACTATCCATTTGATTGACCTCGTTTCTCGCGAAACGGGGTAATCAGAAATGGACGGGTAATAATTTCTCTTCATCTCGGCCACCATGCGGGTTTCCCCGTTTCTTCATTGGCGGCCAGCAGTGCATGAAGCTGTGCCCATTTACTTGTTGCCTGCTCCTCACAGCCATGCACTTCGTCTATCTGCAGTAGGGCGAACTGATTAGAGCAGGGGATTACCTTGCCTTGGCTTGATTGTTAGCTGGGCGATTAAGCCAAAGGACTTTGATATTCAGTTGTCGGTTTCTCAGTTGTAGTTTTCGATGTAGGCGTAAAGCTCTGAGAATACCTCTTCATAGTCACCCGGATTCAGGTCATCTCAAGATTCAGCCGGAACAAGATCGACTGCCTGAATATGACCCGGGAGCTTTCAGCCTGTGGCGTGGGGATCTACTTCGAGAAGGAAGGCATCAACACTCTCGATGCAAATGGAGAGGTCCTTCTGACCATCCTTTCATCGCTGGCGCAGCAGGAGAGTGAATCCTTATCGCAGAACGTGAAGCTGGGGTACCAGTACAGATTTCAACGGGGCAAAGTAAATGTGAACTACAATAGATTCCTCGGATATACAAAGGGTGAGGATGGAAAGCTGGAGATCGTACCTGAAGAGGCGGAGGTAGTGAAGAGAATTTATCGCGAGTATCTTGAGGGCGGAAGCACCATCAGCATCGCAAAAGGGCTCGAGCATGATGGTATTAAAACCGGGGACGGGAAGACAAAATGGTACGGAACAACCGTACAGAAAATCCTCTCCAACGAAAAGTACATAGGCGATGCGCTGCTCCAGAAAACCGTCACAATTGATACGCTGCAGAAGAAAAGAGTAAAGAACGTCGACCACCTGCCACAGTACTATGTCAAAGACGACCATCCCGCAATAATACCGAAGGAGCTGTTCTTCGAGGTTCAGGCTGAAATGACGCGACGTTCTGAACTTCGCCGGGAAGGAAAGCTGAATGAGAAATATTGCAGCCATATTGCTATGAGTGGCAAGGTGATCTGTGGTGAATGCGGTGCACCATTTCGGCGAACACACTGGATCCTGAAAGAGGGAAAAGTACTTGTGTGGAGATGCAGATCACGTCTGCAGAATGGTAAAAAAAGTGGCTGCCATTCCAGAACGATAAGAGAATCGGATCTTCAGAAGGCTGTCGTCAAAGCAGTACAGGATCTGGTCATTGATGAGAGCAGCTTATACAATGATATCTGCTCGGATGTGCAGGAGCTGACCACTGGAGTTTCGGAGATAGAACTTGACGATATCAATACAAAATTGGCCGAGCTTCAGCAGCAGGTCCTTTCTCGGGTCAAGACTGGAAAAGATACATCCGAGCTTGCTGAGGAGATCCAGCAGCTCAGAGAAAGAAAAAACGAAATTGAGACTGCAAAGTCGGAACGGAGGCGTGACGAAGATCGGGTTGCTGCTCTGCGGGAATCCGTCGAAAAGGCAAAGGATAAGGTGCTCGCCTATGATGAGCAGCTGGTACGGAACTTTATCGAGGAGATCAGAGTCTTTCCGGACAAGCTCACCATCACGGTGAAGGGTGGGGCAAAAGAGGACATTGCAATTTAACAATAAGAACAGTTCAAGCCGTCTCGGATCATGCCGGGACGGCTTTTTTCGTGGTGAGAATATGTCCTTGTGTTATCATATTAAATTCAAAATTAAAGTTGACAAGTCAACTAAAAAATCATATGGTTGACTTGTCAACAAAAATACAGGAGGAATTAAACATGCCAAATCCAATGAATATCAAATGTAACTTAGAACCCAGATCACATTTTTCTGATTTTCATATGTCGGGACAGATCATGCAGGATGCTTTAGGAAAACACTTATTAGGCTTAGCACCATATGGAATGACGGATATTGGAGAAGTTTTTGAAAGCTATTGTCAATTGCCGGATACTTCAGAAGAAGCATGGATCAATGTATGGGGTAGTCTTGCAGAAAAATTAGAGAAACAGGCAGAAGAAAAATCAGAAACCGGATTTCAGGTTTCTGCCGGTGAACTGTATCTGAGAAGCTCAACTTATTATCGAACCGCCTTAATCTGTTATTGCGATCCTAATGATGAAAGAGTAAAGAAATACGCGCAGAAGGCAATGGAGAATTATGATAAGTCGCTTGCCTTACAGAATTATCCGGGCAAAGCGGTCAAAATTCCGTATGAGAATACCACCCTTCCGGGTCATGTATATCTTTCACCAATAGCAAAAGAGAAAGCACCGATTATGATCTTAATCCCCGGTCGGGATACCTGGGCTGATGATACACGTTGGCTGTTTGACAGTCTGCTTAAACGGGGAATCCATTGCCTGACTTTTGATGGACCTGGCCAGGCATCCGTATTACGTCTGCAGAATATTCCATTTCGATCGGACTTTGAAAATGTGATGAAACCTGTCATTGATTTTATTGAGGAAAATGTTCCTGAGGCTGATGCCGACAGAATCGGGGCATTAGGGATAAGCTTCGGAGCCTTCCTTCTGCCGCGTGCCTGTGCTTTTGATAAGCGAATCAAGGTCTGCATCACCGACCCCGGAAATATAGCGTGGGGAACACATTTTGCGGATATATTCAGCAAAGCGCTCAAGATGCCGAAAATGTTACGGCCTAAGACCCTTGATAACCTGATGGCAGATTATGCATATAAACATGGTGTGGATCTGGACCACGTCATTCCAGAATTGAGAAAATATGATAACTCTGATATTTTGGATCAGGTAACATGCAAGGTATTGGTCCTGGATGGAACAGCAGAGATCACTCCGGGACAGGCTGAGAAATTCTATGATGCATTAAATAATTGTGAAAAGCATTTTCATCAATTTGATACGGATTCAACGGCTGAACATCATTCGCAGATGGGCGGCTATCAGGTTGCAGCAGAATACATTTGTGACTGGATTAAAACAGAATTATAAGAGCAGGTGAGAATAATGTTTGCAATTGGAAGAAATATTCTTATTTTATCACGGCGTTTCAATAACTTTTTATCAGCAGAACTTCGTGATGATAATCTAACGGCAACAGAACTTATGTACCTGGCAGTACTGTTTGATAAAGACGGACAGACGCAGGAAGAGCTTGCTCAGGCACTTGACATAGATAAGGCAGCAACAACACGGACCATTCGACAGATGGAAGCACGCGGAATTGTAGTTCGAAAAGAGGATGAAAATGATAAGCGCGCGAAGAGAGTTTTCCTGACCGATCAGGCCCGACCTTATCTGGATCGTATTAAGCAGATTCAACAGCATTGGATAAAATCAGCTCACGCAGCCTTTACAAAAGAAGAGTCTGATCAGGTTGACATTATTCTTCAGAGGTTGGTCGACGCAACGGATAATAAATAAAACAAATGAATAAAAATTTATGGAGATATATATATGACAATTCAGGAAGCAATCAAGAAAAGACACATGGTAAGACAGTACACAGATAAACCAATTCCTGCGAATATTGTGGAACTGCTGAATGAACGGATTACGGAAAACAATAAAAAATATGATCTGAACCTTGTACTGGTCACAGGCAATTCAGATGGCGTCGGTGGAATAGCGAAATTGCTGCTTGCAAAGAATGTGAAAAATTACTTTGTTCTTGCTGGCCCAGATACGCCGGAATTAAATGAGAAGTTAGGGTATTGCGGTGCAGATCTGATTCTCTACGCACAGACGCTGGGCCTTAACACCTGGTGGATTGGTGGTATGTTTAATAGCAAGGGGGCATTAAAGCATCTCAGCGATAAGAATGTGCGTGTAAACGGTGTGATCGCGGTTGGCTACGGACAGACACAGGGAGTTCCTCATAAGTCTAAAACGGCAGGGGAGATCAGTGAATATAAAGGTGAAGCACCACAGTGGTTCTCTGACGGAGTGGACGCGCTCCTTTATGCGCCAACAGCTCTGAACAAACAGCCTTATGTTGTCAAAGGCGAAGGAAATAAAGTAGCCCTCTCAGCAGGTGACGGACATTTTTCTGGCATTGATCTGGGTATAGGGAAATATCACTTTGAGATAGGTGCAGGCAAGAAAAATTTCGAATGGGTTTGATCGTATGATTACAGTTTTACATGCTGATTACTTTGGATAAGTTTCCGCAGAATGTCCATGGATTTGGATAAGTTTGCGTAAACGGAGACAGATTTTCGATATGTTTCCACAAACAGTCGGTCAGCGTGATTATGTTTTCCACTGTCTCGGCGCACGTCGAGACGGTATGCCTGATGAAGAAGGACAAATAATTACATTGCCTTTTATTTCGCAATGATGTAAAATTAATTTATGAATAAAATAAAACACTTCCTCACCTATACTTTTATAGCACTTTTTGTAGCAATCTCAGTAATCGCACCGTTACCGCCTATAAAATCATCAGGCATCACAGCATTTGCCTCAACCGGGGATGATTACGTCGCCGGTAAGGTGTCAACGCTTCTTCGTCTCAAGTGGAATGGGAGAGCGTCGGCAGAGGTTAATAATAATAAACCTCAGATTAAAAAGCGCTATTTAACCTATAAGAAAACCTATATCAGGGCTGCCGGCCTTGATGAGTATGGGAGACCTCATACAGTTCGCGCCGTGCTTGGACCTGAGACCTTGAATAACGGATATCGTGTATCTGTAGGAAAAATTAAGCCTGTCGGATGGCAGACCGTGAAGTATCCTGATATCGTTGAAGACATGTACGTTTACAACCGTTGCCACCTTATTGGGCAGGCTGTATCGGCAGGAAAATACTCAAAAACGGTTAACAGTAAGCTGAACCTGGTAACAGGAACCAGATATATGAACTATGATGGAATGTTGCCGCATGAGAATGAGCTCCTTGATTACCTGCGCTCAGGAAAAGGCCATGTGGTTTATCAGGTCACGCCCATTTATAATGACGATGAAATCATCTGCCGTGGCGTCTGGATGCAGGCTTATTCTATGGAGGATAAAGGCAAGGCGATTTCATTTAATGTCTATTGCTTTGATATACAGCCCGGAATTAAGATTAATTACGGTAACGGTGATACAAGTATTAAGAATAACGCCGCGAGGGAAATGAAACTGGCTCTTAAGTACGGGGCCATGTCTGTTAAGAGTGATGGAAATCTAAGCTCATCCGGAACAGTATATGTTATTAACCTGGCGTCGAAAAAGTTTCACCTGCCATCCTGCGAGAGCGTGAAATTCATAAAGTCCAAGAACATGAAGAAAGGCAGGTACGACAGGGACGTGTTGATAAAGAAAGGGTACGTGCCGTGTAAGACATGCAAGCCATAAAATCAAACATATGATTATTTTTATACTTTACATTTCGTGAAATGTGTGATAAGCTATAGTGGAAAAAAGGAGGTTACTATGAACGAAGAAAACAATGATTTCAACCGGAACACATATTACCGAAACGGACAGCCTATGGACGATAATCGTATAGTGAATGACGCTTTTAACGCTGCCGGTTATGACCGTCCGGCCGAGATGTCACTTGCGGGCTTTCAGGGCATTACCTTCGCGTGGATGATAGCGGGGCTCTTAGTAACATTTGCCTGCGCCTTTTTATTCCTACAGTCTGGTCTCGCTTACGCAGTCGCTAAATCAGGTCCTGCGGCCTGGATATTGCCTGTAGCCGAGATAGCAGTTGTTATAATCCTCTCATTGGCTGTGAGAAAACTTTCCACTGCGGCAGCTACCGGTCTCTACTTTGTTTACGCCATACTTACCGGTGTAAGCTTTTCAGAGATATTCCTAATATTTGACGTCTCTACGGTAATATTCGTATTCCTTATGGCAGCGGTTTACTTCGCTGTATTGGCGCTTATTACGCTTGTATTTAAGCTGAGATTAAATGGTCTCGGAGTCTTCCTTATGGGAGCGCTTCTGATGCTTCTCGTTATGCAGATAATTAACGTTTTTGTTCCGTCTACCGCGTACTCTAGAGTATGCTGCTATATCGGTATTCTCATTTTCTCAGGCTACACAGCCTATGATACCGGAAAGCTAACTGATTACTATGAGTATTATAGCAACAGTCAGACTGCCCTCGGCAAAGCGTCCATATATGGAGCACTCGAGCTTTATCTTGACTTTGTGAATCTCTTCTTGTATCTGCTCCGACTCTTCGGAGGAAGCGGCTCTTCATCGAAGGACTGATAGTAAAATCCCCGCGCTGAGCGCGGAGGATTTTTTTATGCAATGCTGTGATTATTGTTTTAAGGAGACATGATGGGAAATTTCAAAGCATTTCTAAAAAAGAAGAACATCGAGATTTCGATGAAGCGTTATGGGATTGATGCCATGAGCGCTATGGCGCAGGGACTTTTCTGCTCCCTCTTAATAGGTACTATTATTAATACGCTCGGTACCTTGTTCCATATCCCGTTTCTTACGGCGACAGTCGCTACGGTAGCGGATAAGGAGTATACGGTAGGCGGCCTCGCCATGGCAATGAGCGGGCCTGCGATGGCTGTGGCTATCGGAAGAGCCTTGCAGTGTCCGCCGTTAGTTCTTTTTTCATTAGTCACGGTTGGTTTTGCTTCTAACGCCTTAGGCGGAGCAGGCGGGCCATTAGCTGTATTATTTGTAGCTATAATAACAGCTGAGATTGGTAAAATGGTTGCCGGAGAGACGAAGGTAGATATCTTAGTAACACCACTGGTAACTGTCTTTGTCGGTGTATTCTTCTCATGGTTACTTGCGCCGGCTCTTGGAAAATTAGCTATGCTTGTAGGTAACTTCATTATGTGGGCTACGGAGTTAAGACCATTCCTTATGGGAATTCTTGTTTCGGTTGTCATGGGTATAGCGCTTACACTTCCTATATCGTCTGCTGCCATCTGCGCGGCCTTAGGTCTTACCGGACTTGCCGGTGGAGCGGCAGTAGCAGGATGCTCAGCCCAAATGGTCGGATTCGCGGTTATGTCCTTTAAGGAAAATAAATGGGGCGGCCTTGTATCACAGGGAATCGGCACATCCATGCTTCAGATGCCTAATATTGTAAAAAATCCAAGGATATGGATCGGACCTATCCTCGCTTCAGCCATAACAGGACCTATGGCTACCTGCCTCTTTCATTTACAGATGAATGGCCCGGCTATTGATTCGGGCATGGGCACATGCGGATTAGTAGGTCAGATAGGTGTATTCCAGGGCTGGCTTAACGACATTGAAGCGGGCAGCAAGGCTGCTATTACCGTTAATGACTGGATAGGACTAATTCTAATTAGCTTCGTCCTTCCAGCGATTCTTGCTCCGGCATTTAACATGATCTGCAAGAAACTCGGATGGGTAAAGGATGGAGATATGAAGCTTCAGTAAAAATGATACGATTCTAAAAAAGAAGTCGTATATTACCAATCACATAAATGCTAAATAATTACACTGTAGGAAGACTACTGCTTCCTGCAGTATTTTTATGTGAAAGGAAAAATAAAATGAAGAAATCAAGAGGGAAAATTGTGACTATTGTTTTTGTAGGAATTATTTTCTGCGTTTGCCTGGTCGGTCTTATTTTATATAGTCATCGGGCTACCGGAATAAATAGGAAAAGCGACTTTACGACAGAGCTTTTCGGGAAAAATATATACGTCTTTTCACCTGAGGATGATCCTCAGAAAATTAATGATCTTATCGATAATATTTATAAGAAACAGGAGAGCAATCAGTTTGGAAGTGATCGCTACGCCTTTTTCTTTTTGCCGGGGAAATACAGCGATAATATTATTCTGAAGGATGGTTTCTATACCGAATTTTGTGGTCTTGGGCAAAAGCCGACAGATACAAGCGTGGGTAAGCTTTATACTGACGCTCGCTGGCTTTCCACTGACAGCGATAACCATAACGGAACCCAGAACTTCTGGAGGGGAGTCACTAATCTTGAGATAGAAGATAATTCTCTCTTTGCGGTCTCTCAGGCTACATTTTTAAGAAGAATCAAGTTTGATAAGAATCTCGCACTGCACGATGAAGGAGGGTGGGTCAGTGGAGGCTTTATAGCTGACTGTATTTCGGATGGAATTATTGATTCTGGTTCTCAACAGCAGTGGTTAACAAGAAGTTCCGCATTCAGAAATTGGACAGGTACCAACTGGAATATGGTTTTTCTGGGTGACGAGGAAGGATCCGATCCGGAAGAGAGCTGGCCCGCGAAGAGTTACACTTCAGTGAAAAGTCCGTGTACCGTTCGGGAAAAACCTTATCTGTGGTATGATGAGAATAAGAAGGACTTCTTTGTGACGATTTCCGGAGCGGAAGAAGACGTAACCGGAGCAAGCTGGGGATGCCTGCGTGATGTTTCTTATGAGCGTGAGCACGCAGAGAAGCGTAACATTCCATTATCAGATTTTTATATCGCAAAGGAAGGCAAATGTAGTGCGCATGATATAAATATGGCCCTCTCTGAAGGAAGAAATATCTTCTTTACACCGGGAATCTATGAGCTTGATGAACCGCTTGAAATTACAAGGGCTGACACAATTCTTTTTGGTTGTGGCCTTACCACATTGAAACCGGTTAAAGGAACGGAGGCTATACGTACTTCTTCCGTACCCGGCGTTGTGATTTCAGGTATTTTAATCGACGCCTGTTTAAATAAGAGTGAAAACCTGATGATAATAGGAGAAGATAGTAGTGCTTTTAACGATGAGCTGCTGTCTGATCCAATTACATTATCGGATGTATTCTTCAGGGTGGGTGGCGCAAGTGAGAGGGCAAGCGCCGGAACATGTCTTACGGTAAATGCGGATGGTACTATTCTTGATAATCTCTGGATCTGGAGAGCCGACCATGGAGATGGAGTTGGATGGGACACAAATCCGGCTGAAACAGGAATTGTGATTAAGGGAAACTACGTTAACGCTTATGGCCTCTTTGTAGAGCACTTCGAGAAATATCAGACGGTATGGGAGGGAAATGATGGACTTCTTGTCATGTACCAGAGTGAGCTTCCTTATGATGTACCGGAACCATCCGCATGGAGGTCTCATGGAGGTGAAAAATCAGGCTATGCCTCAATAAAAATTGACGACGTAACGGATTGGCAGGGGTACGGAATAGGAATCTATTCCTATAACCGCGATTGCAAGGTAGAAGAGGTAAGCGCGATTGAGCTTCCGGAAGAGGCGGAGAATGTTACCATACGAAATGTTCTCACGGTAATGCTTTCCGGAAATCCGGGCATTTCTAATATAATAAATGAAACCGGTGGCCATGTATATCACGCGGGAGACGTGGCAAGGCTTTTACATTGGCCGATAAGAAGTGACGCGGACAGACAGTGAGGTTATAAATTATATTCCATTTTAGACGGTCTTGACTTTTTTACATAATTGGAGAATAATAAAGAGGATAGGGCATTTTGATCGGGACGTGGCCGGTAGACGCTTCACGACCTGAATGTCGTATTCCTCATTATTTTGTTGCTTGTGGCTGACATCTTTGTTAAAGGGTCATTTTAGAAGGACAGGTTAAATGGAAGTAAAAGAAAGCTATTGCAAATGGAGTTCGGCATCGGAGCTTGACAGGAAATATCACGATAATGAATGGAGTATTCCAATCCATGATGATCGCAAACAATTTGAATATCTGTCTCTTGAGTGCTTCCAATGCGGGCTTTCATGGGAGCTGATGCTGAAAAAGAGAGAGATACACCGGTAAATATATAGAGGATATGCTATGCCATTTAAAATAATACGCAATGATATAACCCGTGTTCATGCGGACGCCGTAGTAAATACAGCTAACCCAAAGCCGGTCATTGGAAGCGGAACCGATCATGCTGTATATGAGGCTGCGGGAACTGAGCTGTTACTCGCTGAACGGAAGAAGATTGGGAACATTAAGCCGGGCGATGCTGTTGCGACAAGCGCGTTCTCCCTGTCCGCAAGGTATATAATTCATACTGTGGGACCAAGATGGATAGATGGATGCCATGGTGAGTATGATATCCTTACGTCATGCTACAGAAAATCTCTTACACTTGCGGAAAACCTTGGCTGTAAATCAATAGCATTTCCATTAATAGCGACCGGTGTATACGGTTTTCCAAAAGAAGCGGCACTTACGATTGCTCTTAATGAAATCCGCTCATTTCTTGGACACTCAGATATGACCGTAACCTTAGTGGTTTTTGGCCGTGGCACTTACAAAATAGCTTCATCGCTGACAGACAGGGTAGAAGCATTTATCGATGAGAATTATGTAGAAAGCGTTACTGAGCGGGAATACAGGGATGGTTTTATCGGACGTGATTTAGAATCGATAGTATCCGAGAGAGATTACACAGAACAGGCGTATACTTTGTCTGGAGAAGGTAAGCCTTCTTTTGGGGAATCACCTGAGCTATTAACGAGCTTCAAAAGCTCATCTATTGAAGACGCTATCTCACATCTAGGTGAGTCGTTTCAGAAGAGACTTTTTAGAATGATTGATGAGCGTGGCCTTTCGGATGTCGAGGTATATAAGAAGGCCAACATTGACAGAAAGCTTTTTTCTAAAATAAGATGCAGCGAGGATTATATACCAAAGAAGAAAACTATTTTAGCGCTTGCTATCGGCCTCAGGTTAAATATTGACGACACAAAGGATCTCTTGTCAGCTGCCGGATATTCGCTCACAGATAGCAGTAAGATGGACGTAATTGTGCGCTTCTGTATTGAAAATAATAGCTACGATATATTTGATGTGAATGCTCTATTATTTAAATTTGGCCAGCCCGTACTTGGATAATTATTGTCGCTTTTAAAGCGACCAAATATGATTGATAATTTGAGTATATTTCTTCTTGATATTGTAAAGTATAATTTTGAAGTCGGAGCCGGAAAAGATAACTTTGTATGGGCGTGATTCAC
>Ga0256404_1006066_pt1 | contig 20473 bp, 29 predicted proteins | sample RumenRJG_01DNA_FD_185990 | JGI IMG/M metagenome (GOLD analysis project Ga0256404, IMG submission 185990) | Bovine rumen microbial communities from Lethbridge, Alberta, Canada - RJG_01 | ecosystem: Host-associated > Mammals > Digestive system > Stomach > Rumen | place: Canada: Alberta | collected...
CCAAAAGTTAAAATGGTATACACTCAAACATTATATAGCCCCCTAAAATGGGCAGTTATTTTGATATTTGACAATTTGACCGCAGGGGGAAGGTAAGGTATCTTGCTTGGCCCATAACCAAGAAAAAACAGTGTTCGATTCCTGTCCCTGCTACTTTTTAAACCACTCCTTGTGCTCGAGATGAGAGCATCGGGTTAAGGTCCCGATAATGTGAGGATGGACTCATAAAGCCGCGAGCATCGGCGTAGGGGTGGTACATTTTGAAGCCGACTTAGCTCATCGGTAGAGCGTTGCCCTGAAGAGGCAAGCGTAGGTGGTTCAATTCCATCAGTCGGCAAATTTAAAAGGCCAACGATTTTTGTACGAAGCGGCCTTGACGATTACATCGTGGAAATGTATGTTAAACATTAAAACCAATAACAAACAATCGTCATCAATATTCTCGGACTTAGGAGATTAGAAATGAGCAGACTAAAAACATATGCAAAAAAATCGGAAGCAGATTACAGAAAACACGAAGGGGAACAAGTAGTTAATTATATGGATGGTATTAGTTATACCGTTAATCCATTATTAAACTTGGAGATGATTGCAGCGTCAGCAATCTTTGGGGAACCTAAATACTACGAAAAAGGTGGTATTAATGAAAACGCACAAAAATTTATTGCCGCAATTGATGTGTCATTAGATTTTAATTTTAAAGCAACCATTGAATTAGCCGTTAAATTAAGAAACGAATATAATATGCGCTTAAATCCTGCTATTATTTGTATTCGGGCGGCTATGCACAAAAACCGCAAAGGATTTAATGAAGATTATAAAGGTTTAATGTCTAAATGTATTCGGGATGTTATTAATATCCCCACCGACATTTGGAATCAATTTGAAGCCTGGATGATGTTCAATAAAACCAAAAACCACTTACCTACTATCTTAAAACGTGTGTGGGCAAAAGAATTAGAAGGTTTTTCACGTTATCAATTGGCTAAATATAAAACCACGGCTTCTATTATTGACTTGGTTCGTATTACCCACGCAAACAATGAAAACATCAACGAATTGATGAAAACTGGTAATATTGAAACCAAAGCCGAAGAAAAAACTTGGGAAACTTTAAGAGCGCAGAAAAAATCGTGGGCAGATATTTTAGAAACTACCTACGTACCACATATGGCACTCTTGAGAAACTTGCGTGGTATTTTTACGGAACAAACACACAATTATAATTTAGCACAACAAATTGCCAAGTTGTTATTGAGTGGTGTTGAAAAGGGTAGACAATTTCCTTTCCGTTATTATACAGCATTACAAATTGTTGATAAGATGCCGATGTTTCAGGGTAAATCAGTAATTATGGATGCCTTGAATATGTGTATTAATAATGCAATGGCAAACTTTCCTAAATTAAAAGGAAGAACTGCTTGCTTATCCGATAACTCTGGTTCGGCTTGGGACACATTTAACTCTGAATATGGGAGTGTAACAATTGCTAACATCGATAATTTATCCTCTATTATGACAGCGGTAAATTCTGATGAAGGTGAAGTTTATTACTTTGGTGATAAGTTAGGTGGTAACCCAGTAAGTAAAACTGATGGTATTTTGAATCAAATGACACATATGGATAATACTTATGGTCGTTGTGGTTCAAACTATGTAGGTGGGTCAACTGAAAATGGTATTTGGATTTTCTTCCGTGATGCCATTACCAATAAAATTCACTATGACAACATCTTTATTTACTCTGACCAACAAGCAGGACACGGTGGGTTGTATGGATTAAATGGTAGTGAGTACCATAACTACACTTATGGTGGTAGTCGTGGGTATGAAGCCTATATTGATGTTCTAAAGTTGGTACAGGAATATAGACGTAAGGTTAATCCAAATGTCAATGTGTTCTCCGTACAAACAGCAGGTTATGACAACTCTGTACTCCCTGAAAATGAACACAGAACCTGTATCTTAACTGGTTGGACAGGTAAAGAATCTCTGTATGCCAAACAAATGATTGACATCTGGGATAGAATTGATGGAAACCAAAAAGTTATTCATCAAGAACCTGTCAAAATTGTAAAAGTTAGAACACATAAATAAAGTTTATTGGCTCGTTCGTATATCGGTTTAGTATGTATCCCTTTCACGGATAAGAGAGCAGTTCGACTCTGCTACGGGCTATGAATTTAGCGGGCCTAACTATGTAAGGTACCGTAACGGGGACCATAAGAAATTGTGGACCCCAGCAATAAGCCGAAGTCGCATAGTAGCAATTGCAGCAGACTGTAAATCTGCCACCTTCGGGTTTCGTAGGTGCGAGTCCTACCTTCGGCAGATTTAATTGGTGCTATGGTGAAGTGGTTATCATACGGCACTGTCAATGCCGAGTCAGGGTTTCGATTACCCTTAGCACCGCCAACATATGTAGGACGCTCAGGTCGTCAAGACAGGAGTGGGTGTACACAAATGGGTTGGGAAGTGGTTTAGTGTTAAGTGCCTAACGAAGTACGCATTGCAAGCAGAAAAACTTAGGACGCACACCCAACCCTCTTGACAAAACTAATTAAATATGATATAATGTATTTGTTAGGAAAAGATATTTGACAATTTGAAACGATTTTGGTGAAGCGGTTGAGTTGGCTGCATCGTATAAAGGTTATACACTTAACTGAAGATTAAGAGAATATTGGTTCGACTCCAATTGCAATAAACCCAACTTAAATATTCTCACCAAACCAATTTTATGGAAAGCGGTAGTGGTGCTTACTTCGCTGAATAGGAACCTGGGGTTGTGGGTGCAAGTCCCATCTCCTCTACCAGATATAGAGGAGTAGCTCAACGAGTAGAGCATAGGTTAGCATATGAGTGCACTATAATTATTCTTCCATAATTATGCTGGAGTCCCTTAGTGGCAATAGGAACGGTTTTGTAAACCGTCGCGAAAGCTCCGTGGGTTCGAGTCCCACCTCCAGCTCCATTCTAAGTGGCATTAGCATTTACCCAGAGGGTGTATCGTGCCACTCAGAATGGAAAAGATTTGCTCAAGTGTGGGTCCTACCAAGGTACCAGGTTGAAAGTGGACTGGAGAGCAGAAGTCGATAGAGGAGACTGGGTGGATTTAACCTGAAACCCGACGAAACTTGGAAGGTCAGTGAAATACTGATGAAATATGGTGTCAAATCGAGCACATCCAATTAGTAGTACCTCAAAAAGCCCTTACGACTATCTGGGCCGATTTATTAACTTTGTGAAAGGCTAAGAAGTCACGGACAACACAATAAAATGGGAAGTACTTCGTGGGTAGTGTGTAACCCATAGTTAAAATACACACCCTTCGGCTTACTACTGAATGTGGTTGGTAGGTGAATCCAATCACCATTTAATAAGATATGAGATTACGGTTTGGGATTGCACAACTCATATAAAATGGTCTTAATCCCCTCGGTACTGCATTATCCGAGAATCATACAATGCAGGGTGGTGCTACATCATCAATTGCGTGTTTGCAGATACACTTCATAACATCTGACGAGATTATGTTTTTGGACTAAAGAAAACACCTCTGCTGATTACAGGATTGAATAGGAGAACTTCAATACAATTTTTCCAAGAAGTCCATAAGTACAGTAGGAGTAATTACCTAAAAGAAAGTGGTGAGGAATACTTGGTAGATGCGCCAAGGACTGCAAGCATCCGTCAGACCTTGTATACGTACCTATAAGGGGTGTCAGGGACCATAACCTGTGAGTTTATACTTTAGCACTAAATAAAGTACGTCTACATAGTCAGTAGGGGTGTACGGTAATCACCCACAATTTTTAGTGCAAATGTCTCGGGGGCAACTCAGCACTTATCAAAGACCTGTCCCTAGTGTCTCGGTATAGGACGCTTTAAAATATATACTTTCTTATATAAACCAATAAACTGGTCTGCACTTCCTGGTATGGGTGTGGGAATTATATAGGGAGAATCGTACCTGTAATTTTCTACTTCGATGGGAAAGTTCGTCTAAGAATAGTAATCTAATTATTCCTATAGTTAGAGACTCTATAAGACACCTCGGATGTGGAGATGGCTGTGATGGTCAGCACACTAACTATCGTAGAAAACTAGTAGATGTACATCAAGGTGGTTGGAGTCTATTTGAGTTATGGCAATCGCTCCTTGTTAACGCCACCTCACCATAACCTACCACCCTTGGAGATAAGGTGTAAAACTATCTCTTCTTATTGGGCGCGTAGCATAACTGGGAGTGCACCATCCCTGCACGATGGTTTGTGACCGTTCGATTCGGTTCGCGTCCACCAATTTATGGGCAAGACTCCTTAGTTGGTATAGTTTGTATACGGACTATATTCAATGAACGCTGGTGCTGGAGTGGATATTCTAATTGTGTAAATTACTGTATACAAGTGTTACATTTTTAGAAGGCGTGGTGGTTCGATTCCATTTCCCTTGCTCTCTATTTATTATAGATTAGTAAATGGTTCGTTAGCTTAGTCGGTAGAGCGTCTGTTTTACACACAGAAGGTCGGGGATTCGAGTTCCTCACGGACCACCATCATTCCAACTCGCGGTTAAATTACATACCACCTCCGTGTAATCCCGCAAACAGAGTTCCAACTAGCACGTGTAATGTTGGACGGTTTAGGTGAGTGAGCCGTGGAACATTTGACTCACCACATTTTGATAATTTAGGTTTTGATACTACCTACAGAAAAAGGTATCACTGTGACTGAAAAGTACTTGTTGACCAGGAGCAAGAGTTAATCGCCTTGTGTATAGACGACTCGGAACACACTTGAAATGCACCCTGCGACTACCTGATTAGTAGCACGTTCGGAGCAAAGTAGGGTGCAAGTAAGTCATCTAAATTTTATAATCACCCGTCTGTAGGGTCGGTGGGATAATTACAGAATAAACCCACCTCTTTTATAATCCACCTAGGCCTCTCTGATGATGCTTTACTGAGGTTATCCGAAACACTAGTTGAACAGCGGATACGGTTTTCGCCCTCTTTACTGGGATAATAAAGAGTGGACAATTTATCTACGTGTAGGAGAGATGGTTAATCCGCGTGACTTGGGCTCACGAGACCGCAGGTTCGAATCCTGCCACGTAGACCAATTTTAATAATGGAGAGCACAATGTACGAAGCATTTGTACCGAAAGAAATATTCCTGACAAAAGGAATTGGAAGACATAAAGAAAAATTAGCAAGTTTTGAAGAAGCATTGAGAGATGCTAAAATTGCTTGCTACAATATTGTTCCAGTATCAAGTATTTTCCCACCTAAATGTAAAATTATAACAAAAGATAAAGGTGTGAAATTATTAAAGCCAGGACAAATCTTGCATTGTGTTATCAGTAGAAATACCTGTAATGAAGCACACAGATTAGTCTCCGCTTCAGTTGGTGTTGCTATTCCTAAAGATTCTTCACACTATGGCTATTTATCTGAACACCACTCTTTTGGTGAAACTGATAAACAAGCAGGTGATTATGCGGAAGATTTAGCAGCACTAATGTTATCTACAACTTTAGGTTTAGACTTTGATAATGAAGCAACCTGGGACCAAAAAGAACAGATTTGGAAAATGAGTGGTAAGATTGTTAAGACCACAAATATAACACAGTCGGCTATTTGTGCAGATGGTGTATGGACTACCGTAATTGCCGCTGCTGTGTTTGCAAGTTAAGGAGAATACTATGGCATCCGAAAAATGGTATGTTAAAGTATGGAAAGTAGTAAAAGAAGTAGTGAAAGCAGTGTTACAATTCTTTGCTGCATTGTTACATTACTTTTTCGCAATCTTTAATTCTTGGCATAAATTAGCAGCAATCGCATTGGCTGTGTTTGCTTGGAATTGGTTAGCACTACCTTTCATTGACAAAATTGGTGCTTTCATCTTATTTGGTGTTTTAGCATTATTAGTCTTTGATATTGCGAAAGAAAAATAAATTTTAACTCGTGGCTGAATAGGTAGAAGGCTTGAAAGAGAAGTTGGCTGGTGGACGTGAAACACCAGGGTATATCGATAATACCACAATGTAAGGTGCAAATCCTTACCGAGTTAAGTAATATCTGGCGTGTCGGAAAAGATAAAGTGTATGAGTCTGTTTATTTGAAAGGTGTCTGCGAGAGTGGCCTGAGTAGTGATAAACAAAAACATCCGTATGTAACAAGAAAGTCGGACTCACGGAAACTATTAGGTGCAAATCCTAATCGACCAGGTAAATTTATTCGTGAGTGGTGAAACGGTATCACTATGGGTTTTGGTCCCATCATTCTAGGTTCGAGTCCTAGCCCACGAACCATTGTCGTTTGATGTAAAATAGCATATCGGTTCAGATGATGTCTCTCTAAAAGACGTATGACGAGATTGTGTCAGGCTAGTTGAAGGGCTTGACAACGACAACCAAATTTAGTATAATGTGTTTAGTGGAAGATGAACTCGACAAGCGTGCGAGAACTGCCTTGAAAACAGATTGGTGGGGCAACTCACTGGGGTGCAAGTCCTCCGTCTTCCGCCAGTTTTATGAAAGCAAGTAAAGAGTACTTTAGAAATTATTATAGAGAACGCCGACAAAAGTATGAGAAACTACTTGGTGGAGTTTGTGCATACTGTGGTTCAGTCAATAATTTACAGTTTCATCATTTAGATGAGAGTACTAAAGATTTTAGTATTGGCAAATTAATGAATTACTCTGAGTCTAAAGTACTAAAAGAATTAGAAAAATGTGTGTTACTTTGTAAGTCGTGCCACAGAAGACTACACTTAAATAAAGGAACTTTTAAGAACTGTGGTGGACGAAACGAACAAAGTTGTGGTGGAAACAACATTCACGCACGTAAAGTTATATGTATTGAAACTGGAAAGTGTTATGATTGTATGGCTGATTGTGCCAGAGATATGAATTTCCCTGTTACAAAACATCACATAGGTTCCGTATGTAGAGGGGAACGGAAGTCATACAAAGGGTACACATTTAGATTTATAGGCGTATAGCTCAGTTAGTTAGAGCGTCATCCTGATAAGATGAAGGTCCTTGGCGCACTTCCAAGTACGCCTACCATACTTAGTGTAACTCACGGGTTGGGTATTGACCAAATATACCCCGTTGACATACAGGTGTTATTCCCTCACCAAGTATGTCTCATAATCGGTCAAGTGGTGCGCCTCCCCCTCAAAAAGTCACCACGACTAAACCGTGAAGCCGATTAGTGCCAGGTTGGGGGAGAAATCGAACTCAGCGGTCCGCAAAACCGTTTCCGTAAGGACATCATTGGTGTAAATCCAATACCTGGCTCCATTTGGAAGCGTGGCTGAGTGGTTGAAAGCACTCGTCTACTAAACGAGCAATCCGAAAGGGTTCGAAGGTTCAAATCCTTCCGCTTCCGATATATTTGAAAATTAAAGTTTGGTTTACACTCTTGCATTAGGTGTAGGACAGGAATTGGAACCTCCTGGGTAGCAACACCTAGTGTTATAACCAAAGATTTTATTCAGGCTTGTACTGAATACCCACTCGGCTACCAAAGAGTTCCAACTTTTACGAATCGAGTGGGTTTTATTTTGTACAATGAATAAAACAGTATTAAAAGAGTGTAAATACCACGGACTTACGGAACATAAGGTTGAACAAAGTGGACGTATTAGATGTAAAAAATGTGCAGCGGAAGCAGTAACACTACGGCGTAGAAGAATTAAGTTAAAAGCAGTAGAATATCTTGGTGGAAAGTGTAGTTGTTGCGGGTATAATAAATGTATTGATGCTTTAGAGTTTCATCATAAAGACCCAACACAAAAAGATTTTGGTATATCCGCACGTGGTTTTTCAAAAGCGTGGATTAGAATACAAGAAGAGTTAGATAAGTGTGTATTATTGTGTTCAAATTGTCATAGAGAAATTCATTATGATATAAATAAAAATAAGGTAACACAAATTCTACCACGAATTAAACCAAAATGTCCTATTTGTGGAAAAACCGTTGAGATTAGTGGGCATATATATTGTTCATTGGAATGTGCGAGCATAGGCCATCGTAAATGTATAAGACCAGACAAGGACACTTTGATAAATGATTTGAAATTAAGTCCATTTGTACAAGTTGGAAAGAAGTATGGTGTATCAGATAATGCTGTAAGAAAGTGGTTAAAGAATTATGGTATTAACCCAAAAGAAATAAAATAAATTCCCTTGTGGTGAAACAGTATCACGAACGGCTGTTAACCGTTTATTCTGGGGGCGGAACCCAGCGAGGGAGCCATTTTTGCGACTATAGTGTCAGAGCATAGCACGTATCGCTTCCAACGATAGAGGAAGGGTTGAAATCCCTTTAGTCGCTCCAAAATGCGAACTTGATGTTAGTGGTAGCATACGACATTGCCAATGTTGGTGGGCGGGTTCAAGCCCCGCAGTTCGCTCCAAATTTAATGGGGATATGGTGGAACAGCAGACACGCTAGTCTTAGAAACTAGTGCCGAGAGGTGTGTAGGTGCAACTCCTACTATCCCTATAATTTATGCCCTCGTGGTGTAATTGAATAGCACGTGGAGCTTCTACCTCCAAGGCTTGTGGGTTTGAGTCCCACCGAGGGTAGGATTTAAAAGATTTATGTTGGGCGTGGTGTAATGGTAGCCCGCTTGATTGTGACTCAAGAGGCAACGGTTCAATTCCGTTCGTTCAACCCAGATTTATGATACATTTTTTACTTGGACTTTTAGTTGGATGGGTTGCAAATGTTATTACTAATGTAGTAGCAGACCTAATTGCATTTAAAATTACAAGTAGAAAAAAGTAAATGGCCAGGTGGTGAAAAGGTATACACGACAGACTTGGACCTAGGAAAGATACTATGATTGATACAAAAAGATACAATGTGTATGTAAATAAAGATGGAAGGTATCGATGTTATGACAAAGTAACACATAAAGTAGTGTCCTATCCTAGAATACTAATGGCTCAAAAATTAGGAAGACCATTAGAACCATATGAAGATGTGCACCACATTGATGGAAACACACGGAATAATAGTATTGACAATTTGGCTATTATTCCTCACGGTGAACATCAGAGACACCACTCCACCAAATATTCTGAAACTGTTAGCGCAACTTGTGTTTATTGTGGTAAAACATTCACAATGACAAGAAAACAACAACAGGATAGAAAAAGTGCAGAACACAGAGGTAAAAAAGGACCCTTTTGTTCAAGACGGTGTAGTGGATTATATGGTACTGACGAGCAGCGTAGACTAAAGTCTATGACTGAATGTGCTTAAATTCGGTGAACCCTTTCCTATGGGAATACCGAGCCAAGCCAGAAATGGAAGGTGTAGAGACTTAACAGGCACTGCCTAAAGAGAAATCCAGGGCAAAGATAAAGTCCAGACTACAAAACGAAAGTTGCTTACGAAAGTAAGTGTGGTATGAAAATCTGTTGGTCGCAAGACCGTGAGGGTTCAAGTCCCTCTCTGGCTACCAATTTTAATGGGCTAGTGGTGAAATGGCAAACACGCTCGCTTGAGGTGCGAGTCCTTCGGGATTATAGGTTCAAGTCCTATCTAGCCTAATATATTATGAATAAATAAAAAATTTAATGCGGGTGTTCGTTAAATGGTAAACGCCTGGTCTCCAAAACCAGTCCTGATAGCCCGAAACTATCCACCCGTGCCATTTTAAGGTGAACTAAATGATGAAAGTATATGAATTATGGATGAAAACGTATTACTTACTATGCCAATTAGTAAGTCGGTTCACCGTTGTTGTCTTCGGTGAATCCAAACACTCTTTAGATTGGTTCAAGAATATAACAAGAGAGTGGCACGAAAAGGACCCTAAATATGCGAAGGTCAAGGTGTATCAAGGAAAGAAAATGATGTTCGCAGTTAAAAATAAAAAGGGCAAATTGAAAGATGTGCCCTGTTTAATTGTCAACAACAGATTTGTAATTCTAGACCCTGATACCAAAAAAAGAAAATACGCAATCTGGTAATATGGATAGAGATTTACACGTTAAACAAGATGAGTGGCGGTACACAACAACCAAAACTTCAGCAAGAAAGTTAGCAAAAAGACAAAGAAATAAAGCAAAGAGAAGACTTGTAAAGGAAAAGATTAATGATGAACTTTATTAAGAAATTAGGTGATGTTCTAACTTTGTTATTACCAATAGCAGCACTACCCGTTATATTCTTTTTAAGTGGGTGGAAGTTATTGGTATTATTTGCAGTAGTATATGGTATTGGAAATTTAATTGTACAGATTTTGAAAGGAATATTTGACGAGCCAAGACCACGTGATACCGTTGGGGACCACGTAATTTATGTACACGGTTACTCACATAAGGATGGAGAAAGTTTATGCAGTGGTCACTCTATGAGTGCTTGCTTGCCCGCCTACTTCTGTTTATTTTTCATTCAGCCTTGGTATGTATTTATTCCTTTCTTATTGTTGGCTTGGCTGTGTGGCTGGACAAGAATAAAAGTTAAAGCACACTGGTTTTTAGACGTATTTTTGTCTAATCTGATTGCTTTTAATTGCTGCTTATTGGCGGCGTATTTAGTTAAAATAATACCGATGTAGTGAAATGGACATCACACAGAGCTACGAACTCTGAATTGCGGGTTCAAGTCCTGCCATCGGTGATTGATTATGCACCCATTAACATCAATAGAAATAAAAGGTTTGGTAATGTATTACTATCGGTTCATAAGACATTGGCCGTTAGTAGCAACAGAAGTAGGAGTATTAAATAACTACTTCGCCGATGTAATTGGGGCGTGTAGCACAGATGTTCAAGAAGTAGAGATTAAAGTTTCGTTATCTGATTTTGAGCACGAGTTCAAATCAAAACAAAAGAAACACGATGCCTATCTCAACGAATTAATTAATCCAGGGCATAAACTTCCAGACCCTGTGTATAAATTAATGCCAAATAAGTTGTTTTATGCAGTAGAATCTCATTTGGTTAAAGATGTTTTTAGAGTAGTAGAGGGTACACCATACGGGGTTATGGAAGTTAGAAAAGATTGGAATAACCCAGTGAGTGTGATAAGACCAGCAGGTAAGTTACATCACGGGTTCCCAACTAGGTTATGGGACAGAACGGTACAGAGATGTTCATCTGAATTGACATCTATGTATGCGGCACAATTAGGATAGATTTAATAGTATGTAGTTTGGGGTCAAGAGGTGTTATTGCCTCTTGACTTTTTTTGTTATATTTTGTATAATGTATGTATGATATTACCAGAGATAAAAATACTTAAAGATGATGAAGTTATTACCCAGTCTGAATATATCTACAATTGGTTTGTAGAGTGGGCTAAAAAGTTAAACCTTGGCTTTACAATTAACCAGGTTTGGCAGTTGTATATTGATGGGAAAATTAAGAATGATAATTCTATTTTGTTCTATAATTTCGTCAAAGCATTTAAGTATTTTGAAGTAAATAAATTATATGGTGTTGGGCAACAAAATTAAAACATTGTTGGTGTGTAATGATGATTTACCACGCACACTAACAACGATAGAATTACAGAAGCATAGTGAGATAGAGTTTGTTGGGTCCAGTTCGTATGACTCAACAATGAAAAGATTTTTGACAATTTATAAGCCAGACATCGTAGTAGTGTATGCGTATGGTAAGAAAAAGGGTGAGTACTACAAATGTGTTCGGTATCTACGACAGAATACTTCTTCACGAATCGTTGTCATAGTTCCAGAGATGGCAGACTACGATGTGAATTTATTTTTTAGATATGGGGCGCATAGTATAACTGATGGTAGTTGTGATTTAATTCAACTGATTAAAGAAACATCATATCAATTAAATGTAACAAAATTTCCATCAAACTTATTGTACACGATTCCTCTTAAAAAAGATAACCACGCATCTAAACTAAAACGAGGCTCTGTAGAAGCATATGTGGCCAGCAATTCATTGTATGTTAGACGGCGTACACATAGAGGTGAAACAAATACAAAACAAGTAATGACATCTCTATTTCGTCTTCGTAAAGATGAGGCAAACAAATGCGTGTTGAAATTAAAATCAACTAGGGAACTACCAGAAAAATCGTCAGACTTGGTTGACTATGGTAGGCTATACCCAGAAACATTTTGTGCTCTGGAAACATATGGAATAAAAGAAAAAGGACCAGAAAGATTTTTGTTTGTAGTAACGCAGGAAATAGTACGCAATGTAGAGACGTTAAGAAATAGAGAACGAGAAGAGATAGATAAAGGAGATGTGAACTATAAGGGTTATACATATGATTATGAGATGTCCGAAAGGTTCAGGATAGGTTATGACAAAAAATGATGCGGGTAAATTGGAGAAAGGACAAGTAATTTATTATTTGGGACTAAATTATATTGTTCACGACTGTAAAGTAGAAGACGTAAAAGCAAACGAAGCGGGTGAAGTAGAAGTAACATTTGATGATGGTTGTGTTGATGTGTTTAATGATACCGACCACAAGTATATGTATTTAACAAAGAAAGAAGCATTGGAAGCAGCCGAGTATGAGTTAGAGGGTATGCTCGAAATGATTAAACAGAATTTGACAAAAAATTAACAATTATGTAAAATAGAATTATGAAACTAAGGGAATTTACACAGAGATTAATAGATGCTGGTGGTGAGGACACCTATGTTGTTAGACGAGACGGGCTAGTTGTTCCTGTCTTAAAATTTGCTGAGGCGTTCGTACTGGTAGCAAATCCAGATAATATAGAACTATTCTCATATACTATATATGAGCAACACAATGAAGACACACACAAAGTTTATCTATACTATAAGAATAGGCGGGCAAATTCGTATGGATGGGAGAATACATTTCCTCAGTACAGAATAAGTTCTTTTAAATATAGTGAGTTAGATACATTATTACAAATGTGTGTTTATACTATTAAACATCATACGCCATTACACGAGTTTGAAAAATGGTTAAATGAGCATTATGAAGATGAGTATGGAGTTATTAAAGATGACAGCAGCGACAAAAAAGATACTGATAAAATACACAACATCGACCTTGATGAGTTCTAAAGAAAGTTTGTTTCCGTGCCCAGTGTATATTAGTATTAATGGTGCTATAAAGTTTGTAGATACTATACATTTTCATAAGGACAAACTGTTAACTCTACTTAATGAAAAGGGAACTAACGGACCGATTGTGATTAATTATGATGAGGTGATGAAATGAACAAATTTACAGTAACTACAGTAGATGAAATTATAGATGCTTTGAAATCTGGTAAGATTTTGTATGATGATGTTGGTACAAAATACTGGATGTATAAAGATTTGATTTTGTCTGCCGATGTAGAAGATGACGGGGCCGTGGTCCGTATCAATTCATACATAGATACAAACAGGGAGTATGTGTACTATGGCTAGATTCTGGACTTCTGATTTACATTTTCAACACGTCAATATTATTAAATATTGTGACAGACCATTTAAATCAGCGGAGCGTATGGACGAAGTTTTAATTAACAACATCAATATGCGTGCTGGTGAGAGAGATACTCTGGTACATTTAGGTGACTTTATGTGCTATGGTGGTGAACGTGGTGTGCCTGGTGAAAAGAAAAAAGAATCATATTATCTTGACCAGATAAAACCAACATTTATAAGTATCAAAGGAAATCACGATACAAACAACAGGGTTAATACTGTTGCCGATTTATTGATAACACATTTGGGTCCATATATGGTTAGTGCTTCACACTACCCATCGCCTATGAACCCAGAGAACAGATTGTCAATACATTTGTGTGGTCACGTTCATAATTTGTGGAAACACTATTATGATAAGAAGAATAAAATTTTAAACATAAATGTAGGAATAGATGTATGGAATTATCAAATAGTTTCCGACCAAGAACTAATTGATTATATTCAAAAAGTAAAGAGGAAATTATGTTTGTAGAATATCAAGAAGGAATTAAACAAAGTTGTGGTCCATTAAAGTATGAACCAATATTAATTAATCTTAATATGATTGAATTAATAAAAGAGATTGATGCTGAACATTGTTTAGTATCGTTTGGGACCAGTACACACATTATTAAAAATTCGTACCAACAGATAAAATCGGATATAAGAAATTCCGAATATGCTGAGTATTATAAGTAGGATACTGTATTAAAAAGGGAGAATAAAATGACACGACTAAGACTTATATGGACATTTCTAAACATTGATAGAACCGCCACATCTGACTGGTGGACTCGGTTCTTTCACACTCCAATTTATCATATTAAATTGTACAACGAGTGTGCCACTGATTGTATTAAATTTGGTAAAATGGTAAAAAAATATGGGTCTGATATTGCCTATGGTATATTTCAATCACGCGGTTTGGAGGACATAAATGACTAAAAAATATGGAGTGAGTTCTACGGGTTTAATAGCACCAATTATTAGAGAAGGCGATAATTTAGCAGAAATCGTGACTGACGTTGTTTTAAATGCTATTGATAATATTGAAGACGGTGATGTTATTGGCATTACCGAATCTATTGTAGCAAGAGCAGAGGGTAATTATGTAACAGTAGATGAAGTTGCCGAAGATATTAGAAAGAAAATTGGAAATCATAACTACATCACTGTTATTAGTCCAATTTTTTCCAGAAATAGATTTGCGATGATTCTAAAAGCAATTGCTCGTGCCGCCCAATCTGGAGTTCATCTTAGACTAGACTATGTAGATGAAGTCGGCAATGTGTATCGTTGTCACCCATTTACAGGGCTTAACTATGATGAATACTACAAATCAATCATTGAGGGTGAGGGTAAAGACGCTTATATTAAATTGCCCAATGAATCACTTAATTATGATTTTGACTCTGCTATTGATTGTAGACTCCACCCTGTTGGTGATAAGTTAGGGAAATTCACATTGGCAGATTTTTGTCGCAATAAATGTGAATGGGGTCTTTTGGGTTCAAATAAAGCAAGTGAAGAAAAATTAAAATTATTTCCTTCTAAATACTACGCTCAAAAACTCGTTGAAGAAATTAAAGCAAATATCTTTAACAGAACACTACAAAAGAAAGTAGAAGTAATGGTCTATGGTGATGGCTGTTTCAAAGACCCCGTAGGTGGCATTTGGGAATTTGCCGACCCAATTACTTCACCTGCTTATACAAAAGGTTTAGAGGGAACTCCGAACGAATTGAAGTTAAAGAATATTGCCGATGAAAAGTATGCTAATCTAAATGGTAAAGAATTAGAAGAAGCCATTAAAGCAGATATTCAAAATAAAGATAATAATTTAAAAGGCAATATGGTAAGTCAAGGCACTACTCCAAGAAGATATGTAGATTTACTAGCATCTTTAATGGACTTAACAAGTGGTAGTGGTGATAAGGGAACACCAATTGTTTATGTAAAGAGATACTTTGATAATTATGGAACGGAGAACTAACTATGGCAGAATTTAAGGACTTAGTTGGGAAAACAATTTTAGACATACAAGGCTTGGAAAAAGGGTCTGACGAAGTTGTTTTTGTGTGTTCTGATGGCTCAAAATACAAAATGTATCACGAGCAGGATTGTTGTGAAACTGTTGATATTGATGATGTAATAGGCGATGTAGAAGATTTAATTGGAAGTGAAATTCTTATTGCTGAAGAAAATAGCAATTCTGGAGAAAATCCAAAAGAAACCTATGACTATAGTTTTACTTGGACGTTCTATAAACTGGCTACACAAAAAGGATATGTAGATATAAGATGGTATGGAACTTCAAATGGCTATTATTCTGAACGTGTATCTTTCGTGAAAATTGAAGAAGAGTAAGTGTGGACTAAATAAAATGAAAAAACTATTGATTCTAATCGCATTATTATGTATCGCTGGGTGCTCTAAAACAGTTAAGCAACCATACAGTATTGAAGAGTTCCTGAAAGATTATATGGCAACTCAACAAGTAATAGAGGTAGAAGATGGGACGCTGGCCACAGACGAAAGTAACTGACCCCACAAAACGCAGATGGGTAACCAAAGACGGTAAAGGTATGTTCCTTGGTGAGATGTCTACACCTCATCTCATACACGCCTTAAACTCGGTTGAGAAGTATGCCATCAACCGTTTTAGACGGCATATGGCTCATCTACACGAACCAACACCAGTGTATGATAAGCGAATAGATAACACAATTAATGATATAATTAGTGTATTATCTACCAGAGGTATTGAAAAATCTAAATCATTAGCATATCAACTGTTAGTAATAGAGATGGAAGAATATAGAAAGAATTGGTTTCAATTATGGAATCAATATATTGAAGAACAGATGGCAAAAAGAAGGGAGATATTAAATGACGAGAATTTACACTGAACCACAATTAGATTTCTGTGATGTACTGTTTCAACCAAAAAGAACCACATTAAACTCACGTAATGAGGCCGTGGCCAGACGTGTATTTAAATTCAAATACTACCCAGAGCAAATTGTTTCCTGTGGTTTAATTGCGTCTAATATGGCCACCACGGGTACATTTGATATGGCCGCAGTTTTAGAACAGTATGAGGCTATGACTTGTTTTCATAAGCATATCCCCTACGACCAATTAAATAAGCACTTCTATACGTATGAACAACTACAGTTTGTATCTATCGGCCTAAGAGATAATAAAGAAGAATTTTTCAAACTCCTGGATAATAACCCCGCCATAGATAAAGTATGTGTAGATATTGCCAATGGTTATATTCCGAACCTATTGAAATTTGTAAAGGAATTAAGAACCAGATACCCCAAAATTCTTATTATGGCTGGCAATGTAGTTACGGGTGATATGGTACAGGACTTAATATTAAACGGTGCCGACATAGTTAAAGTGGGTATTGGTAATGGTTCGGTATGCACAACCAGACTTAAAACGGGAGTAGGCAGACCACAACTATCCACTATTCTGGACTGTGCTGATGCTGCTCACGGTGTAGGTGGTATGATATGTGCAGACGGTGGTTGTACAAATCCAGGGGACATATCTAAAGCATTTGGTGCTGGGGCCGACTTTGTAATGCTCGGTGGTATGTTAGCAGGTACAGATGAAGCCGCAGGGAAATTGGTAACAAAGAGATACCAAACCAACCAAATAGACCACGACACCTGGGTATCAACAGACGGTAATATTTATTCTACTGATGAAAAAGACCCCGATGACACCCTAGACTATTACACCGATACCCACTATGTTTATAAAGAGAACAAGTACAAACAGTTCTATGGTATGTCATCAAAACTGGCCCAAGAGAAGCATTTTGGCGGTATGAAGGACTATAGAACGTCAGAGGGGAGAGAGAAATTAATCCCATATACAGGCCCCGCAAATAGAGTAATGGAAGATATACTAGGTGGAATACGCTCTACTATGACATACATTGGTGCCACTAAATTAAAGGATATTCCAAAAAGAACTACCTTTTATATCGTTAATAGGCAATTAAACCAAGTATTCCAGAACTGCGAGGATATACAATGAATCAATTAGATAGGAAGTGTTTAACCATAGCAATAACGGTAAGTATTACATTTCTAATCTTTCTGTTACTTACCACAATCAAAATCAATCCCTGTAAGCATCCATACCAGAAAGTCTGTATCAAACACCATACAGAAGTCAGACTAGTCCCAATGCCAAGAGCCTCTGGTCTGCCTGGAGTCGCTATAGGAAGAACAGTTACTATGGTCCCTAGAGTCATTAAAGTGTGTGACCAATATGAAACTAGACTAAAAGAAGGTTGTACAAATGAGTAAGTATAAGAAGAACGCCGAACTATTTAAGAATCTACTACTGGAATTAGACAGACGGGAATCTTTATCTGCCCCAATAACTCCACAAAATATCCATTTATTAGTGGAACTCTGGTTAGATAAGAGGTTAAATCCAATACTTATATGGCCAGATTCTATTCTACAGGCTCTTTATACCAATCTGTACTTTAATACTATGATGGTGGATAAAGGATATTAAACCCAAAATTTATAAAAATAACCCCTAAAATTTATAAAAATAGGGGTTATTTCTTATAAAAATTACCAAAATTTCTATAAAATTTCCAAAAATTCTTATAAAAAATTCCGACCAAAACTCCCCAAAAATTCCCCAGAAAAATTTTACCATAAAAAATTTCCAAAAATTCTAGAAATTATTTTTGGAATCTGATAATCCCATAGTGGCTGTTCCCGTCGGCTATCCTTAAAAACGGCAAGCGGAATATAGCGGATTATAGCATATTTTGAGCAGATTGTCAAGACCTCTAAAAAATATCCTTCCATACTATGCTACAATATACCATAATAAATAGACGGGAAACAATCAAAAATGCCCTACAATCAATTTTTATTATGCGCCCTATATCTTATCTATACCACAAACAAAAGACGCGCTATAAGTCAATTTTGAGCATTTAATCACTATACCACAATATACTATAATAAATTTAATAAGGTATCATACAAGGTCTTTACAAAATATCTAAAATATGCTATAATATAAGTATGAAAAGGAAAAATAAAACCTTTTCAAAATATAGCAGTAAGGTATTGCAAAAGATTTCAAAATATGCTATAATATATGTGTAAGGAAAATAAAAACCCGCGTGTGGTATAATAAAACTTTACAAAAAAATTATAGTAAAGGTCTTGCAAAAAGTACCAAAAAATGCTATAATATAAGTGTAGTAAGAAACAGTAAAGGCGCATTACTAAAAACAGGGCGCAAACGATATTTAATAAACATTACAATATATTAGTTATATAGTACCGATACGGATATAATCGTATAATTTCCCTATATAACTATTAGCACTATGAAACAAAGGTATTGCAAAAGATTTCAAAATATGCTATAATATATGTGTAGTGAATGAGTGGCCTTATAACACTATATGCTACAATAGTATATAAGTATATTATGAATGAGATAGTATCAAAACATAAAAAACTATATACAAAAGCAAAAAATACTTATAGGGCGGGTCTTTGAAAAATTGTGCTAGGTATTTAATAAGCATAAGGCAATATAACAATGATACGGGTATATTGCGCCTATTACGAAACAAAATGATATTAGTTGCTAGTACCAAAAGCCGAAATTGACTTATGAGGGATGGACTACCATTCCGCTAATAGTAAGATACAAGCGGTGTTATTATACCATAGAGGGAAACAATGGGATATTATAGGTATGCTAAAAATACTATACTATTTTTTATTATGGGTAAAAATAAACAAAAAGCGGATATATCACAAAATTTATGAGGTAGTATGTCTATTTTGTGAGTATTGTGAGAGTGTCTTTATTTTTGGGTAGAATAGTGATGTTGGGTTGTGTTGCTTATTATCATAACTGACTAAAAAGACAAAATAAGATAGAAAAATAATTGCTAAAAAAGAATTATTACCAAAAAAAACATTGAGAACTGGGGGGGGTACTATGTCGGCTATAAACCGCCAAAATACCCCCCTCTATTATGCTACTCTATGGGTGTATCATCTTACCTCCCGTCTATGGTATGCCCGTAAAGTAGTATAATTTATCAAAAGTGAGGTTTATTCTATGCAAGTAAAATTGAACGATAAAAATGAGTACCTAGTTGCAGAGGTAGTACATAGAAACGGGCAGTATAGATTATCAGTACACAAGGAATTTCAAAAGGACTACGGGGGTGGAGTTATTATGCGTCAATTTACCCCTTTTGCAGACGGAAACTTTATCACTACCTTGTTTGAGGGGCGCAAAAGTAGCAAAAAACTGGAAAAATTAAATAATCTTTTGGAAACTAATAAAAAGATTATTACCGATTTTTGGACTAACGGAAACTATGGCAATTTGGTTTATTATGTGGACAGTTTGGCAAAAACTATGAGTAAATAGGGGGTGTATTATGTATTATGTGATTACTGTAAAATGTAAAGTGCCTATGCGTGAAAATGAAACAATGACGGACTTGTATGCTATACGCGCCGATAATAAAATGACTATGCGTGAATTTGCCTTACAATTAGGTGCTTATCTTGGACGGACGGGGTTTATAGGTTTTAAGTATGTATCGGCAAAAACTATCCCACAAAAACTAATTACAGTAGATACTTATATCTGTACTATGACCGAAAATGGTTGTTTGAAAAATAACGGGTGCAATTTATGGCCTATTGCATAGAATAGAGGGGGGGGTATTTACTACTCCCCTATTCTATCAAAGGTGTTGCAAAATATGCTAAAATATGTTATACTTGTAGCATAACTAATAAAGTGAGGTATCATTATGGCTTACAAAAAATACGATTACAAAAATTTTAGTTGTACTTTACCTAATAACAAAACGATTATGTTTGTTTGTTGGACGGAAAATACGAGATATGGCTTCCGTCATCTCTGCCACAATTTAGACGATTATGGTACTGGGTACACTAGCAAGCGGTGTTATTATAATCGTACTTGG
>Ga0256404_1006067_pt1 | contig 20466 bp, 20 predicted proteins | sample RumenRJG_01DNA_FD_185990 | JGI IMG/M metagenome (GOLD analysis project Ga0256404, IMG submission 185990) | Bovine rumen microbial communities from Lethbridge, Alberta, Canada - RJG_01 | ecosystem: Host-associated > Mammals > Digestive system > Stomach > Rumen | place: Canada: Alberta | collected...
CGGCGTCGTGGAGGCGTTCTTCTCGGATGGTCGCCGCGCGGCGGCGTTTGCGCTCGTCGTCGCGGCCCTCATCATCACGGTCGTCATCATATCGTCCGTGAGCTCGTGCGTCAGGAACCAGGGCACCGCGACCGAGAAGACCGTGGCCGTCTCGACCTCGAGCTCCTCGGAGAGCAAGAAGAAGAGCTCCTCGAAGACGTCGACCGAGAAGAAGGAGGCGGAGGAGGCCGCTGCCGCCGCTGCCGCCGAGAAGAAGGCGAAGGCCGAGAAGGAGGCGAACACCGAGACGAAGGTCACGGTGTCCGTGGCCGACGGCGAGGTCTCGTGGGTCGAGATCGAGGTGGACGGCAAGAGCGACGTGGCCGAGCAGGTGACCGGACCGTGGAAGAAGACGTACACGGTGACGGACTCCATCACCATCCAGGTGAGCAACCCAACGGCCGTCTCCGTCAAGAAGAACGGGAAGAAGCAGAAGTTCGACTCGAAGACCGCGGGCGTTGGGTCGATCACGATCCAGGGTACGAAGGTCACCAAGACGGACGACAGCTCAGGCTCGGGAGACGAGGCGTCCGCGGACGGCCAGACGACGGACTCGACAACGGGGACGTCGGATGGGGCGTCTGCAAACGGGCAGTCGACGGACGCGGCAAACGGTACAACCACGGACGCAGGGACGACGTCCACCCAGACGAACGGCGGCACGACGAGCGGGACCACCGGAACCGTAACAAGCCAGAATGGGCAGACGGGTCAGACGACGGACAACGAATAACTTTAGTTTTGCCAAGCGGGCTGGCTGCGAAGCCGCGGCTTTCTGCCCGTGCCAGAAGGGAGATGAGGCATGGCCAAGGAATCAAGCTTCGACGTGGTGTCGAGCGTTGACATGCAAGAGGTGGACAACGCGTACCAGCAGGCGGCGCGCGAGCTCACGCAGCGCTACGACCTCAAGCAGAGCAACGCCACGATCGAGTTCTCGCGCAAGGACGAGACGTTCACCGTCACGGCGCCGTCGGAGTTCGTGGCGGGGCAGGTCGTGGACGTGCTGAACGGCAAGCTCGTGAAGCGAGGCATCGAGCTGGGCGCCCTCAAGTGGGGCGAGCTCGAGCCTGCGACGGGTGCCGCCGTCAGGCGCCGCGCACAGCTCGTGCAGGGAATCGACAAGGACACCGCAAAGAGGATCTCGAAGGACATCCGAGACCTCAAGCTCAAGTGCAAGGCGACGGTCGAGGGTGACAAGCTCCGTGTGAGCTCCGCCTCGCGCGACACCCTGCAGCAGGTCATCGCCGCTCTAAAGGAAAGGGACTATGGACAGCCTCTCCAGTTCACCAACTACCGCTAGCCCGCAGCGCTGCCTCTACGTCACGCTGGGCTGCGCGAAGAACGAGGTCGACACGGACCGCATGCGGTCGCTTCTGATCGACGCGGGCTACGGCGTCGCGGACGACGTCGACTCCGCGGACGTCGTCCTCATCAACACGTGTTCGTTCTTGGCGTCTGCCACGTCGGAGTCCATCGACACCACGTTGGACCTTGCGGACGAGGTCAGCGCCGGCGTCCGCAAGAAGCCGATTGTCATGTGCGGCTGCGTCCCCTCGCGCTACGGCGACGACCTGGACGAGCAGCTGCCCGAGGTCGCCGCGTTCGTGAAGGCGGACGAGGAGGACGGTATCGTGGCCGTCGTCGACTCCGTCCTGGGCAACGCCGGGCGAGAGGCGCGCGCGGACCTTACCGGCACGCTCCGCACCGTCGAGGGCACGAGCGCGTTCGTGAAGATCAGCGAGGGCTGCGACCGCTTCTGCGCATTCTGCGCGATTCCCTACATCAGGGGCCGCTACAAGTCGCGAGAAGAGCAGGAGATCCTGGACGAGGTGTCCTCGCTCATGGAGGGCGGCGTCCGCGAGATCGTGCTCATTGGCCAGGACACCGGCATCTGGGGCTCTGACTTTAGCGATGGGCGCAACCTCGCCTACCTGCTCCGCAGGGTCGCGGAGGTCGTAAGGCCGTACGACGGTTGGGTCCGCGTGCTGTACCTGCAGCCCGAGGGCATGACGGACGAGCTCGTGAGCGTCATCCGCGACGTCCCGGAGGTGCTGCCGTACATCGACATCCCCATACAGCACTGCTGCGAGCGCGTGTTGAAGAGCATGGGTCGCTCTGGTTCCGAGGAGCAGCTGCGCCAGCTGTTCGCTCGCCTTCGCAGCGAGATTCCCGGCATGGTGCTAAGGACCACGGGGCTCGTCGGCTTCCCGGGGGAGACGGAAGAGGAGTTCGAGGCTCTTCTCGACTTCTTCAAGGAGCAGGAGTTCGACTACATGAGCGTCTTCCCGTACTCGAGGGAGGATGGCACGAAGGCCGCCAACATGGAGAGCCAGGTGCCCGAGGACGTCAAGATGGACCGCGCGCAGCGTCTGCTCGACGTTGCGGAGGAGCTTGGCTTCAGCGCGACGGCGAAGCACGTGGGAGAGCGGGTCAAGGTCATCATCGACGGCGTGGACGATTCGGACGATGGTGTGGAGCTCATTGGGCACACCTGGTTCCAGGCCCCCGACTGCGACGGTGCGGTTCACATCGAGTCGGGAGAGGCGACGGTCGGTGACGTCGTAACGGTCGACCTCGTGGATTCGTTCTGCTACGAGTTGGTCGGCGAGATTGTGGATGGAGAGTAGCCTGATGGCAGAAAAAAAGAGCAGCATTTGGACCCCGGCGAACATAGTCACGTCCATTCGAGTCGTGTTTGTGCCGATTTGGCTGGTAGCGGCCGAGATCTGTGGTTCCGGCGAAGGTAAGGCGTTCTCTGGAGCGGCGCTTTTCGTGGCGCTCTTCTACATGGTGCTGTCCCTTACGGACAAGCTTGACGGTTATCTTGCGCGCAGCCGCAACGAGGTGACGACGTTCGGGAAGTTCCTCGACCCGATCGCCGACAAGCTCGTCGTCATCGTGTCGCTGTGCTTCCTGCTGGAGCAGGGCGCGGTTTCCGCGTGGGTGCTTCTCATCATTGTCGCTAGGGAGTTTCTGGTGTCTGGCCTGCGCATGGTCGTTGCCTCCGAGGGCACCGTCATCGCGGCGAGCAACCTCGGCAAGTGGAAGACCGCGACCACGATGGTCTCGATCTCGGGCCTGCTGCTCGTCCGTGCGCTTCCCATGGGACCCCTGTACACCGTCCTTCTGGGGATTTCGAACGTGCTCCTGATCGTTGCGGTCGTGCTGACGGCATGGTCTGGCATCGACTACTTCATGAAGTCGTGGCGCTACATCGCAGACGCCGACTAATGGTCTGCATTGCGTGTTAAACAGCGTTATCTGGTTTCGTTAATTGGGGACTCGGCACCACCGGGTCCCTTTGTTTGTGAAATGCGGATCGCAAGGTGAAGAGTTCGGCAAAACAGGTGAGAAGTATCTGCGAGCACGCTGCGCTAACATGGGATATCAACGTTGACATAGAACGGTTGTTCGTATAAGATTTCGACTGATGAAAGAGAAGGGGAGGGCTATGGCCAAGAGCAAGGGTTCCGTGCGCGAGGTGCACGAGAAGACGTACGGAGAAGAGCGCGAGAAGATGATCGACGCGACCACGTCGGAGATCATCAAGAAGTTTGGCAAGGGCTCCATCATGAGGTACGGCGACGATGGCCCTGACCTCGAGATCGAGGCCATCCCGACAGGCTCGCTCGCGCTGGACGCAGCGCTCGGCATAGGTGGTGTGCCCAGAGGCAGAATCATAGAGATTTATGGCCCCGAGTCCTCGGGTAAGACGACCCTCTCGCTCGAGATTCTGGCAGAGGCCCAGGCGATGGGCGGCGTCGTCGCGTTCATCGACGCGGAGCATGCACTCGACCCGGGCTATGCAGCGAGGATCGGCGTCGACATAGACGAGGTCTTGATCTCCCAGCCCGACACGGGAGAGCAGGCGCTCGAGATCTGCGACATGCTCGTTCGCTCCGGAGCAATCGACGTGGTCGTAGTGGACTCGGTCGCGGCACTCGTCCCGCGTGCGGAGATCGAGGGAGAGATCGGTGACACCACGGTTGGCCTGCAGGCGCGACTCATGAGCCAGGCGCTTCGCAAGCTCGCGGGGTCCCTCGCGAAGTCCAAGACCACCTGCATCTTCATCAACCAGCTGCGCGAGAAGATCGGCGTCATGTTTGGCAACCCAGAGACCACGCCCGGCGGCCGTGCCCTCAAGTTCTTCTCCTCGGTACGCATGGACATCCGCAGGATCGACTCCATCAAGAAGAACGGCGACGTCATCGGAAACCGCGTCAGGGTGAAGGTTGTCAAGAACAAGGTGGCGCCACCATTCAAACAGGCGGAGTTCGACATCATGTACGGTACGGGCATTTCAAAGGAAGGCTCTATTCTGGATATGGCCGTCGACTACGGCGTCGTGGACAAGAGCGGCTCATGGTTCACGTATGAGACGGAGCGCCTTGGCCAGGGACGCGAGGCGGCAAAGGAGTTCCTTGCCGAGAACCCCGACCTCAGGGACGAGATCGATCAGAAGGTGCGCGTTGCTTGCGGCCTTGAGCTCGGTGACGAAAGGGTTGGAGAACCCGTTCCCAAGCCTGCCGACGGCGAGGGTAAGGACGCGTAGGGATGGAGTCCTGGGAGCTCAACCTCCCGAAACGGGGCGAGGCTAGGCTCGGCGCGCGAAAGACGCGTGCCGAGCTCGTCCTTTCCGAGGAGGGCTCGGAGCGAAAGCTGTCGATTCCCGTCAGCGTCGCGAAGCGTCTGAAGGGGATTTCCGAGGAGAGACCGTGGGTGGCAGACAGTGCACGTTCGCTCATGGAAGTGGAGCGCGACCTTGAGAAGAGGTGCTGCTCCGAGCGAGCGGAGGCGCTGCTGAACAGGAGGGACTACTCGACCGCCGAGATGAGGTCGAAGCTTCTCGACGACGGGTTCTATGGCCCGGTCATCGACGAGTACCTTAGACGTGCAAGCGAAGTCGGGCTGCTTGATGACACGAGATACGCAGACGCCTTCATACGCTCGAAGGTGGCATCCGGATGGGGCGAGCGAAAGGTCTCCGCCGCCCTGAGGGTCAGGGGAATCGATGCGAGCACCCTCGACGGCTGGCCATACGAGTACTTCGACGAGGGCACCGAGTTCGAGCGCGCCTTCGAGATTGCTTCTAGGAAGTCATTCTCCGAGCGGAACAGGTTCTCGAAAGTGGTTCGCTTCGTGATGGGCAGGGGATTCTCGGGTACTGTGGCCTACGATGTGGCACACAGAATCTGCGACGACGCGGAATGAGGCTGCATTTGCAGTAATTATGTTGCCAGAAGATCAACGCTTCCTGTAAGCGGAAGGCCAGATTGACAGTCAGCCCGAATAAACTTACGATAATTGTGCCGTTTGAGTATTTTCTCGTCTGCTGTTATGGCAGCTGACGTTCATTAGTTGATATCTGTTCTGCTGACATAGGCTTTCCAGGGCCGGGATTTTCCTCTGATGGCGGGTTCTGCCAACAATGGCAGTCTCCTGAACCACTATGCACGTTCATACATCAAGGAGCCCAGACATGGAAATCGTAATTGGAATTGTCTGCCTCGTCGTAGGCGCGCTCGTCACCTATTTCGTGGTCACGAGTGGAAACAACTCAAAGGTCCAGGAGGCCAACAAGGCCGTCGAGGACGCAAGGGAGCAGGCGGAGCGCATCGCGAGCGACGCGAGGCATGATGCGGAGACGGCGAAGAAGGCCGCGCTCGTAGAGGCTCGCGAAGAGATTCTACAGCTGAAGCAGAAGTCCGAGTCCGACGAGAAGAAGCGCAAGCAGGAGATCCAGAAGCTCGAGAACAGGATTATGCAGCGCGAGGAGTCGCTCGATCGCAGGAACGACGCGCTCGACCGCAAGGAGCACCAGCTCTCGAGCCTTCAGGGGCAGCTCGACAAGCGCAAGAACGAGGTAGACCAGCTCTTCCACAAGCAGATGTCAGAGCTGGAGCGCATCGCCGACCTCACGAAGGAAGACGCGCACCAGGAGTTGCTGGACAGGGTTCGCTCCGAGTCCGTCCGAGACGAGGCCCAGATTCTGCGAGAGTCTGAGCAGCGGGTGCGCGCCCAGGCCGACAAGACCGCGCGCGAGATCGTCTCGACCGCCATCCAGCGTTGCGCCGCCGACCAGGCCGGCGAGATTACCGTTACCTCCGTGCACATTCCCTCCGACGACCTCAAGGGTCGCATCATCGGTCGCGAGGGTAGGAACATCCGCACCTTCGAGCAGGTCACGGGTGTCTCCCTCGTCATCGATGACACTCCCGAGACCGTCGTTCTCTCGAGCTTCAACCCCGTTCGTCGCGAGACGGCACGCGTGGCACTCGAGAACCTCATCGCGGACGGCAGGATTCACCCCGCCCGCATCGAGGAGATGTACAAGAAGGCCGAGAAGCTCGTGAGCGAGCGCGTGCAGGAGGCGGGCGAGCAGGCCGCGTTCGATGCCGGCATCCACGACCTGCACCCTGAGCTCGTGAAGACGCTTGGCGCCCTGCGCTACAGGACGTCGTTCGGCCAGAACGTGCTGCAGCATTCCATTCAGGTGAGCGAGCTTTGCGGAATCATGGCATCCGAGCTCGGCCTCGATCCCGCTCCCGCAAAGAGGGCTGGACTTCTCCACGACCTTGGCAAGGCAATCGACCACGAGGTAGAGGGTCCGCACGCGGTGATTGGCGCCGACCTCTGCCGCCGCTATGGCGAGAAGCCCGAGATCGTACACGCCATCGAGGCGCACCATGCCGACATCGAGCCTGACACCGTTCTCGACGTCCTCGTCCAAGCTGCCGACGCCATCTCTGCTGCACGCCCCGGTGCCCGCCGTGAGTCTGCCGAGAACTACATCAAGAGGCTCGAGAAGCTCGAGGAGATTTCGAACGCCCATGACGGCGTCGAGCGCACCTATGCCATGCAGGCCGGTCGCGAGCTCCACGTTATGGTCGAGCCCGAGAAGATCTCCGATGCTGAGGCCACGGTGCTCGCTCACGACATCGCGAAGCAGATCGAGGACGAGATGGAGTATCCCGGTCAGGTGCGCGTCGTCGTGATCCGCGAGTCCCGCGCAGTCGACATCGCAAAGTAGTGGCGATGTCCGACTCTGCGTCAAGTCTCGTGGACTTCGTCGCCTCCATGGGTGGCGAGAGGTCCCTTCGGGTTGAGGAGAACTACGGAGACGGATTCGTCCGTCTCCGGGTCGCCGAGGCCGAGAGGCGACAGGCAAAACACGACATCCGCTGCATAGAGGACGTCGTGATCGAGATGCTTCGCAATTCGCGCGACGCCGGAGCAGAAAACATCTTCGTGGCGACGACGCGTGAGGGTGCGACGCGCTACCTCACCGTTCTCGACGACGGATGCGGCATTCCCCAGGAGATGCAGGACAAGATCTTCGAGGCGCGCGTTACCTCAAAGCTCGAGTCCGTACACATGGACCGGTGGGGAATCCACGGCAGGGGCATGGCACTCTATTCCGTAAGGGAGAACGCACAATCCGCTCGGGTGATGTCCTCGGCGCCGGGACTTGGCAGTGCCATCAGGATCGTTACCGACGCAGAGAGCCTTGCGGAGCGCAAGGATCAGTCCACCTGGCCGACGCTCGGTACGGACGACGAGGGCAACCAGGTCGTAGCCACAGGTCCGCACAATATCGTGAGGACGTGCTGCGAGTTCGCGCTCGAGGAGCGGGGGAGATGCAACGTGTACTTCGGGTCTCCCGCCGAGATGGTGGCGACGGCCCGAAGGCGCGTCAAGACGACGGTGGAAGGTTCTTCTCTGCTGTTCATCGACGACCTGAGCGAGCTTCCCGTGTTGGAGAGGATGCATGCCGCGGCGGATGCCTCCGAGCTCATGAGGGTCTCGGGAAGTCTTGGGCTTGATATGAGCGAGAGGACCGCGCACCGCATCATAGCGGGGCAGATACACCCGCAGCGCAGCGTGTTGAAGCGACTCACGCACAAGAGCGACAAGTCGATCGAGCGAGCCGTCGACCTCATGAAGGACAGGCGTGGCCTGAAGATTTCGAAGGGTGATGCGGAGGAATTCTCTCGCGCGGTCGAGAGGGATTTTAGGATCCTTGCGGAGAAGTACTACCTAAACCTCTCGGACGAACCCCGCATTCGCGTGTCTCGCGGAAAGATCGTCGTGACATTTGACATAGACGAATCGGATTAGAATCACGGGATTGACGTTTGTGCAGGAAATGGTACCTTCAGTACGTCAATACCCCATACCAGAAACGAAACAGCTCGCAGCGTAATCAGGAGTTACAGAGATGGAGTTTCTCAAGGTCTCCAGCAAGTCTTCCCCGGCATCCGTCGCAGGCGCGATTGCCGGCATGGTGAAGGACGGCGTCCCGGTAAACATGCAGGCGGTAGGGGCGGGAGCCGTCAACCAGGCCATAAAGGCCGTTGCCATCGCGCGCGGCTTCCTCATCCCCACGGGCGTGGACATTTCCTGTGCGCCCACGTTTGCCGACATCGACATCAACGGTGACAGCAGGACGGCAATCCGCATAGCGGTCTACGTCCACCGCCTCGTCCCCGCGGCTCGCACGGAGTCGTCGCCCCACGAAACAACGGAGTTGGTCTAGCTTGTCTTACGTTCCACAGCTTGTCGGGAAAACCTACCACGTCCGCACGTTCGGATGCCAGATGAACCTGCATGACTCGGAAAGGGTTGCGGGTCTTCTGGACGACTGCGGTTGCGTCCAGGTAAGCGACGTCTCCGAGGCGGACATCGTCGTGTTCATGACGTGCTCTGTGCGCGAGAAGGCGGACACGCACCTGTACGGCGAGGCTTCGAACCTGGTGAGGCTGCTGAAGCCGCCCTGCGGAAGGCGCATAGTTGCCATAGGCGGCTGCATCGCTCAGCGTGACGGCGAAACACTCAAGAAGAAGATTCCCAACGTGGACGTCGTGTTTGGCACGAGCGCGCTCGCATCGGTTCCGCAGCTTCTGGTAGATGCCTTCGAGGACGGTGACGACGGAGAGGTGTTTGTCGACACGGTCGAGGAGGGCAGGGGCTTCTCGACGGAGCTTCCGAGCCATCGCGAGCAGCAGTTCCACGCGTGGGTTCCCATCATGACCGGCTGCAACAACTTCTGCACGTACTGCATCGTGCCGTATGTTCGCGGACGCGAGAAGAGCCGCGTTTTCGAGCGCATCGTGGACGAGTGCCGTCGCCTGGTGGACGACGGGGTGCGCGAGGTGACGCTTCTGGGCCAGAACGTGAACTCGTACGGCAAGGATCTTTACGGAGAGCTTCGCTTTGCGGAGCTGCTCCGCGCGGTGGGGGAGACGGGTGTCGAACGCATACGGTTCACCTCGTCGAACCCCAAGGACCTGTCGCCTGAGATCATCAACGCCATGGCAGAGGTGTCCAACGTCATGCCACACCTGCACCTTGCGGTCCAGAGCGGCTCGTCGCGCGTGCTGAAGGCCATGAACCGCAGCTACACGCGCGAGCAGTACATCGACCTCGCAAAGCGCATCAAGACCGCCGTCCCGGGCATCTCACTTACCACTGACATAATCGTCGGGTTCCCGGGGGAGACGGAGGAGGACTTCGAGCAGACGCTCTCGCTCGTTCGCGAGGTGGGCTTCTCTTCCGCGTACACGTTCATCTACTCCAAGCGCCCGGGCACCCCGGCCGCGAAGATCGAGGACGACACCCCGCGCGAGGTGATTCAGGAGCGCTTCGACAGGCTCGCACGGCTCGTCGAGGACCTTGCGCACGAGGCGAACCAGGTCGACCTGAACACGACGGTAACGTCGCTTGTGGAGGGAACGTCGAAGCGAGACAGCTCGGTGCTCGTGGGCCACAGCCCGAAGAACCAAACCGTCCTGTTCGACCTTCCCGAGGGCAAGCGGGCGGAGGACTACATCGGCAAGATGTGCGATGTCCAGGTGGAAGTAGCGAAGACGTGGTACCTGCGGGGTAAGCTGGTCGGCGAGCCGCGATGAGCGAAGGTAGGCCCAGGCTCATAGCAATCGTGGGGCCGACCGCCTCGGGCAAGAGCTCTCTTGCGGACGAGGTGGCGGTGCGCCTTGGCTCGTCGGTCGTGTCCGTGGACTCGATGCAGGTGTATCGCGGCATGGACATTGGAACGGCGAAGGAGCCCGAGGAATCCAGACGCGTGCCCCTGCTCATGGTGGACGTCGCGGATGTGAGGTCAGACTACTCCGTCCAGGTCTTCCAGCGTGATGCCAGGGCCTGCGTTGACACGTTGCTGGAAGACGACAAGGTACCCGTGCTGTGCGGTGGCACGGGGCTCTACCTTGATGCCGTGATAGACGAGATGGATTTTCCCCGAGGCACCACAAACGGCGACGTGCGCCGCAAGTACGAGGAAATGGGACGACAGAGGGGTGCCGCGGCGCTGTGGGAGATGCTCAGACAGCGCGACGCAAGGAGCGCAGAGCTCATACACCCCAACAACGTGCGCAGGGTGGAGCGCGCACTCGAGTTGCTGGACGAGGGAACGTCCTACGCGAAGGAGCACGAGGGGCTCAAGCGACACATCCCGCATTACGCCGCCTCGATCTTCGCGACGGTTCGCAGGCGAGAAGAGCTGTACAAACGCATCGACGCCCGTGTGGACGCGATGATGGCGGCGGGCCTGGTGGACGAGGTCAAGGCACTTCTCGACCAAGGTCTACGCGAATCGACCACGGCGGCGCAGGCCATTGGGTACAAGGAGGTCATCGAGTACCTAGACGGACACTGTGACCTCGAGAAATGCGTTGAGACAATCAAACTCAGGTCTCGGCGTTATGCGAAGCGTCAGCTGTCGTGGATACGTCGCGATGGCAGGGCCCAAGAGGTCGACCTGGATGCCATGACAGCTGCCGAGGCTGCAGAGTTCGTGATTGACGGCTTCAAAAACGATGGAGATGAGTAAGTGGGAAGGTTTAAGCCACTTTACACTGCACCGGTTCCCGAGAAGGCGATTCTGGTGGGCGTTGACATGGGCAACTCTGAATGGTCGATAGAGGAGTCCATGGACGAGCTTGAGCGTCTGGCTCAGACTGATGGCGCAGAGGTCGTCTACCGGATGGTACAGAGGCTGGATGCGCCCGTGCCGAAAACGTTCATCGGGAGCGGCAAGTCCGAGGAGCTCGTGAGCCTAGTGAGGAACCTGGAGGCGGACGTCGTCATCTTCGACGACGAGCTTACGCCTTCGCAGCAGTCGAACCTCGAGCGAATAGTCGGCCGCGATGTGAAGGTGATCGACAGGACTGCCCTGATCCTCGACATTTTTGGCGAGCATGCGAAGACGAACGAAGGAAGGCTGCAGGTTCAGCTGGCGCAGCTGCAATACGTCTACCCTCGCCTGAGGGGCATGTGGAGCCACCTTGTGGGCGAGCAGACCCGTGGAGGAATAGGAAGTCGCTTCGGACAGGGCGAGAGCCAGCTGGAGGTGGATAGGCGCCTTGTGAGGAAACGCATCTCGTGGCTTCGCAAAGAGCTTGACCGGCTCGAGACGCGTCGTGGGGTCAGGAGCAAGGCGAGGTGGGACTCGGGTGTCTATCGCGTCGCGCTTGTAGGCTACACGAACGCCGGAAAGTCCACCCTTCTGAACAGGCTGACGAACGCGGGAGTATACGTACAGGACGAGCTGTTTGCAACGTTGGACCCCACTACACGCGCCATGGACCTCGAAGAGGGCAGGAAGATTACCGTTACGGATACGGTCGGATTCATCCAGAAGCTGCCGACAATGCTCGTGGAGTCGTTCAAGTCGACTCTTGCGGAAGTTACGGCGGCTGACCTCATCCTCAAGGTGGTCGACTGCAGTGACAGGAATGCCGATAAGGAAATCGCTGCCGTTGACTCGATTCTGAAGGAAATTGGAGCAGACGACATTCCCTCCGTCGTCGTGTACAACAAAACTGACCTTCTTGAGAAGGACGGAAAAGCTCAGATGCTTGCTTCTCGTCCAGAGTGCGAATTCATATCAGCGAAAGAAGGAACAGGGGTAAAAGGACTTCTCTACCGAGTGTCGCAGGAAGCATCTCGTGGGGATAAGACGATGACGGTCTTGATACCATACGAGAAGGGACTTCTCATGAAAATGGTGCACGAAAGATGCCAGGTCGTTCGCGAGAGGTATGAGCAGGAGGGCTTGCTGGCTACCGTCAAGGCGTCGAAGCGCATGGCAGACACGCTTGCTCCTTATGAAGCCCACGACGAGTAGACCGCTTGCGCGGCGAGTTTCAGCCCATAAAGGGAATCGAGAGAAGCAATAGCACGGGCTGGTGGAGAAGGTAGATTGGAAGAGCATGGCGTCCCACGAACTCAAGTGGGGCGCCTTTTATCTTGACGAACCAGCCTGGAAATCCAGTCTGTTTCGCATGCGAAATGAGGGAGTTTGCAGAGAGGTAGAGGAATACGTAGGGGAGAAGGGGATAGTAGTCACCCGAAGAGAAAAATGGGCCTGGAAAGCCAGCCCACGATAGCCGCCCACAATCATAGAGCTGTTGTGGCAGAAAAGCTCTCAACCCAAAGAGAGACACGTACCCCTGAGGAATGTGAAGGGACGAGAGGAATAAGAGCAGTAGTAGAACGCTGGCAACTATACCCCTTGGCAAAACCCTCAGCTTGTCTAGGAAGAAGGCTGTCAGGGTGCATGCCCCCATGCAAAAGATAATGCCAAAGTTGATCGGTACATCTACCCGCGCGATTGAGGTAGCGACGAAGATGAGAAGGGCTACGAGAAGATACTTGCCAGCTCTTCGCAAATTGTTATGAGAGAAGGAATACATGGAGCCCGCGACAAAAACAAACGTCCAGGAAATGCTCGCCCTCCAAATACCTATGAAGGGCGAGACAAAGAAGTTCAGAGGTTCTCCTGCGAGAAACCTAAGGTCATAGCAATAATGGAACAGAACCATAGAGATGACCGAAAACCCACGTATCAAATCAAAGGCATGGACTCGATCACGGACAACGGTCTCTGCGGTGTCTTTGCGATGCATAAATTCCTTACGAGATGGATCTAAAGAGTCCCGTCACCCTGCCGAGTATGACGGGGTTCTGGACATAGATTGGTTCCATCGAGTCGTTCTCCGGCTGTAGTCTGATGCGGTCTTTCTCGCGATAAAACGTTTTGACTGTTGCGGAGTCATTTATCAGCGCAACGACAATCTCACCGTCATGAGCGTCATGCTGCTCCTTCACAACGATGTAGTCGCCGTCGAGGATTCCGGCGTTAATCATGGAGTGGCCATGAACCCTGAGAACGAATGAGCTCGCATCGCCGACAATGCTTGTAGGAAGAGTAAGCGTCTCCTCGACGTTTTGCTCGGCAAGTATGGGTATGCCAGCAGCAACCCTACCAACAAGAGGAAGGCTAATAGAGTTCGAGTCCAAGTCCTGCTTGATCTCAGCAACTCCGTGAGCGCTGACGGCAGAAGTGGTTCGGCGGCCTTCGCCATCCACAACCTCAATCGTTCGAGGTTTCTTAGAGTCGCGCTTAATGTAACCTCGCTCTTGGAGGACCTTGAGGTGCATGTGAACGGTCGACGGGGATGCAAGGCCGACTGCCTTTCCAATTTCACGCACCGAGGGCGGAAAGCCGTGCTCGTCAGTGTACTTGCAGATGAAGTTGTAGATATCCAGCTGACGCTTGCTGAGTCGGTCCTTAGCCATGTTCTCCTCCTTCGACTGATGCAATGATATTTCATTTGTCGAAGGAATTCAAACAGATGTTCTGATTTGCGTTGACACAAACATATGTTCTCCTTAAAATCGTACCTATGTTCGGAATCGAATTGATGTCCACCGTCTTGCTTATAACAGGTGGCAACAACTTCGAGAGGAAGAGGCGAAATGAGTAACGCAATTCAGCACGAGTACGCAAGCTATGGCTATGCGACTGATGGATCGCTCGCGCTCAGGCCGAAAAGCCATATCTTTGTCGTGATACCCGGTTTAGCTTCGGATCCGGTAGATGATTGGAGCGAGAAAGGCAAGGACATTTGCGGCGAAAGCGAGGAAGTGCGGAGCGATAGAATTTCGCCGTTTTCAATAGCGGTAATTGCTGCGGCAGTCGTAGTGAGTGTAATAGCGGGAAGCTTTGGTCTGCATGCTGCGGAAGCACAAAGAATCTCAAACGCATTCAAAGACGTAAGAATAAGCAGAGTCGTAGCGGAGCAGGGGTCGTCAGTCTGGTCATATGCTGAGCTGTGCAAAGTGAAAGGTGTCTCAACCCAAGAGATTGCAGACTGGATTGAAAACAATAACGATATCGGTGTCAACGGACTGGCGTCCGGCTCTGAAATCGTGTTGCCGAACTATCAAGACTAAGTTTCTCTTTTTTACTACCAATATTTCGCGAAATGAATCAATTTCCTCCTGAGCGGTTTTGATTGTGGGAATTGTGTTAATCTTCCTACTGTAAAACTGTAAGGGAGGTATTTTGCGCTGTCCCAAGTGTGGCTGCACCGAGTCAAAAGTCGTTGACTCTAGGCCTTCTGAAAGCAATGACGCAATTAGACGCAGGCGTGAGTGTGTGAAGTGTGGCACTCGTTTCACTACCTATGAGCGACGGGAAGAAATGCCACTTCTCGTCGTCAAAAAAGATGGTTCAAAAGAAACATTTGACAGACAAAAGATCATGCGTGGTCTTGTTGCTGCGACGGTTAAGCGTGACGTTCCCTTGGAACAACTCAATGCGCTGATAGACGATATTGAATCGTACCTCAGAGATCATGGCATGACCGAAGTCGAGTCTCAGGAGATTGGTAAGCTGGTCTTGCAACGTCTCATTGCAATCGACAAAGTTGCCTATGTCAGATTTGCGTCTGTATACCGAGACTTCAAGGACGTTGACGAGTTCAATGAGGAGCTGAGGAGTCTGTCAGATGAACAGTGAGCACGTGAATCTGACCATCAAGAGGCTCGATGAGGATGTAGAGCTACCCCGGTATGCTTATCCTGGGGACGCTGGTCTCGACCTGAGATCAAACGCCGACTTGGTTTTAGAGCCTTTTGAGAGAAAGCTCATTCCAACTGGGCTTGCCATTGCGATACCAGAAGGCTACGCGGGTTTTGTACAGCCGCGTAGTGGACTCGCCTTAAAGCAAGGGCTTTCGTTCCCTAATACGCCTGGCCTTATTGATTCGCATTATCGAGGCGAACTTAAGGTTGTGGCAATTAACCTTGATCCACAGAACCCAATCCTCATTAACAAGGGAGACAGAATCGCACAACTCGTTATACAAGAGGTGCCCGTTGTCAATCTCGTAGAAGTGAAAGAGCTGGACGAGACTGACAGGGGGTCTGGTGGTTTCGGTTCAAGTGGCGTTTAGGCGCCTTTGAATAGGGTCTATAGACCCGAGTAGTATCTGTTTGTCTGTACTAAGAGGGGGAGTTCCATGGACAAGTTCTTTCACATTGGGGAAAGGGGTTCGTCGATTAGCGATGAGCTACGCGCTGGCCTCACGACGTTCCTCGCCATGGCCTACATCATTGCGGTTAACCCCGCAGTGCTCAGTGGCGCCGTTCTGGGTGCTGACGGCAAGCCTCTGACCAGTGCTCTGGTCACTGCGACCTGCGTTGGCGCCGGCATCATGACCATCATCATGGGTCTTGCGGCCAATCGACCGCTCGCCTGCGCCTCGGGTCTTGGCGTTAACGCAATGATCGCAGCCGTTACTCCTGGTATGTGCGGCGGCGACTGGCACGAGGCGATGGGCATTGTCTTCGTCGAGGGCATGGCCATCCTCATCCTCGTCCTGTGCGGACTTCGCGAGAAGATCATGGACGCGATTCCCGTCAGTCTTCGTCATGCAATCTCCGTCGGCCTTGGTCTTTTCATCGCTATGATTGGCCTCGTCAACGCCGGCATTGTCGTCGCGGGCAAGGGCACTGTCGTAACCCTCGGCAACGTCTATGACCCTGCGTTCATCGTCGGTATCGTCTCCATTGTTGCCACGCTAATCTTTGCGGCACTCAACGTGAACGGCGGCATCCTCTTCGGCATCATCGTTGCCGTATTGGTCGGAATCCCTCTGGGCGTTACCTCCGCTCCTAAGGGCATCGTCGACGCGCTCGACTTCTCCACGGTCGGCGCTCCGTTCATGGCAGACAAGAACGGCACCATGGGCTTGCTCAAGGTGTTTGCGAACCCGACGGCGCTCGTGTTCGCCTTCTCGCTCATGATGTCTGACTTCTTCGATACCATGGGCACGGCTATGGCCGTTGCAAAGAACGGTGAGTTCCTCACCGAGGATGGCAACGTCGAGAACATCAAGGAGATCCTCGTCGTCGACTCCGCGGCTGCTGCCGTCGGTGGCGCAATGGGCGTTTCGTCCATCACCACCTTCGTCGAGTCCGCCTCCGGTGCCGCCGATGGTGGACGTACGGGTCTCACGTCCGTCACCACTGGCGTCCTGTTCATCCTCGCTGCGTTCTTCGCGCCTCTGATTTCCGTTGTTAGCTCCGCTGCTACCTGCGGTGCGCTCGTCTACGTCGGTTTCCTCATGATGACTGAGGTGCACGAGATCGACTGGACCGACCTGCTGCAGGGCTTCCCTGCGTTCCTTACTGCCGCAGGTATCGCCATGACCTACTCCATCTCCTCCGGTATCGGCCTCGGCTTCATCGCCTATGGCCTCACTGCCATAGTTACCGGCAAGGCAAAGGAGATCAAGCCGCTGATGTGGGTTGCCATCGTGGCCTTCATCATCTACTTCCTGATGTCCTAGTCCCGGCATGGGAGGGCCCGGCATAGCCGGGCCCTTTTTTTGAGCATACAAACAGAAAGGGGAGTGCATGGCTCACCACGAAAGAGAGATCATCGGTGTCGACGATCGCGTGTCCGTAGGCCGCGCGATACCTCTCGGCATCCAGCACATGATGAGCATGTTCGGTTCCACCGTCTTGGTTCCCGTCCTCACGGGACTCAACCCGAACGTCGCCATCATGTGCTCCGGCATCGGAACGATTTGCTACCTGCTCGTTACGCGAAACAAGATTCCAAGCTATCTTGGCAGCTCGTTCGCCTTCATCAGCCCGATTCTCGCCGCAACCGCGGCGACGGGGAGTATTCACACGGCACTCTCGGGCGTCGTGGTGGCCGGACTGGTGTTTCTTGCCACGGCTGGAATCATCAAGCTCGTGGGAACCGGATGGCTCGACAGGCTCCTTCCACCTGTACTCGTCGCCTCGGTCATGGTTGTCATTGGAGTCGGTCTCTCGGCGACCGCGGCGAAGATGGCACTCAACTCGTCCACTGATTCGTTCGTGGTGAGTGGTGCGCTCGTTGCGGCCATCACGCTCATCGCGGCAGTGGTCTTCTCCGGCATGGGAGGCCTGATTGGCACGCTGCCAATCCTGCTTGCAATAATCGTTGGCTACGTCGTCTCCAGCTTCTTCGGACTCGTTGACTTCTCCAAGGTCGTTTCCGCTCCCTGGATCGGCCTTCCGCCAATACAGACCCCGCACTTCGATCCGGGCGCCGTGGCCCTCATCGCTCCCGTCGCAATCGTGGTCGTAATCGAGCACATCGGGCACCTTCTTGCCGTCGGCGAGATTGTTGGCAAGGACTACCGAGAAATGCTTCCTCGCTCGCTTGCAGGCGATGGCCTGTCTACGCTCATTTCCGGCTTCCTCGGCGGTCCTCCCACCACGACGTATGCCGAGAACATTGGTGTCATGAGCGTCACGCGCGTCTATTCGACGCAGGTATTCTGGTACGCGGCTGGCTTCGCTCTGCTGGTTGGCGGCTTCTGCCCGAAGCTCGCGGCGTTCATCAACTCTATTCCCGTTCCCGTCATGGGTGGCGTAAGCCTCCTTCTGTTCGGCCTTATCGCTTCAAACGGACTTAGGATGCTCGTTACCAACCACGTAGACTTCGATGAGAACCGCAACCTCATGATCGCCTCCGTCGTGATCATCCTCGGCGTTGGAATGGAGACATCCGGCATTTCCATTCCCATCGGGTCATACACACTTCCCGGAATGGCCACGTCCACGCTCGTGGGCATCATCATGAACCTGATTCTCCCGCCCGCGAAGCCTAAGGGCGAGGCGTCGGAAGCCCAGAAGTAATCCCGCGAGTAACCAAGCTTCAATAGTCTGTGATCGGCCGCATGCATTTTGTATGTGGCCGATTATATTGTGCGCTATATAACAGAGTCGGGTATACTTCCATTAGAACAGATTCCGAAGAAGGGACCCGACATGGATCAGATCAAGAAGGACCTAGTCATTATCGGCGGCGGGCCAGCCGGTCTATCCGCGGCAATATACGCGCAGAGAGCTCTTCTCGACAACGTCGTCCTAGAGCAGGAGGCGGTGGGTGGGCAGGTCATCCTCACGAGTGAGGTCGACAACTATCCAGGCGTTCCTCACACGGACGGCTACAGTCTTGTAGAGGCTATGCAGAACCAGGTAAAGGACCTTGGCGGAACCATTCAGATGGAAGTCGTCAGGAGCGTCGAGAAGAACGGGGACGATTTCGTCGTTACCACCTCGGAGCACGAGTACGTTGCCAAGGCAGTGATTGTCTCCGGCGGTGCAACGCCGCGGCACGCGGGCTTTGCCGGCGAGAAGGAGTTTGGCGGAAGGGGAGTGTCCTACTGCGCCACGTGCGACGGCATGTTCTATCGCGGCAAGAGGGTCTTTGTTATAGGCGGCGGCAACTCCGCGGCCGAGGAGGCGCTCTTCCTTACAAAGTTCGCGGACAAGGTCACCATGGTCGTTCGCAAGGACCACATGAGGGCTCAGGCAGCCGTGCAAAGCCAGGTCGACAAGAGTGACAAGATTGACGTCATGTTCAACTCGAAGGTGGTTTCCGTGTCCGGCGACGGACTCCTCGAGTCAATCACCTTCGAGAACACGGTTACTGGCGAGCAGACCACCCAGGAGTTCGACAAGGGCTCGTTCGGGGTCTTTGTGTTTGTGGGACGCGTTCCCGCCAGCGAGCTCGTTCGTGACCTTGTAGAGAGGGACTCTAGCGGTTATGTCATAACGGATGACCATATGGCAACTGCTACGCCGGGACTCTATGCTGCTGGCGACATACGCCAAAAGGCTCTTAGACAGATTGTTACGGCGGCTTCGGATGGCGCCATCGCAGCCACGAGCGTTGCGGGATTCCTAGGTCAGCCCGTAGAAGGCTAGCTGCCTACTAATTGCTAGTTGCTTACGATTGATGCTTGCGCCGCTCTCACGTTTGAGGGCGGCGTTTTTGCTGGTCAGAGGCATATTCCTTTAGACTTCGTCAAAACCCTCATGTATATTATGTAACGTTCAAGTTGTATTAAAGTTCTACTGTAGAGATAGTTGAGACATGAGTTTCTCGCATGGAAATGCGAGATTACGTTACCTCTGTGATCGAATACATCACGAGCGGAATCATTGGTCTTTCGCAGCGTTAAGGCAGAGGCCGTAGCATCAGTTGTAAAAAAGCGACGAGCGGCATTGGGGCTACGTCATGGGAGCTCGACAACAAAGTGTCCTCGGAGATTGTCTTCACGAATGTTGCCATGTCAATGAATGTCCCATCCTTAAAGAGAGACTGAGGACTAGAGAATGGCGCCATGGGCCAATAGGCGTGCTCGTGCACGCGTGCCTATTTGCCCCAAGGGGTTGAGGCAATTCTCTTCGACGCGAACGCCAATCCGAACGTGACGTGAGACTTGGGAGAGTTCTAGCTACACAACGCGTCCGTTATAGAAGCTCGTGCGGTTAAGACAGAATGAATTCAGCTGATTCCGGTTGATGTAAGCACGGGGCCAATGGCCGTGCGAATAGTAAGAGTACCATCGCATGAGCGGTATGGAGGGCATGGATTCGTGTGCCTCGCGTGCCGCCTCATAGATCTATAAAACCGTGATAATATATCTTATGTAAAGTATGAGAGTCTCTCGATCAGTAGTATGGCTATGGCACATGAGGCTCAGGAATTGACCTGCTCCCCCTACTTCGAGCCGTGCTCGGCTCTAATCTTGCGAATCTTGCGGCGTAGGCGCGATGACTTCGGTCTCCAATTGGACGTCAGCGAGCTTCCAAGCATCTGCCACAGTCGCTCACGCACCTCGTCCTGTTTGTTCGCGTCCAGAATCAGCAGCAAGTTGTCGAGTGCCTGCAGCTTGACGCTGCCCGTAGGAACGACCTCCTCGCCGGCACGGTCAATCAGGACCACGCGAACGGATTCTGGCCACGCGATGTCGCGAATGAGCTTGCCTTCGCACTCTGAACCAGCGCCGACGACGAAGTTCTGAAGGCACTTCTCGCCGCTTCCGTCCAGGCGGTCGGGATCTTTGCGACCCATGTTGCCCAGAAGGCGGCCCAGCAGGTGCTCGTAGAACGCATCAACCTGCAGGAGGTTTGCGGTTACGTACGAAAGGATGGACACGATGGAGACGGACAGCAGCGCGTCCATGCTGCCCGTGAGCTCGAACGCGAGTACGACGGCCGTCACGGGGGCCCTTACGACGGAGGCAAACAGGCCTCCGATGCCCAGCACGATGA
>Ga0256404_1006068_pt1 | contig 20465 bp, 10 predicted proteins | sample RumenRJG_01DNA_FD_185990 | JGI IMG/M metagenome (GOLD analysis project Ga0256404, IMG submission 185990) | Bovine rumen microbial communities from Lethbridge, Alberta, Canada - RJG_01 | ecosystem: Host-associated > Mammals > Digestive system > Stomach > Rumen | place: Canada: Alberta | collected...
TTACATTTGCAATTGTTTTATCGGCTCTTTCAGGCTGCGGCAGTCAGGTAGAGGAAGCAAAGCCAGAGGCTTTAAAGAGTACAACAGTAGAGACTGAAAAGGGTACGGAACCTGAGGAAGAAGAACCCACAGAGACTTCTGATGACGGCATGAAAGAACTTGAAGCTCTTGGTGACGTAAATGTTGACAAGGGGTTATTCAACGTGACTCTTAATATTCCGAAAGACTATGTTGGAGAGACTACCCAGAAAGAGCTTGATGATCTGGCAAAGGAAAAGGGATTTAAATCCATAACATTGAACAGCGACGGAAGTGCAACTTATGTGATGAATAAAGCACAGCATGAGGAGCTTCTTTCAGGGATCAGAGATTCAATTAATTCGTCACTCCAAGAGATGGTAGGCTCAGAAGAGTATCCGAATATCACAAAGATCGAAGCTAATGAGGATTTTACAAGCTTCACCATTACTACTAAGAATCAGGAGCCGGATTTTGCTGAGTCATTTGGAATATTAGCGCTATATATGTATGGCGGCATGTACGGAGTCTTTTCCGGGGAAAAACCTGAGAATGTCCATGTGGATTTTGTGAATGCGGATTCAGGGGAGGTGGTAAGCTCTTCTAATTCGAAGGATCTTGAGTCTTAAAAATAATAAAGTTGTAATCGAATGCATCCGTGACCAATACAATGGCGGGTGCATTTGATCTAATAGCACCTTTAAAATTGTAGATTCTTGTTTTGCGATTAACTTCAATTCAGAAAAGAATTAAAGGTTATGTTGAGGTGAATATGGAAAATATATTATTTGAATCTGAAATCTTTAACAAAGAAGCAAAAGGAATGGCCCCTTTTAGAATCAGGGTAACGGAGTCGATAGATAACGGTACTCATACGGTTCAAGTCACCCGTGTAGAATCAGATAAAGCTTGCGATAATCTTGTTATTAAAAACGAAGAAATATTGAATGGTTCCGCTTGGCATGATTGAGATTCCAGATCAAGCTGATGTATTCTTCAATCTTTACGAACTGATATAGGGATAACGAACAAAATCATGTACATAGCCATATATGAAAAAGTCAATTAATTGGTCTGATTTTACATTATTTATCATTCAGTTGCAGAAATATGAATATTATCTTCAATAAATTAAACATCAAGAGATGATTTCCACACTTAGAACTGTTATACTGTTTACTGAACATGTGTAATTTGCCGCATAAATAAATTTGCGAGAAAGGTAAATAATATGGCAGTATCTTATAACGGTTTATGGAAGTTGTTGATTGACAAAAATATGTACAAAAAAGATCTAGCTGCCAAGCTCGGAATCAGTTCTGCAACTATGGCCAAAATGGGCAGAGGTGAGAATGTTTCTATGGATATTCTTCAGAAAATCTGTGAGTACTTGGATTGCAATATCGGTGATGTCGTTAGTTTTGAAAAACAAACCAATACTGCAAAGGAAGAGTGACATGGAATATAACGCAAGTGCTACTAAGCATTTATTTTGGTTTGTTGAAACCAGAGAGACTGCGCGCCTTCTTGGAAATCATTCCATGGATGAAGTAAAGCAGATTGTAATAGATGAAAATTTGTATCAACAAAAATCAAATTCACGGCTTATAAATGAATTTGGTTGCATCAGAAAAAGGTTGGAAGCCTTACCTGAGGACCTGAGGCAAATAATGATTACCTCAGATATTAATACAGGAAAACTTGTGGCTTTTATAGGTTGCATGGCATCAGATAGATTACTGTTTGATCTTATGTATGAAGTTTACAGAAATAAACTTTACCTGGGGGAGACAAACATAACAGATGCTGACTTGAATATATTCTTCAAAGATAAGCAGGATCAAAATGAAAAAGTAGCAGCGATAACTGATACTTCTGTAAAAAAACTAAAGCAAGTTTATTGCAAGTATATGTTTGAAGCTGGGCTGCTGACTGGGAAAACTACAGAGAAGAAAATAGTAAAGACTTACATAGATCCCGATTTGAGATTTGCCCTTCAGAATAATGCTATGGAGAAGTATTTATCAGTACTGACAGGAGAAAGATAATGGAATTTAATGAGCGCTTAGACAAAATATGGGAGCGAATTTCAGATGAAGACTTCCTTGCAAATAGGGGAGTGGCTAATGAGGTTCGTTATTATGTCTTTGATTATGAGCCATGCGATGAACTTATCATCAGAGACAAAATAAAATCATTAAAAAAACAGAATAATTCAGATGCCGATGGCTTTCAGATTGTGGAATATGATCTGTACGAAATGATATTGCAGATTCTTGAAGAGAAGGGATACATAGATAAGTGTATTAAATTCGAAGAACAGAAGGGGATGGAGTATCTATATACAGCTGTTACTAAAATGCTGCGACTCACAAATGATGAAAATCTTATTGTAAATCGGATCGTAGAGACTGTTCCTCAAAATGCAGTTGTGTTCCTGACTGGTGTTGGAAAAGTATACCCTTTTGTCAGATCGCATAACGTATTGAATAACCTGCATCAGGTTTTGGACAGTGTTCCTGTAGTTATGTTTTATCCAGGTACATGGAATGGCCAGAGCCTAAGTCTTTTTGGAACCATTAAAGACGGAAATTATTATAGAGCGTTTCCACTCATTGTATAGGAGGGTGACAAATGAAAATCCAGGATATGTTTGAGAAAAAGATTACTCGTGAAATTAAAGGTGTAATCAAGGTTGGCCAGAAGGATGATGAGAACGTATATCAGGAATTGGATGAGTACGTTGTAACAACTGAACTTGAGAAATATATGAACAGATTCTTCGATGCATACAACAGAAGTATCGCAGGAAGAACTGACAACATGGGTGTTTGGATTTCAGGCTTCTTTGGAAGCGGTAAGTCACACTTTCTTAAGATACTTTCATATATCCTGAGCAACCGTATGGTAGAAGATGAAGAAGGCACCAAACATGATGCAGCAAGCTTTTTCACTCAGGGAGTCAAAGTTGGCGATGATAAATTGAAGGACAAGATTGCATCTATTGCAGCCGAGAGTGGCGATATTGATGTGATTCTCTTTAACGTTGATTCAAAGAGTACAACAGATTCCAAGATCAATAAAGAAGCTATTAAGGATGTATTCATGAAAGTCTTCAATGATTATCTTGGATACTGTGGGTCTATTCCGTTTCTTGCAGACTTTGAACGTAAGCTTGATGAGCAGGGAAAGTACGATGCCTTCAAGGAAAAGTTTGAAGAAATCGAAGGACAAACATGGAAAGAAGCAAGGGAAGATTATTACTTTGTTCAGGATTCCATCATTCAGACAATTGTTGATCTTGGAATTATGAGTGAAGACGCTGCAAGAAGCTGGGCAGATAATGCAGAGAAGTCTTATAGCCTTTCTATTGATAAATTCGCAGAATATGTAAAGAAGTATTGTGACAAAAAGGGAAAGAATCATCATGTACTTTTCCTTGTTGATGAAATTGGTCAGTATATTGCAGATGACAGTAAACTCATGCTTAACCTTCAGACTGTAACAGAGGATCTTGGAACAGCCTGTGGTGGTAAGGCCTGGATTATTGTTACATCTCAGCAGGACATTGACTCCATTACTCAGACAATGGGAGAGGACTTCTCTAAGATTCAGGGACGTTTTGCTACAAGAATTGCTCTTTCCGGAGCAGATGCAGCTGAGGTTATCAAAAAGCGTATTCTCTACAAAAAGGCAGAAGCTAGACCAGTATTGGAGAGCTTATATAGGGAAAGCGAATCTTCAATTAAGAACATCATCACCTTTAGTGAGGGAACTCCTAATATGCCTCTATACAAAGATGCGGAGGAGTTTGCAGATGTATATCCGTTCATTCCATATCAGTTCAAACTGGTAGGAGATGTACTTACAGCGGTTCGCCAGTTCTCTTCAAGTGGTAAGCATCTTGCAGATGGTGAGAGATCACAGCTTGCGCTTTTTAAAGAGGCTGCTGTAGCTTATGCAGATGAAAGAGAAGGTCTGCTTGTGCCATTTAATGCATTCTATAGTGCATTAGATGACTTTATAGATCATACACATAGGATTGTTATTACACAGGCTTCCAGAAATACACGACTCAACAACTTCGATGTTGAGCTTCTTAAAGTGCTTTTCATGACAAAACATGTAAATAATTTCAAACGTGATGTAGAAAACCTTACAACTCTTATGATTTCAAAAGTTGATGAGGATAGACTTGAACTCTCCAAGAAAGTTGAAAAGTCACTTCGTGCTCTGTGTGATGAAGCCCTGGTTCAGAAGAATGGTGATGAATACACATTTCTTACAAATGAAGAGCAGGAAGCTGAGCTTAGGATTCAACATTACAACATTGATCCTAAAGATATAGTTGACTATGTTGCACAAGTTGCATTTGAGGAAGTAATTGTATTTCCTAATAACAAATATAAATATAATTCCCGTTATCAGTTTTCGTTTAACCAGCTGATTGATGACAAGGCATATAGAAATAATGTTTCCCATAAAATCGGACTAAAACTTCTTACTGCATACAGTGGAAAAGAAGATCCGGTTGCCCTTGGCTTGCTTTCATATCAGGAAAAGAGCGTTGTTGTTCGCATGTCAGATGATTACGCTTACCTTTCTGAAATAGATGGCATGAAGAAGATAGAGGCATTCCTTAATGACCCTACTTCTGCTAATCTTACAGACTTTGAGATTATAAGCGCCAATAAGAGAAAAGAGCGTTCTCAGAAAGCAAAGAGAGTTAGTGATTACATCAGATTCGCATTGGAAAATGCAGATATTTATGTTGCCGGAGAGAAAATTATCACAAGAGCAAAGGATGTTACAGCGAAAATTGCTGAAGCATTTGAGAAGCTTATCAACAGCGAATATCACAAGCTTAAGTGCATGGAATCAGAACCTTCTCAGTCAGATATTATGGACGTGCTTAAGGCTTCTAAGACTCAGATCAGCATGAGTGACTTAGGCTTTGCTGCCGAGAAGAATCAGGAAGCACTTGCTTCTGTGATAAATGAAATCAATTATGCATATGGCCATGGCATCCAGTATTCCGTGAAACAGGCATTGGATCAGTTCATGGATCCGCCATACGGATATACAGAAGAAGATATTGAATATCTTATAGCAACACTGTATCGAAAAGGCCAGATCAGCTTAAAGATGAATAGTGTTATCTATACACCTGCAAGCACTACACCTGAAGATGCATATAAGTACATTACCAAGAGGGAGTATAGAGAAAAAGTCCTTCTTGAAATAAAAGAAGTTGCAAATCCGAAGCATATCAAGGCTGTAAAAGATGTTATCAGAGAGTTTTATGGAAAGACTGTTACATCAGACGATCAGGATACTTTGATGCGCGATTACAGAACTTATGCTGAGACAAAGAAGGCTGCAATCGAGACAGTTATTCGTGATGATTACGGAGTTAATTCTAAGCTTCCTGGAAAAGCTACGCTGGAGAAGGCACTTCGTCTCATTGATGACACTTTAAAATTCAGTGATCCTATTAGTTTCTACAAGAGAGTAGATGAACTGTGTGATGATTTCATCGAAGTCGGATTGGATATCGGAGATCTTAACAGCTTCCTTGGTGGAGTCCAGAAGGATAAGTTTTTACATGCGGTTAAGGTTCTGAACATATACAACAACAGTAAGAACTATATTTCTGACCAGGCAATCATTGATTATGCTACTCAGGTTAAGAAAATACTCAGTGTCGATAAGCCAAATTCATTCATTCCGAAGCTTGAAGAATATGATAAGAAGCTGTGGGAGGCCATAACAGAGCTTCTGGACAAAGATACAAAGCGAATTGAACCTGATGTATATGCAGACTGGAAAGTAGCGAAGACAAGTATTCCGGAAGACAGACCATATGCAAAGAGAGTTCTTGAACAGATAGATCCAAAGTTCCAGGAGCTTGTAAGTAAACTTCAGAGCGTAACAGACATTGCGGCATTAAATGGTATTCCATCTGAAAGCAATGCACTTCTACAGAATTGCCTGCGAATGATTCAGAGAGAAGAGAACGCATATCAGGCAGAAATTGAGCGCAAGAGAAAAGAATCAGAGCAGAATGGTAAGGATACACCTATACAACAGCCTGCACCTGTTAAGGTTGTTAAGAATAAGCCTGTATCCTTCAGAACTATCACAGGAAACAAAACATATTCAATTAAGTCAGAGGATGATATAGAGCAGGTTCTGAATGAGCTTAGAACAGCATTAAAGGCTCAGTTAGAAGAGGATACAATCATTAAATTAAGCTAAGAGAGGATGTAGCGATATGGATAAGACCGCTATAAAAAACTTTGCGATAGAAGCAAGAAAGATCCTTATGAAATCTGCCATAACAGAGGCGGGCTTCTATGGGATTACAAAGGACGGATGCAAGTCTCCGACTCAAAAGGGTATCGATTTCGAGGTATATGAGACGGTGGCCGGTACAGAAAACAGGATATTTGGTGATGATATCAAGCGTCGTGCCAGTCTGGTGAAGGCAATTGAGGATATTGGATTTGAACAGGTTATCGAAGAGACAGCATATACATGGTTTAACCGTATCATAGCAATCCGTTTTATGGAGGTAAACAATTACCTTCCTACAAGAGTGCGTGTACTATCTTCTGAGACAGGCAGCGGCACACCGGATATCATATCACAATCTGATACCGTAGAGCTGAATCTTTCGGTGGAGGAATTGGAGAAGATCCAGACGGCAAAAAGAGAAAACCGCTATGACGATGCGTTCAGACTTCTGTTTATCAAGCAATGTAATGAATTAAATGATATCCTGCCCGGACTTTTTGAGAAAACTGATGATTATATGGATCTTCTTCTGAAAATCACATATACGAATGATGGTGTGGTCCGTATGCTTGTGGACTCTATCCCGGAGAGCAATTTTAATGTGGAGACAGAGGGGCAGGTCGAGATCATCGGCTGGATGTATCAGTATTACAATACCGAGCTTAAAGATGATACATTCGCCAAGCTCAAAAAGAATGTGAAGATTACAAAGGAAAGGATTCCTGCGGCAACGCAGCTTTTTACACCGGATTGGATCGTGCGGTACATGGTAGAAAACTCCCTTGGACGTGTATGGATAGAGCATTTAAGAGCAGTAGATCCTTCTGTAGATGAAAAAGCAAAGGCAGAGGAGTTCGGATGGAAGTATTATCTGCCTGAAGCAGAGCAGGAAGAGGATGTAGCTGCACAGCTTGCAGAGATCAGAAAGGCATACAAAGATCTGACACCGCAGGATCTTACCTGCATAGACCCATGTATGGGTTCCGGTCATATTCTTGTGTATATGTTTGATGTCCTTATGGATATTTATCGAAGCGAAGGCTTTTCAGAGAGAGAAGCCGTCTTTGACATACTTGAAAAGAACATCAGAGGACTGGATATCGACCGCCGTGCATATCAGTTGTCATACTTTGCACTTATGATGAAGGCAAGAGGATATAACAGGATCTTCTTCCGTGGTCATGAGGATATAGACGGCAACAGGGTACAGGCTGTGCCGAGAGTATATGCAATCGAAGAGAGTAATTCCATTGAAAGAGATCAGCTTGCATTTTATGGAGCCGGTCTTGATGAGATGCAGAAAAATAATGCCATCAATCAGATGAACGGGTTACTGGATACACTCCATGATGCCAAAGAATACGGCTCTATTCTGAACGTGAAAAATTATGACTGGAAGCTGCTTCATTCATTTGTTGATGCATTTGATAATAGCGGGCAGATGTCGCTTATTAGATTTGTTGCGGGAAGGTCGCAGATTTTATTGAAAAAGCTTGTTGATATTGGTGAGACTCTTGCTAGAAAGTATGAAGCTGTTGTCACGAATCCTCCCTATATGGGCGGGAGCGGTATGTCCAATAAGTTATCTGACTTTGTGAAAAATTATTATCCTGATAGTAAGGCAGATTTATTTGCATGTTTTATCGAAAGGTGTAATGGATTTGCTGTAAATGAAGGATATTTTGCAATGATAACACAACATTCATGGATGTTTTTGTCTACATTCGAAAAAATGAGAAAACGGGTAATAGAGAATACATTTGTGAATATGGCTCATTTAGGAGCCAGAGCATTTGAGGAGATTAACGGAGAAGTAGTTCAGACTGTTGCTCTGACTATGTCTAATAGAAAATTGAACAAGTATGTAGGTGTATTTGTTCGCTTAACAGAGTACAAGGATGCAAATGAAAAGAACAAGGAATTCTTTAATATAGACAATAAATACATGTGTTCCAATGATATTTATTCTCACATTGCAGGTATGCCAGTGGTTTACTGGGGAACAGAAAGTGATTATGATGCCTTTAAAAATGGAAAAACCATGGCACAAGTGGCACCTCCTAAACAGGGTAGTACACTGGGAAATAATGAGGCTTTTTTGCGACTGTGGTATGAAGTTAGATGGAATGATAAGAAATGGTTTAAATGTCTTAAAGGTGGTTTGACTCGTAAATGGTATGGAAATCACGAGTATCTTGTGGACTGGGAAAATAATGGGCAAAGAGTAAAGGCTTTTGGACATCAAACTATTCGAAATGCGGATAAGTTATTTTGTCCAGGAATATCATGGTCTAGAATGGGAGGATCAGCATTTAGGATTATGCCAGAAGGTTATTTTTTTGAAAGTGCTTCAGGGGTTTGTTATCCGAATGCTGAACAGTGCGAATATATATTAGGATTCTTGAACTCTAAAATTGTTGAAAGACTATCTAAAATGATCAATCCAACACTTCATTTTCAATCGGGTGATTTGGAGAGAATACCAGTAATTGCATATTACGAACCCCAACGGCCAAGTTTACGACACCAAACGGTCGTATTCTGGACCTAACAGCCACAGGAAAGTTTTCCTATCCTTAACCGCTTAATTACCATTGGCCGGTATTGGTCTGGGCAGTCAAGGATGCGTAGCACAAAGCTTGTCCTTGACTACCCAGATCAATACTGGCATTCATATTTTAGCGGTTAAGAATGGCCGTTATGCTTCGGAAACCGACCGTTCGAAAACGGAATGGCGACCGCCAGGCTCCGGAAACCGCAAGTAATAATTGATTATGATAACTTATATGAAATAAAAAGAATTGTTACTGAAAATATTGCGATAGCCAAGGACGATTGGGATAGCTTTGAAACAAGCTGGGATTTTTCAGAACATCCTTTTTTGATGATAAAAAAGGAGAAATATAATGAGGATGAAACCGTTGGTTCGTCGATAAGTAGTTGTTATTCAGAATGGGAAAAGGTTACTTTTGAGAGGTTTTCAAAACTCAAGTCTAATGAGGAATATTTGAATAGGTTTTTCATAGATTTATATTCTTTACAGCAAGAATTGACCCCAGAAGTTGATGAAAAAGATATAACAATTAGAAAGGCGGATCTTAAACGGGATATATGTAGTTTTATTTCTTATGCTGTAGGATGTATGCTTGGACGTTATTCTCTTGAAAGACCAGGAATTATTTATGATGGCGGAGAATTTGAATCGAGCATATATGGAAGGTTTGAAGTTGATAAAGATGCAATAATTCCTATTACGGATGAAAAGTATTTTGAAGATGATATCGTTGGACGATTTGAAGAATTTGTAACTAATGTATATGGGGCAGGATCGTTGGAAAGCAATTTGACATTCATAGCAGATGCACTTGGAACAAAAGGCAGTTCTTCACGTGAAAAGATTCGCAATTATTTCTTGAATGGGTTTTATAAAGATCACTGCAATACGTATTCTTCGATGGGGTCTGGCAAGCGCCCAATATATTGGTTGTTTGATTCTGGTAAGCAAAATGGTTTCAAATGTCTTGTATACATGCATAGGTACACGCCTGATATGGTGGGGATTGTCAGATCAGACTATCTTACAAAAGCCCAGAGTATGATAGAAAATGCTTTGAAGAATGCAGAATATGCGATTAGTACATCTGGCAGTGCTGTTGATAGAGCACAGGCAACAAAGAAGCGTGATAAGTATATTAAACAGCTCGCAGAGATAAGGGCATACTATCCTGCTTTGTCTCACATCGCATTGCAGAGAATAAATCTTGATCTGGATGATGGCGTGAAGGTGAATTACGAGAAGTTCCAGAACATAGAGGTTTCTGTGGAGGGCGAAAAGATACAGAAGATAGATTTGTTGGCAAAGATATAAAACGAAAGGTTATCTATGAAGATTATAGATAGGATCAAAGCACTAATTACAAAAACGAATCCTTATAAATTCCCATATCATGATTTGGCTCCTGTTGATGATATGAGCGAGGAATCAGAGTATTTTAATGCTTTGGATTGGGCATTGCATAATAAGAAAATTTCTAATATAGCACTGTCAGCTCCTTATGGCGCGGGAAAAAGTAGCGTAATTGAATCCTATCTCAAAAATCGGAAACATAAAGCGTTACAGTTGTCTCTTGCAAACTTTAAAGAAGAGGGAGCGGCATTAGAACCAGAGGAGGTTGAGAGGGAGTTTCTAAAAAAGCTTTTTTATAAAGTTAAATATACTGAGATTCCACAAAGCAGATACAGAAAATTACATAAGATCAGCCTTGGTAAGATATACGCATATTTAGTTTTCCTCGTTGCTTTATGCTATTGTTTCGTTGTTGCATTTAATTATTCTGGCATAAAAACAATTCTCGACACGTTAGATAATACGAGAGTGTCACTTAATTTATCACCTTTTATCGGGAGAGTTGTAATGCTGCTTTTATGCGCAATAGCGTTTTTAGCGGTAAGCATTGCCTTAAAATGGACTTTTTCGAAATGGAAGAACTGGGAAATAAGCGTATTTGATAGGGCAAAGGTTTCAACAGATGATGATCCAGAAAAATCTATTTTCAATAAATATATTGACGAAATTGTTTATTTCTTTGAGGAAACGAAATACGAGGTTGTATTTATTGAGGATTTAGATCGTTTTGCTGAAACGGGTATATTTACAAAACTTAGAGAGCTTAACCTATTGCTTAATAGATATGACTCTATAAAGAGGCATATTACGTTTGTTTATGCAATAAAAGATGATTATTTTCCCTCAGAAACGGACAGAACAAAGTTTTTTGATTTTATTATACCTGTGATCCCATATATTAACGCTACAAATTCAGATGATCTCCTGCGTAGAAGGATAGCAGAGATAGAGACTCTCGGTGTCAGAGCTGAGATAAGTGATGAATACATAACCAAGGTGTCATCGTATATTGGCGATATGCGTGTACTCAATAGTATAGTGAATGAATTTGTAACATATAGGAAGACAGTAAAAAAGGACGATTCTCTGAGTTTGATTGACGAAGAGCTTTTATCTCTTATGATCTTCAAGAACATACATCCAAAGGACTTTGCTGATATTGAATCGGAGAAGGGTGTAATAAAAGAAGCTTTTCGATGCAAAGATTCTTTTATATCACGGCGAATAGATGAATTGAAAGAAGAAATTGCAGATGATGAACTATCCATCAATATGCATGAGAATGATATTTTGAAAGATACACAGGAGATAAAATACGCTTTAATGCAAGCAATCATGCCTAATGTTAGGATTACACAGATTGTTAATCATAAGACAAATAACAGATATTCATATGAACAGATTATGAATCCTGAGTTTAATCTTACATTACTGGCTAATGCGACAATTAGTGTTCAGTATGCCCAGCCATATGGTTCGACGTCAAGTAAAGAAGTATTGGATATTGAAAAAGAATACTCAAAGAATGGAATCGGGTTTATTGAGCGTTGGAAGGCGGCGTATGACTGTGAAGGGGATAAAAAAGAACAATTACGAAAAAATATAGAAAAGAAAAAGACAGAGATTTACAAACTTCGGGCAACTCGAATCCAAAAACTGATTGAGGATTATGGAGTAGAAGAAGTATTCAATGAAAATCCAGATATACTTGGGAATCGCCTTCTGATTTTCATGCTTCGGAATGGATATATTGATGAAAACTATGTTAATTATATCAATTATTATCATCCCGATAGCATAACGCCTGTGGAACATGAATTTTTATTAAATCTTCGAAATTATGGCGGTGTAAAAGATTTTTCGTTGGAATTAGCACATCCTGATCGTATTGCAGATAGGCTTGTGGCTCATGAGTTTAGACAGATTGAGGTGTTGAATTTTACACTGGTACGATATTTGCTTAATTCGAAGCTGGATTCACACAAAATGGATGAATTGCTTACATTGCTCTCATCTAGGAAAAAGGAGACGAAAGAGTTTATTCAACGCTATGTTCAGAATGAATCTGACACAGTTCCGATATTTATTGAGAAGGTAAGTGAATGTAATTCCTGTGTTTGGAAAGATATTGAGTCCGATGAAAGTATGCCAGATGAGACAAAAGTGCATTATTTTGACCTGATATTAAAATATGCCTCCATTGAAGCGATTACCAAAATGGAAGCTATTGATAAGAGTATTACATCATATGCGTTGGGCAGAAGGGGAATTTTAACTGAATTTATGGAGTGCTCTACGGATAAGATAATTGAGGTTATAGATGCTTTAGGTATCAAATTTGTCGATGTTGCTTTCGAGGGCGCAGATGAGAAACTGCTTAAACACATTCATGATAGCAATGCTTATGAGATTAATCCAGTTATGATCGGTGAAGTGATTCAGTATAAATCGCCAGAAGCATATGAACAATCAAAAAGTCAGAATTATACGATTATTACAACGATGAATGACGAGCCATTACAGGAATATGTTGATCAAAATATAGAGATCTACGTTGAAAAGATTGTTCTTTCAGAAGACGATTGTGACGAGTCGCAGGAAGCTATTGAGGAACTTATTAAATTGGTAGATTACGATACTCAAATGTCAAAGATAATTATCAATTCGCAGAATAGAGTTTTTGAATCAATAGATCAGATAACCAATAGTATAGACGATAATAATAAAGATAAGATACATGAGATTATTGATTACCTACTTGAGCAAGAAAAAATTCATATAAATTGGGACTGCATTTCTGATTACTATGGAGTGTTCGGAATTACTGATGGTATTTTTGATGAAATATGTTCAAATATTAATTCGCTATGCGAAGAGAACACGGATATTGATGAGACATTTGCAAAGGAACTATTGGTACAAAAATGGCCACCAGAGGCTCTGAAAAGATTTGCAGAAACCTATAAGATAGGAACATTTGATATACCACTTACTGATTTTGATGAGGATCGATTAAGAGTTCTGGTAGAGATTCAATATATACCATTTTCGCCAGAACACATTGAAAGTATTTACAATAACTATCCTGGCTTAATAACCTTTTTCTATGAAATGTACAAGAAAGAAATACTGGATATATTAGATAGTATTTCACCAGATCAGATACCTTTTGATGGGATAATGAAATCAGATGTATATACGGATGAAGAACGATGCATAATTCTCAAAAAGTCTGATAGTGCTTCTATTACAAATGATATGGCTCTTTTCATTATGAATCACGAGGGAGACATTGATAAATCTTATGTATTGGCAGCATGGGAAATGTTGTCTGAGGACAACAAATATGAACTATTGGTTAACCATCTTGATGTGTTTGAAAATAAGGAATTACCTGGATTGTTTAATCAGCTTGCATCGGTATATCATACGCTGGCAAATAGAACAAATCACAAGGCTACTTTTGAGAAAACAGATTATAATGAGCGGTTATTGAATAAGCTGAAGCAGAAACAGTATGTTACCAGTGTGGGAACAGAGGAAGTTGATGATAAGTCGAAAAAACATTTCTTTTCAAGTGAGAAAAAAACTGTGCTTTATTGCAGGGTAAAAGAAGTAAAGGTGAATGCTAAAAAAGCAAATTAAGAGAGCAAGATATAATGGTAAAAATCGAAGTGATTTGAAGGTAATATTAAAAATTCAGACACTGTCTGAACTTTTGAGAATGCAATGGGGTGAAATATCACTGTAACAATTGAGATATTCCAGAAAGGATTATGAATATGGGAGAGAACGATATACAAATCGTAAACGGTGATGCGGATTACGAATTATTGCTCCAAAGCGTTGGCGAGGCATTACAGAGAGGCAGGAATGCTTTTGTGGCAGCCGCTAACAGTGCGATGGTTCATTCCTATTGGGAGATAGGACAGTATATTATTGAATATGAGCAGAAGGGACATGCCAAGGCGGAATATGGTTCGGATGTATTAAACCATCTGTCGAGGGATCTTACTGACCGATATGGAAAAGGGTTCAGCCGTAGTAATGTGTTTTATATGCGCAAGATGTATTCAACTTACCCGGAGCTTGGACAGCTCTCGGATATGCTTAGTTGGAGCCATTATATCGAGCTTTTGAAGCTTGATGACAATCTTGAACGGTCTTTTTATGAGAAAGAATGTGAATCTGAGCATTGGGGCGTCAGAGAGCTTAAAAGACAGATGAAGAGTATGCTTTTCCATAGGATAGCCTTAAGTTCCGATAAAAATGAAGTTTTGAGACTGGCAAAAGAGGGACAGGTTATAGAAAAGCCGGAAGATATACTGAAGGAGCCGTATGTTTTTGAGTTTACGGGCTTACCGCAGCTTCCGGTATATGATGAGGGCGATCTGGAGGAGGCTCTTGTAAGTAATCTGAGCCAGTTCTTTCTTGAGCTTGGCAAAGGTTTTACCTACGTGGGGAGACAGCAGAAACTGGTTATAGCAGGGAGAACCTATAAGGTCGATCTTGTATTTTATCACAGAATACTCAAATGCTTTGTGCTTGTAGATTTGAAGCGAGGTGAAGTTCAGCACGAGGATATAGGGCAGATGAACTTCTACCTGAACTATTATCGTGAAGAGATGAATACCGATGGTGATACGGAGCCAATCGGTATTGTCCTTGGTGCTTATCAGGACAAATTGGTTATGCAGTATGCGCTACAGAATATAACCAATCAGGTATTTGTCAGCAGATATCAGTTGTATCTGCCGGAAAGGGAGCAGTTGGAGGCCGAGTTCCGCAGATTTATGGACGGAGCCGATGCCAAACAGGATGATAATTCAAAAAGTTCAGACACTGTCTGAACTTTTCGGAGACGCCAACAGAGAGGGATAAAAGCATGGATTTACAGGAAATACAAGACAAACTGAATACCCTTTTGGATGGAACGGAGCGAAAAATCGTTTTCTGGTATGACGATGACGCTGCTTATACGGAGGAAGTGGATCAGCTACAGCTTGCAGGAGATAGCAAGGTCATCAAGCTCACTGGGAGTAATAGTTTTGCGACAAAGCTTTTGCTGGAACATCAGGATTTGACTACGAACTATTTGGTTTATGCGCCTTTTGCACGTCCGGAGGATAAGGAAAATTCACTGGTGGATATTTTCTATTATTCTGAGCATTTCTATTCCGATAAGCTGATTCAGCTTATGGGTGAGATGAACATTCCGCCGGAGTGTCAGGACGAGGTTAAAAAGTATAAGAAGTTCTGGACAGGCAGTAATATTGAGAAGTTTAAAAAGCTGGAAATAGAGTCATACACTAATGATTCTATAAATCTAGGTATTCTTTGTGTACTTACAGGCGTTAAGACCCTGAACTTTGAAGAAATGCTTAGAAAGACGATTCTTGCTGGTGTTACAGATAACAACATCATTAAGAAGTTTGAGAACCAGAAGATTGATCGGATGTTTTGGAGATTCTGTGAAAAGCAATATGGGTATAAGGATTCTAATCCTACCATAGAGAAATTCCTTGTAACTATGATTGCTACTTACATGGATTCACAGATGAATGGTAATGAACCTAAGACTTGGAAGACATTTGTATCTGCCAGAAGAAATGATGCAGTTGTTTTTATTAAAAACCTTATGAGTAGTGATGAATCTAAGGGATTCTATGACTCATTTGCAGAAAAGGCTGCTGATGAACTGAATGTTGCAGGCCTTATTACACAGATTCCACTAGAGGAAGTGCTAGCCTGTGATGCGCTCAAAAATTTTGATGATAATATCATTAACTGGATTGCTGCCAAATTAGAGGATCAGATGCTAGATGAGAAGATATCCGGCATGACTATTCCTGAAATATGTGATACCAGGTCAAAGACAGGATATCATTTTTCCACTGTATATGTAGAGAAGTATAGGATGCTTAGCGCAGCATATCATTTGCTGAAGGAAGTTTCATTGCATAGATATCATTCGAGCATAAAAGATGCGGTTGAGGACTATGTAAATGGTACATATATGATCGATACCCATTATCGTAAATTCTATTACTACCTGGATAAGATAGGGATGGATGCGAATGTAGAGAAAATCAGAGATCTTGTTGAGAATATGTATACCAACAAGTATCTGACAGACTTTGCAAATAAGTGGAATCAGTCATTAACTGATGAAGCATATGATACATATACCGAAACCAGACAGGAAGACTTCTTTGAGCATTATGTAAAACCATTTATGCATGAATCGGGCGGTGGAAGAGTCGTGGTCATCATTTCTGATGGTATGAGATATGAGTGTGCGAGAGAGCTTCTTGATAATCTTGATTTGGATGAAAAGTGTGATGCCAAGATGGGACATATGCTAAGTGTTCTTCCATCTGAAACTACTCTTGGAATGGCATCATTGCTTCCGAACAAGGAAATCAAAGTTGATGATAGCTTAGATATATTTATAGATGGCTTGCACTGCGGAAACAGTACTCCGGAGAGACAGAAGATATTACAGTCTATAGTCCAAAAGTCCGCATGTTATGAATTTGATAGTGTAATGCAGGCAAAGCAGGCTGAAATACGTGAGATGTTCCAGGATAAGGATCTTGTATATATCTATCAGAATCAGATAGATCAGCGTGGTGAGGGTATGCGCTCTGACAATGAAGTGTTTAACGCATGTCAGGAAGCTATCGAAGAGATACAGACTATGATTCGCAGGTTGACCGGTTATATCTCCAACACAAGATACCTGATTACAGCAGATCATGGATTTATTTATAAGAGAGATAAGCTCCCTGAAAGTGACAAGATCAAGATGGAGAATATCACTGCTTCATTTAAGAATAAGAGATATCTCCTTTCTAAGGGACCTATTGAGAATGATGCCATGGTCAGCAGATGTATGGCTTATCTAAGTAAGATCAATGAGATTTTTGTTACTACTCCTATTGGGGCAGATATTATAAAAATGCCTGGTGGTGGCCAGAACTATGTACATGGCGGATCATCATTACAGGAGATGGTAGTTCCTGTTATCAAGGTGAACACATTCAAGGGTAAGCAGGATACAGGCTTTGTGAATGTTGAATTATCAAGCTTCAACCATCGTGTAACCGGAATAGAAGTTAAGCTCGACTTCATGCAGATGGAGCCTGTTACAGATACTGTTAAGCCAAGAAGAATACAGGCGTTCTTTGTGGATGCAGATGGTGCTAAGATTAGCTTCCCTGTTCCAATTACTGCAAATATCAAGTCAACTGATGCTAAGGATAGACTTATACAGGAAAAATTTACTTTGAAATCCGGAAAATATGGAAGAGATCAGGAGTATTTCTTGGTTATTGCTGATCAGGATGATGAAAAGAAGGAACTTCATAGATACAAGTTTGAGATTGATATCTCAGATATGGCATATTAAGCGGAAATATAAATGAGAAGGAGGAGCTCTCATGGATGATTCCTATATGATTGGGAAAATGAATACTTTCATGCATAGACTCTCAGAGCAAATGAGTAACTGGCTTGGAAGTCGCTTACCAAAGCTTACAGATGAATGGTGGAAAGATTTGGTATATAACAATCTTTCTCCGCTTCAGAGAGATAACGTAGATGCAAAGAATATTACAGACCTGAAGGGACTGGATCTTGCAGCATTACTTCGTGTATTTGACCGTAACTGGTTTGTGATTACAAGTTCATGGTTTGTAAATAATAAAGAGCGACAGAAGATAAAGGATATGATGGGAGTTCGCAATTCTTGGGCTCACATTTCATCTGAAGAATTATCAAAAGAGAAGGTCATCAGAGATGTCGAGATTATCATAGAACTGATGCAGTCTTTTGATGCTAAAATGAGTGATACCAGGGATATGGAAGTCTTTATCATGGATGTAGAAGAAGATAAGGATATTCAGGATAAGCCCACTCCTGTTGTACAGACAGTTATAGCTCCGCTTGCGAATCCGTTTCCGTCTATATCAGATGAAATTGTAGCTGGAAGTATGGTTACACTTGTCAGTGATCCTTCTAAAGCTGGTGCGGTAATTGCGGTTGATAATGGCAAATATACTGTATGGATGGATAATGCACCTCAGACATTCTACAGAGAACAGATACAGCTGAAAGTACAAGTGAATACCAGTGCTCATTTAGCACTGTCCAGAGTCAGATCTGCATTAACGGCTTATCAGATCAATAATCCTAGTTCAAGCAATCTGTATTCACTTAACTCGGCAAGGATTGATTTTGTTCCGTATCAGTTCAGACCAGCTCTTAAGATGATAAAAGCAGATAGTCCAAGGCTTCTTGTTGCTGATGATGTCGGTGTAGGTAAGACTATTGAGGCGGGTCTGATCCTAAAAGAGATGGAAGCCCGTTCCAGTATCAATTCAGTGCTTATTATCTGTCCAAGGCCTCTGGTTGCAGAACGCAAGTGGGAACTTGAGATGAAGCGCTTTGATGAGAATTTTACTCAGCTTGATGGTAAAGAGCTGCTTGAGTGTATCAAAGAAACAGATAGGGATGGAGAGTGGCCTGAACGTCACAAAAAGACTATTATTCCATATTCTCTATTTGGGGCGGATATGCTTGCCGGAACAGATTCCAGGAGCGATAAGAAGCATAAGGAAAAAGGCTTATTACAGCTTGATCCGATACCGCATTTTGACCTTGTAATTGTAGATGAGGCACATAATATCCGCAATTCAAATACGTGGGCATATCAGGGAGTAGAGCTATTTACAAGATCTGCTGATGCAGTTGTATTCCTTACAGCAACACCGCTTCAGAACAGTAATAATGATCTTTATACGCTTCTTAACCTCTTAAGACCTGATGTGGTTCTTGATAAAGATACATTCCAGACCATGGCTGAGCCAAATGCTTATATCAATGGTCTGCTTCGTGCTGTCCGAAATCAGGAAGAAGGGTGGCAGGAAACTGCTAAAGAAGAGATTTCACATATTTTAGAGACAACCTGGGGCAGAAATGTTATCCAGCACAATCCCAACTTTGCACAAGTATTTGAGCTGGTTGATAAGGGAGAGATAACCAGAGAGGAAAAGGTAGAAGCAATAGGTCTTATTGAGAGCCTTCATTCATTTAATAGTCTGATTACAAGAACCAGAAGGCGCGATATCGAAGATTTTTGCATTCGTCATACACAGACAATTAAAGTGCCGTTCACTACTTCACAGCAGGATCTCTACGATGCTCTTATGGAGTTTGAGGCTAATGCTCTTACACAGATGCATGGAAGCAGGTCAGTTCGATTTATGATGTGTACCATCATGAGGCAGGCTGCAAGCTGTATCTATGGCCTTGCACCTTTTGTGAATGACATCGTTAATAAAAAGCTTAGTCAGATTCAACAGGATGGAGAGCTTTATGAGGAAGATATCGAGCTTAATTCCGACCTTGAGAACTCTATATTTGAGCTCGCTGATGAACTTGCAAAGTTGACAGAAAGACTACCGGAAGAAGATCCAAAGCTTGAAAAGTTATATGAGGTCATTAACAGAAAACAGCAGGAAGAGAACAACCGTGTTATTCTGTTCAGTTCCTTCCGTCATACTCTCAGATATATCAAGCAGCATTTGAAGGCGAAAGGATATCGTGTAGCACAGGTTGACGGTTCAGTTCCGGATGAGGAACGTTTTAAGATACGTGAGAGATTCCTTCTTGATAGAGATGATGATAATGCAATAGATGTACTTCTTTTCTCAGAAGTAGGTTGTGAAGGTTTGGACTATCAGTTCTGCGACACTATGATTAACTATGACCTTCCATGGAATCCTATGAGAATTGAGCAGAGAATAGGACGTATAGATCGTCGCGGTCAAAAGAGTGAGTCAGTAAGAATCTACAACATGATTACAGATGGCACAATTGATGCTGTAATTCATGATAGATGTCTTTCTAAGATTGGTGTATTTGAGGCTAGTATTGGCGACTGTTCTGAGATACTTGGAGATATCAGTGAACAGATCTTTAAGATAATGCTTGAACCGGGCTTATCTGATGAAGAACGTCAGATGAAGATTGAAAAAATGGCGGATAATGAAGTCATGAAGGTTCAGGAGATGAACAGATTAGAGCAGGAAGAAAAGTCACTGTATGGATTTGATCTGTCTAACTACATTCAAAATAAAGATGTTCAGGATGCTGAAAGTGCATGGATAACGCCTGATAGTATCAGTAACCTCGTGGATTCTTTCTTGATTGATTTTCTTGGTGATGGAGAATATATCCG